>Ga0208375_1002762_pt1 | contig 15863 bp, 11 predicted proteins | sample RifOxyD1_FD_184038 | JGI IMG/M metagenome (GOLD analysis project Ga0208375, IMG submission 184038) | Soil microbial communities from Rifle, Colorado - Rifle Oxygen_injection D1 (SPAdes) | ecosystem: Environmental > Terrestrial > Deep subsurface > Rock core/Sediment | place: Rifle, Colorado... | reverse complement strand
TTTTTTAGAAGATCTGACAATTAGTTCCTCCTTAATTGAGTCTTCAAGTAACTTGATTTGTCTACTGACAGCAGATTGGGCAATTTTAAGTTCGCTGGCAGCCTTGGAAAAGCTGGAGTGTTTTGCTGTGGATAAAAAGGCTTTTAAATATCGATATTCCATACTCAAGTATTATTATGAAAAAAGGCAAGGATGTCTACAGTAGAGCAGCAGATTTTATCCCATACCTTTTTGATACTTTCTTAGCATATAATCGAGATAGTAACTTGCGAAAAAAAATGGATTATAAAAAAGATATTATCAATTACCGATTATCTGAAACCTTGATTAGTATGATCAAGTCGCCAGTATTGCTGGTTTCGCTTGATCAATTTAAGCACCCATACCAAGTAATTACCTGCAACCAGGAAGCTTGTGAATATTTCAATTTAAATCCGCAAAAAATTGAAGGAATGGAGGTGGCCAAACTTAAGTCCAGTGATTTTGAAGTGGTTCCTTGGAAAGATGTAGTGGCCATGCAAAATGCAGATCTAATGGGCTACACTGTAGCAGGTCAGGGTACTAAAGGATTTACCAGATACTTTATGGTGACTAATAGACCTACTTTGTTGGATAAAAATAAATATGCTTTTATAGCACTCTTCGATATTACCAAGGATGTCGTCAAGGACCATGCCCTATTGGTTCAACATCAAATGCAAAAAATTATAGGAGATCTGTTAAGCCTTACTAGTTTGGATAAAAATCTTGAAGAAATTTTGGATATAATTCTTAGTAAGATTGTTTCTGTCAACTGGACAAGCTTGGAAAACAAAGGATGTATCTTCATCTATAATCAGGAAAAAGAGCGACTAGTTATGGCCGTGCAAAAAAATATTAACGATGATGTTCTATCAGTATGTTCGGAAGTACCCCTAGGCAAATGCTTGTGTGGCGTGGCGGGGCATTCTAAGGAAATTTATTTTACCAACCATCTCGATGCATTACATGTCGTCAAAACGGAGGGAATGACGGAGCATGGGCATTGTTGTGTGCCCATATTAAGTAGTAATGAAGAGCTTTTAGGTGTTTTAAACTTATATGTTAAATATAACCATCATTTCAATCAAGAAGAGATTTTCTTCTTGCAGTCCGTCGCTAGAGTTATTGCTATAGTTTTGCGATATAAGATGGAGCACAATAGAAACGAAGAGCTAAAAAAACAGATTTTTATGGCCACAAAAATGGCTTCCCTCGGAGAATTAGCGGCTGGGGTAGCACATGAGATAAATAATCCCTTGATGGTCATCAAAGGTAATCTGGAAAGACTAAAAGATAATTTGCAAGATGATAATCATCCTAAATTAGCTGAACATATGGCAATTCTAAACGCCCAGGAAAAATCTATATCTACAATTATTTCAATTGCTAGCGGTTTGAAAGGTTATGCCAGAACGAAAGAAGCTACAGATAATCCAATCAATGTACATCAAGTAATCATGGAAACCATTAATCTGATTCGATACATCTATAAGAGAGATGGCATTGAATTTGATATAAGGCTTCAAGCTAATAATCATTACGTAAATTCGACTTATTCCAAATTGCAACAGATATTAATGAATCTTTTCTCAAATTCAAGGGATGCTTTGAATGTTGCTAAGAGAAAAATAATTACTATTCAAACCAAAAACCAGGGCGATCATTTAGTTCTTAAGGTGGCAGATTCAGGACATGGTATAAAAAAAGAAAATCGAAAAAAAGTATTTGATAAATATTTTACTACCAAAGATATCGGAAAAGGAACTGGTCTTGGAATGGGTATTGTGTTGTCAATTGTTCAGTCAATGAATGCCAAGGTTTCACTTGCCAGTAAGCTTGGAGTAGGTACTATATTTAGTTTTGTATTCGAGGTAACTCATAAAATTGAAAAGCGCCTTAGCGATCAGAATAATAAAATTTCTGTAACGAAGTTGAAGGGAAAAGTTTTGGTAGTGGATGATTCGTTAGAATTACTAGAGATTATTGGTTTTTACTTAACCAAGTTGGGACTGGTGGTATCTAAGTCTAAGTCTCCTAAAGAGGCCATTCATTTATTGGAACATGATCAATATGATTATCTTATAACTGATTTGAAGATGGATGAAATGGGTGGGATAGAACTGGCCCAGGAAATCAGGGCGTGTGGTTTTAAGGATATTAAAATTATTGTGATCAGTGCAGATATTGATGCCCTAAATAAGTTAAATGAGCAGAGAGAGAAATTTCATAACGCATTTTTGCAAAAACCTTTTAACAAAGAACAGCTCTTTGAAGTACTTATGACTTTAAGATAACAGCGCAATGGAAATCAGCAGTTTTTGTCCTAAAACGTTTTCTTCGTTTAAAAGTATTTTTCCAAGAGTTTGGTGATCTTTGATTAGACCAAACTCATCTCCTTTTACCCAAATGTCGGTTAGGACTAATGTTTCTTTATCATTTATAGGAGATAAGGCTTTGAATGAAGCTTCTTTTTTCACCCAAAGCGACAGTAAGTCTTCATAACCATGATCATGCGTAGTTTTGAAAAACTTGGAAGTTCTGGGATCAATTATTCGATGGGTAAACTCGATGTCTATTCCAATGGATCGGCACTCATGGGTAGAAGCGACCACACCGGCTCCTACATTATGAGTATGGCTTAGCGAAACTAAAAAATGAGGAAGCTTTTCTAGATGATGATGATCAATAATATTAAGATCATTGAAAGCAATGTTTTGTTGTAAGGATTGCAAACAGTCAAACAAGGCCATCCTAGAATAATAATAACTCAAGGCCCGTTCCTTTGATGCAAATTGATTTAAAATGTCTGCAGGAATTGGTGAATTGCCTGAAAATATTTTGTAGATCATATATTTTACTTTACTGCCTTTTAAAATTTTGTCATAACTTATCTCAAGCTTATAGAATTTTTTTGGAATTCTATAATTTCAAGGGATTTCAACGTTATGCTACCAGAAGATGTCAAAATAATCATGGGTAATGTTCTTTTTGTTGTCTTTTCCATGTTCATTTTTTGTTTTGCCAAGGCCTCCGCTCACCAAGATTATTTTGAATCATATGAAAATCCCTCGCATATAATTGAAATAATTATTAAATAATAAAAAATCATCAATTTATATTTCAGGGAGATGAGATATGACAAACACGCTGGGAAGAGAAGTTCTTAGACAAAAAGCCATTAATAGACCTAAAAGAGTTTTTGATCGTCCACAAAATAATCAAAATCAATATATAAAGGTTAGTGATTATTACGGAGAAAATGTTTTTGATTTCAGAAAATGTAAAACGGTATCAGAGAAAATAAAAAGAGAGATGTTGTCATATGCCAAGCAAAATAAACCCATTCCAAGGGAATATGTTGAATTGGTTGCTGATGCTTGTAAAGATTGGGCCATTGGAAAAGGTGCTACTCACTTTTGCCATTGGTTTCATCCATTAACCGGAAGTTCTGCAGAAAAGCATGATGGCTTTTTAAGTTTTAGGGAAGACGAAACTCCTATTGAAAGACTTTCCGCTAGCCAACTTATTCAAGGTGAACCCGATGCTTCTTCTTTTCCACACGGTGGAACCCGTGCCACTTTTGAGGCCCGAGGATATACTATCTGGGATTTAACATCACCAATGTTTTTATCGGAAACGATCAATGGCAAAACTCTTTGCATACCCACGGCATTTGTTTCATATAAAGGTGATGCTTTAGATGTTAAGACCCCACTTCTTCGAAGCAATAATGCGATTTCCATGGAAGTTACGAAATTTTTAAATCTTATAGGGGAAAAAGAGGTATCCGAAATTACAGTTACCTGTGGTGCGGAACAAGAATATTTTTTAATGGATAAAGCTTTTTTCTTTGAGCGCCCTGATTTGATCATGACTGGACGCACTTTATTTGGGAAGCTAACCGCTAGAAATCAGCAATTGTCCGATCATTATTTTGGAGCTATTTCAGAGCGGATTCTCTCTTTTATGCAAGAACTCGATCATGAACTTTACAAAATTGGAATACCTTCCAAAACTAGACACAACGAAGTTGCTCCTGGACAATTTGAAGTAGCTCAAATATTTAGAGATTCAAACGTGGCTTCTGATAATAATCAGGCCATGATGGCACTTATTAAAAAAGTTGCAGACAATCATAATCTGGTGGCCCTCCTCCATGAGAAACCGATGAGTGGCATTAATGGAAGTGGTAAACATTTAAATTGGTCAATGGCTGACAATTTGGGGAGGAATCTCCTTGAGCCAGGCAACGAAGTGCATTCGAATTTGCGTTTTTTGGCCATGTGCTCAGTTATCGTAGAAGCTATCTATAAACATGCAGATATTTTACGAGCATCCATTGCTACACATTCGAATGATCACCGCCTAGGGGGGCACGAAGCACCTCCAAGTATTATGTCGGTTTTTTTAGGTGATACTCTGGATAAAATATTCAAATCAATTATGTCAGGGCAAACAGTTGAGCAAATTGAAAATAATCAATTTGATTTAGGCGCTAATCAACTAGCTCACCTTCTGCGCGATAACACTGACCGCAATCGAACTTCACCTTTTGCCTTTACGGGAAATCGATTTGAATTTCGAGCGGTGGGATCAGCACAATCCATAGGCTTTCCCCTTTCAATTCTAAATGCGGCAGTCAGTAGTTGTTTCAAAGATGCCAATGAGTTTATTGAAAAAGAAATAGGTAATGGAGCAAAGGTAGATGAAGTTTTACTTAAAGTCATAAAAACCCGCATGGAGAAAGCTCAAAATGTTGTTTTTAATGGTGATGGGTATGGAATCAAATGGCATGAAGAAGCTAAACAAAGAGGACTATCTAATTTAAAGACATCTGCGGATGCTTATAAGTTTTTAAAAGACGATCGCTCTATAGATTTTTTAATAAGCAGCGGCGTTTACAAAATAAACGAAATTAAAAGTCGATATAATATAATGGTGGAAAGATATAATACTTATCGAACAATTGAATTTAATACGTTTATCTCATTAGTTGATCAATTTGTAATTCCTGCAACGATTGAGTATAAGAAAAAGCTTATAAAAGTTATCAAAGGTTATAAAGATCTTGCTTTAAATAATTACAGCGAATTAAAAATACTAGAAAAGTTAGAAGCTTTATCAGCAGAGCTTTTTGACGAATCTTATAAATTAAAAGTTGAACTTAAGGGACTTCCTGTTTGTGAAGAACAAAAGTCTGTAAAAATTGCTCACGAACTTATGAATCAATCTATTAAAATGGAAAATCTTTGTAATAGAATTGAAGAAATGGTTCCAGATCACTTATGGAAGCTACCTAAATATATGGACATGTTGTTTGTGAGATAGGTACAGCCTGACTTTTAGGGATGCGTTGCGCAATTTCGTATAGAAGTTTAAGAGATCAATTAGATGAAAATAAAACCTGCAGCTATAAATGATTTTGAAGAAATTAACCGTCTGATTGAAATCGCAGATAAATTGCATAGAGAGGCCTTACCGGAAATGTTTGTAAAACCTAAAGGGCCTGTTAGAGAAAGAGCATATATTGAGAAGTTAATCAATGATCAAAAAACCGGTTTTTTTCTTGCAGAATTGGACGGTGAGTTGATGGGGCTTATTCAAGGTACAATTTGGGAGTCCCCAGCTATTCCCATTATGAGTAATGAACAGTATGGAATGATTGAAAATTTGGTGGTGATGAGTGAGTATAGAAGAAAAGGCGTTGGTAAAGAACTGTTTAATAAACTTAATGATTGGTTTGTGAGTAATGGGATTTATGATATAAGGCTAAATGTTTTCGAATTTAATCAAGAGGCTATCAGCTTTTATAAAAAATTGGGCTTTTTGAATTACTCAAGAAGAATGAAATTAAAAAAATAATTTCATGAATGAATATAATAAAAATATATTATTTGATTTAGACGGCACATTAACTGATTCAAAAATCGGTATCACCCAATCTCTATCGTATGCATTAAATGAATTAAAGATCGAAGTACCCGCAAATTTGGATTGGTGTATTGGGCCTCCTTTACAAAATTCGCTTGCCAAAATACTTGGTGAAAAAAATGCTGTATTTTTTAATGAAGTATTAAAACTTTACCGAGAGCGTTTTGAAGAAAAAGGAATGTTCGAAAATGAAGTTTATCAGGGGATTGAGCAACTTCTAAATAATCTTAGTGAAATGAAGTTTAAAATGTTTGTGGCTACTTCTAAGCCGGAAGTCTATGCCAAAAAAATTATCAAGCATTTTAATTTGGAAAAATATTTTTTGGGAGTGTATGGATCGGAGTTAAGTGGCAAAGATAGTGATAAAGCAACCATTATAAAAAAAATATTTCAAGAAGAAAAAATTGTATGTACATCTGCCATAATGATTGGTGATCGGTCACATGATTTGATTGGTGCGAAAGCAAATAATGTGGATGCTCTTGGAGTGCTTTGGGGATATGGATCAAAAGAAGAGTTAGAGGATGAAAACCCTTATGGGGTTGCAAAAGATCCAGCAGATTTGAAATTGAAGATCGTTTGTTGGAGTAAAAACAGATGAGTGGATACGGTGATGCCGTACCTAGAATAGCGTGTTATCAAACACCGTACACAGAAAAAGATTTCAATATTAAAGAGGAATAGTGCATGAGTTATAGTAATAAAGTTTTAATTCAAGGTGAAAACGTATTAATCAGATATCCCATAAAAGAAGAATTGAAGTTTATTAGGTCGCTTTGGGAAGATGAGGAAACCATGAAACCCGTTGGCGGCCCAATTTTTATGAATGATGAAGCATATGACAGATGGTTTAATGAATATGTTATTGAAAATAGTGGAACATTTTATTATCTAATACTTACTAAGGACCAAGAACCTATTGGCGAAATCAGCTATGAAATGATTGATAAAGAAAAATGCATCGCTATGTTTAATCTAAAAATTCATGCCAAACATAGAAGAAGAGGTTATGCCATAGATTCAATGATTAATTTTTTAAATTATGTATTTAATCAGCAAGGTTTGGCAATAATGTGTGATGAAATAGGAAATGATAATTTTGTTTCTCAAAATTTATTTTTAAAATTTGGATTTAAACATAAAAAAGAAAAAAGTAAGCATGTTTGGACAGAAATGACTCGAGATGAATTCAACTCTTTGTATCAAGATAAAATTTATCAACAAAGTTAGAATGCGTATGAAGTGTGAAATTAAAGATCAAAACGGGGTATTTTGCCACTGCTTGGATCTTTGGAGATTTTGAATGTTGTTTTGGATAGAGATTTTTTAATTAATTGTGCCTGATTTGGCGGGAACGTTTGATTGGTATAAGACACCAAATCATTCAGATTGTTATAATTAAAAGTGCTTTCAAGATTGTGATTAAATAAAAGTGGCACACTATTAATTAGAGAATAAAGTGTACTATATTCATAATCTTCGCAAGATTGAACAACCCCTGCTCTTGATGGATTTTGAAATATATATTTAACGACCATATGAAAATAACTCGAGTTATTAATTAATGACCATTTATAAGGGCCTCCAAAAAGATGATTAATTCGACCTGTTTTCTGATTGATGGTATCCGAAATATTTTTTTGAATAAACTGCATGATGGTGTCAATATTTGACTCAGGTGTTTTGGCTAACATATGATAGTGATTGTTCATTAAAACGAATTGAATAATTTCCAAATCAAATTTTTCTTGTGCTTGTTTTAGAGCAATTTGAAAGATCAACCAAACTTCATTAATAGGAAGATAGAACCATTCTTTGTTATTTGATCTTGCCGTTATATGATAAGGAAATTGATCAGTTCGGATTAATGGCTTTCTTGGCATATTAAACTCCATGGAAAAAAGGGTTGCGTGGTAGTTATTCAAGAAGTTGGAAAAATTGTTTAGGCCAAATGGTTGAATCTAAAGATATGAATAAATATTATTATAAAAAAACAGTGCATCCCTAAAAGTCAGGCCGTACCTAAGATTCCCACATTCCGAGGAGAAATCTTATCATCAAAATAGTGGGTGAGAGAAGTGTAATAACCATGCTCTTGCAAATAAACTGCGCGATCAAGCAGTATGTAGAGTTCAAGCGGACGGCCAAAAAACCAGCGGATGAGATTGCATAAAAACATTTTTCTGATTTTATTTTGGATATCTTGGTCGCTAAAATAATTATCGATGACCTTGGCGGTTAGCGTATGCTTTATGTGACGTTCATCAAGTTTCTTTAATACATAATAGCTAAAACCGTTGAAATAATCTTTGATTGGAGAATCTCCCATGGTTATAAATTTCTTATGATCTAGCAATTCATAAAGCAGTAGATGAAGTCCAAACCGGAAACTTTTAACCTGAAATTTATTATGAAAATCCTGCTTAGAAATATAAGTATGGGCACGGGTGGCCAAGGTTAATCCTTGCTCGTTTATAAAGAGCGGATTGGATTTTGCGTGATAGGATAGAAGTTCGTATTGAGGATGGTCATATTTAAAATAACAACAACCAAAATTTAAAATTCCTTTCACTTTATAATGGACTGCCGCTTGTAAAAGTTTGGAGGATAATTGTCCGCATGAATGGAGTCCCACTACGAACGTATTAGCATTGAAGAGCTCCAATTCATTATTAAAATTTTCTAAAGGGGTTTTCCTTATGTCCATGTTATGAAATTTTACGTTGGTGGCATGTTTGGGATGAAGTCTTTTATTTGTGATTTCTCCTTGGGTCAAAAAATCCTGATTAATATCTATGCAGGTTGCCGCCGTATTAAAGTAGCTCCCTAGAATTCGGGATAAATGTCCGACACCGCCGCCTATATCGATAACAGTTTTAAAATTTAATTTATGCTTGAGATCAATAATCAGTGGAATCAGATTATCTAGTTCGTGATGTTTTTTGTCTTTTATTCTGGTAAAAGCGAGTAAGGGTAAATTCAATTGGGTGGGAATATATTTATTAATTATTTGATTAAAGGACATGGTTTTTTCAATTAAAGAGAATAAGGGAGTGTCTTTTATAGGAGAAAAATCAAATCGTGCATCGATTTTCCAAAGCTCGTCATCACTTAGCTGGTTTAAAAGATCAAGATGTTGAATATCGTAGGCCTTTAAAGTGTTCGGGTAATTATAAATAATTTCTTTGTTCCAAATACTTTCGTAGGAATCAAGAAAATCTTTTATTTCACTAAGCGTTGATTTATAATCCAAAAGTTATTCCAATTTTATGATACTGAGATTATATAGGTAATATTTTGGGTAAAATCAACTGATTTGGAGATTTTATGGACGTAGCGGGAAAAAAAATAGCTGTTTTAGGGATGGGGTTGTCAGGTATATGGTCAGTAAAACTTCTAAATCAAAAAAAAGCTGAAGTTTATGCTATAAATTCAGGTGACCCTAAAACTTGGACTTGTTTTGAACAAATTGCAACCATTGTTGGAAAAGAGCACTGTCTGAGTGAAACCGATGCTAAAACTATTTTTCAAACAAGTAATTTAGTTATACTTTCCCCCGGAATTCCCAGAACCCATGAACTAATTCAAATTGCATTAGCTAACAATATCCCGGTAGTGTCAGAGATAGAACTGGGATTTTGGTTTTTAAAAGATGAGAAAATAATTGCAGTTACGGGAAGTAATGGAAAAACAACCACGGTTTCCATGCTTGGATTGATGTTACAAGAAGCTGGTAAAAGTGCCTTTGTCGGAGGCAATATTGGTACCCCCCTGGCCCAATACGTTTATGAACAGAAAAAATGTGAATTTGTGGTGTTAGAATTATCCAGTTTCCAGTTGGAATCTATGCCAACTTTCAAGGCCCAGGTTAATATTATTTTAAATGTTTTTGTTAATCACACTGAACGTTACAGCTCTATTTCTGATTATGCTAAGGCCAAGTTTAATATGCTAACTAATATGACCAAAAATGATTTATTGGTGTACCCCACTAATTTTGAGATTATTTCTAAATTTGTTGATAAGCTAGATATTAAAAAAATAGGAATAGATACCTCGGACATTGATGCTATCAGGGCAGACATTCAAATTAATTATACGTTGGAGCATTTTAAACTGGTAGGAACCCATAATCTTTCAAACTTACAGTTTATGTTAAAAGCATTATCGCCCTTTAATATTGAGAAACACGGTATTCAAAAGGCCATAGATACTTTTCCAGGGGTAGATTTTCGCATTCAATATGAAAAAAGCAATGATCTTTTTTTGTGTTATAACGATGCTAAAAGTACCAATTGGGATGCCACACTTTCGGCGGTTGGTTCTTTGGATAAAAAAGATAAACAGCTGTGGCTCATCCTTGGGGGGAGAAAACGTAGTTCAAGTGATTCAATAACTACGCAAATAAATAACTTAGAAAATAAAGTTGATAAAATCTTACTCATTGGCGAAACAACAGAGCAGTTTTTTGAAGAATTAAAAGGAACAATACCAGCAGAGAAATGCTTTACTATAGAAAACTGTATTTCTTTTTCTAGAAAAAATAAGTTTGCTGGAATTTTATTATTTTCACCAGCGTTTCCGTCGTTTGATCAATTCAAAAATTATATGGACCGAGGAAAACAATTTCACCTGACTCTGGTAGGAATGTGACCTGGGAAGTGTTTCATACCCGCTGGGCGCCTTTTGGATTGACTGGTTTCATTTAAATAGTTATCCGCAAAGATAATTTTGATCAGAAAAACTACTACAAAAATGATTAAAAGTTTGCCGATTTTAAAGTGCATATTATATAGTCTATGTTAAGTTAACACCTGTATTTCATTAACTTAATCGGTTGGTTTAAAGCAAAACTTAAGGCTTTTTGTTTATTTCTAAAAAATATTTTTATCTAAGCTTAACCAATCGAAATTATTAGTAATATTAAAGAGGGAAGTATGAACAAAAATAACTCAGCTGCTAATCTTTCGAAAATGCAGGAATATTTACGCAAAAACCAATTAGATGCAATATTTATTAACGATACAGATCGGTATTTGAATGAATATGTTCCAAAAGAACAAACTCATTATTATTTATTAACTCATTTTTCCGGATCAACTTGTAAATTACTAATACCTACAAACCAAAAAGCTCGGCTTTATGTTGATGGTAGATATCATGAACAAGCAACTAAAGAATGTGATCCAAGCCAAGTTGAAGTAGTTAAGTGTCCTCAAACTATTTCTATTTTCAACAAGATGCTTGAAGATATAAATGAACTAAAAATTAAAAAATTAGCAGTGGATGGACAACGAACTTCCGTTATGGAAGAAGAAAATATTATTCAAAGTTTTAAATTCGAAGTGACCTATTTTGATAAAGACGAACTTTTAAATGTTATACCACTAGAAAAATCAAACAGTTTAAAAACCCTTAAGCATCTTGGGGTAGAGGTCTGTGGAAATGATCCTCTTTCTAAAGTGCGCAGCTTAATCAAAGAAGATGAGATGTATTTTGTTAGTGCCCTAGATAGCATTGCTTGGATAACTAATGCCAGAGGTTTTCATATTGAACATCAAAGTACTTTTTATGCAAGATGCATCTTAACCTATAATAAAATTTATGTTTTTAATATTGAAGAGCAAAATTATGAAACCAGCTTTGATGAAAAAATTATTTTTAAACATATAACAATTACTGAATGGATGGAAAATATTAAAGCCATTGCTAATCAAATCAAACCCTGCAAAGTTTATTTTGACCGGGAAAACTTGACTGGGGCGGATTATCGATTACTTAAAAATATATTTGATAAAGAGCAATTATCTGCACCAAGAGAAAAAATTATCTCTAAACAATCTGTTAAAAATAAAAACGAAATAGATACGTTACAAAGAAATTATCAAAAATCAAGCAAAGCGGTGGCGGAAACCATAAGACAAATCAAGGGTGCGATTAAAGAAAATAAAAAAATTTCTGAAAAAGATTTATATGACATAACTAATGACAACTATAAAAAGATGGGGGCAATCGATTTAAGCTTTAATACTATTGCCGCAGTGGGTGCTAATGCATCTATTATTCATTATAGTAAATCAAGTAACCAAATAATGATTAAAAATGGAGATATGCTTTTACTGGACTCAGGTGCGCTTTATGAAGAAGGTTATTCTACAGATAAAACCCGAACATTTTTAGTGGGAGAGTTAAAAGATTTGAAGCTTAAAAAAATCTATACCTTGGTTTTAAAAGGATTACTAAATGCACAGATGGCCATAGTTCCAGAAGGAACACTTGGCGCAGCTATTGATATGTTGGCAAGACATCCGATTTTGCAAAATGGTTATAACTATTTGCATGGTACTGGACATGGTATTGGTATTAGTACTCACGAGGGAGGAATTGGTTTTTCCTTTAGAAGCAATTTTGCAATTAAGGAGGGCCAGGCAGTTTCCATTGAACCAGGGATCTATATTGCCGGCTACGGTGGTGTTCGCTTGGAGAATGTGGTGATAGTGGAGAAAAACCCCAGCATGGAAGGTACGCTGCGCTTTAGACCTTTGGTGTACATTGGTTTCGACCATGACCTGATAGACTTTAATTTGCTAACCAAAGAAGAACAAAAATATTTAGAGATTTATGAATCTGAGTGTAAAAAACAAAATACCCTAATCTAAATTGGATTTTTGATAACTGGCCAGGAAACTTTTTTTAAATTCTAAAAACCGGTTTTCTAAAATAGCTGTTCTGGCTTGTTCGGCCATCATTTTATAAAAAGCAATATTATGGTTGGTCGCTAAAATTGCTCCCAAAATTTCGTTTGAATCAAATAAATGTTTTATGTATGCACGAGTGTAATTTTTGCAACAATAACAAGTGCAATTGGGTTCAACTGGATAGAAATCTCGTTTGTAGTTTCTATGAGTGATGCGAATTTTTCCTCGGTTGGTGAAAAAGGTTCCGCCCCTAGCAAACTTGGTGGGAATTATACAATCACTCATATCGATGCCATTTTCCCAAATCATCAGCAAGTCTTCTGGATTGCCAACTCCCATGACATATCGTGGTTTGTTAACCGGCATTAGTGGGGCAGTGAAGGATACGATCTTCTCCATCAGTTCCACTCCTTCACCTACAGAAACTCCACCAATAGCATATCCTGGAAGATCCCTGGCACAAACTTCTTCCACACATCTTTTTCGTAAATCATTAAAAGTTGAACCTTGAATAATTCCAAAAAGTGACTGTTGTTCATTGGACCAAGATGCAATCGAACGATCTAGCCAGCGATGCGTTCTGGCAATAGAATTTTCAGTGTATTTATAAGTGGCGGGGAAGGGAATACATTCATCAAAGGCCATCATGATATCACTACCAAGATTTTGTTGAACTTCTATAGATTTTTCAGGGCCTAAAATAATAGATTTTCCTTCTACATCTTTAAATTCCGCACCTGCTTCGGTTATCGATTTTTTTTGCAGAGAAAAAACTTGAAAACCACCCGAGTCGGTTAAAATTGGTCGGTGCCAATTCATAAATTTATGAAGTCCTCCGGCTTTTTTGATCAGCTCAGAGGTGGGAGATAAGTGTAAATGATAGGTGTTGGATAAAATAATTCGAATATCCATCTCTAACAAAGAGCTGGGAGCGAGGGCCTTAATGGCGCCGTGGGTACCTACTGGCATAAAAACCGGAGTGGGTATTTCACCTCGGGGAGTTTTTATTATCCCCGCTCGCGCAGCGGTTTTTTGGTCGGTGTGAATTATTTCGAATTCAAAATGTTTTTTATTATTTTTTATGGTGTTATTCATAGTTATCATCAATTTCGCTAATAATCATACAGTTTTTAACATCATCTGGAGTATAAACGTTGGTTCTCCATTGATTAAATAATTCGGTAATTTCGCTGGTACTCATAAGGCATGAGTAAATTTTATCGTGTTTTGCTAAGTAATCTTTGCTATCAGCTTTTACGGCCTCTAAAATATCCGCATCCTCTTTACCTGCACTTTTTAATTTTAACCTGGTTTCTTCATCATAATCTGTTCTAACACTAGAAAAATGAATAATAAAATGACAACTATTATTTTTGGGTCCCAGAATATATAATTTTTTTTCGTAAAACATTTTAATATTATTTTTTCTGGTTTGGTGTTTTAAGTTAGTCTCTACTCGAGGACATTCCGATATATTTTTTAAAAAGCAGTTGGCATCTTCCTGGCATTTTACTTTGGGTTTAAGCTTAAAGTGAATATTTTTAATTTCATTAATCACTTCCTGATTTGCATTGAGTTGGCGGGCCGGTAGGTTTTCTAGAAATTTTAGATTTTCGGTAAGGAATTTTTTTGTGAAACTTACAAATTTAGGATCGCCATTTTCGTAAGTATTTACCGCTACGTGCCGGTAATATTTTAGCAATTGTACATTTTTGTTAGCAGGTGGTGATAAGCTAGCTAGGCTTGCTAGATAATAGGATGAATCAAAAGCATTGAATTCATCCCCTAGAATTTTAGTAGGATCTGTTTCCCAGTTGGTACTCGGTAAGAGGTCATTTTCAATATAGCTACTTAGATCACTTAGGTTTGCTTTGGTGTTAATACAGGAAAAATGACCTTTGATATTTTTAAGAAGGGTTACGCAATAATGAAGTGGTTCATTGTTCATAGAGTAGTAAAGGAAGGACTGGTTTTCAATGTTGCGGAACCTAAAATTGATGCTGGAGCTTTCAAAAAGTTTGAATAACTCATCTCTGCCTTCAACGTACCCATTAATAAGTGGACCATAATTTATGAGATATTTAAAAAATGACAGTAATAATTCGTGGGGTCTAGTTAATAAACCTTCCATCGAAATGGCGTTAAAGTTAAGTGCAACTGATGCTTGTAAGAGCTTAGTGAGTTCTTTGGAGTGTTCAATTGACCATGGTACTTCGGCAGCTTTTTTTTGATACTCGTAAAGGTGAGGGAATAACTTATTAAAGAGTGGATTATCCGAGGAGGCTTTGGATAAAAAAGTGGTGAAGTCGTACGTTTTGCCTTTTTCAATTGAAGCAAAATCACCTATTAAATAATCATAAAGATAAATGCCGGTAGTGGCGGTTTTGTCTTTTTTACTTACGTAAGGAGTAATATAAAAATACGTTGGTAGTCCGACATCTTCTTTGTCAAAACCAACAACGTTCAGCTTGAAGTCCTGTGGGGTTAACAAAGAGTCTGCGGTTAAACTTAAGGCCTTCTTGCCTTCATTTATTTTAAAAATAGGTAATACTTGATAGTCGGAAGAATTGATATTATTGGAAGCATCCATATTTCTAAAAAGCGGAGTGAGCAAGGGTAAAATGAGAATTATTGGTAAGATTATAAAAGTAAATAGCTTTCGCAATTTGAACTGATGGTACTCGTAGCTGGTAAAACTAAGCACTTCTTTAAGGCTTCTTTTTTTAAAACAGACAGGAAGCTCCGTTAGAAAAAAAAGTGGCATGAAAATCACAAATAATACTGTTCTGATGACAGATTTTAATCTTATTAATAAAAAGTTACCTTTGACTCGAACGCCGTATAAGAAGGGGAGAAATCCTACTCCAAAAAACAAGTTACCAATAATCTCGTAGCATAAGTAAATCAAAATAAAACGAGTAATTATTTCGGCATATTTATCATGAGTGGGGCCTAGTTTCTTGATTATATCTCTCATCTTTGGAAGTGTAGTTTGCAGATTGGAAAGAATAATACTGGAAATGGAAAAATTATAAAATGAAGTATTGGATGAAAAAGTTGGAGATACCTTTTGCTGATTAAGTTTAGGGTTATAGGCGCCTCTTTTTTTACGAGGTTTGTTTGTCAAATTTTCAGTGTTTTTTGAAGCGTTAACACCTGTGTCTTGACCTATGCCCAGTTCGTTAGCATTTTCTTTTATTTTAGCAACGGTTT
>Ga0208375_1002758_pt1 | contig 15872 bp, 17 predicted proteins | sample RifOxyD1_FD_184038 | JGI IMG/M metagenome (GOLD analysis project Ga0208375, IMG submission 184038) | Soil microbial communities from Rifle, Colorado - Rifle Oxygen_injection D1 (SPAdes) | ecosystem: Environmental > Terrestrial > Deep subsurface > Rock core/Sediment | place: Rifle, Colorado... | reverse complement strand
CGGACCTAATGGTGTTTCCCGGGACAGGACTTGAGGTTTTGTCTTCCGACACGTCCTCGCACCTGCTGGTGATTACTGATTTATGCTTGGCGCACATATGGCATTACTAAAGCAGAAGCGTGACAGCTTTTCAATATAGGTGTACCTTTAAATCATGTTATCAAAAATATTCCTTGGCATGTCACTGGTGGGTGCCGAATGGGTTCTGTATCTGCTCATCGGCCTTTCTGTGTTTTCGGTTGCGGTGATGATCGAACGCTGGCGTTTTTACAGGGACGCCGTGCGCGGGATCGACGATTTCAGGCAACGGCTTCGTGCGGCCGCAGCAAGCAACAAATGGGACGATGCGCTAAAAGCGGCACGCGAACGGACGGTGGACATGAGATTCCCGGATCTCGAATCCGGCCTGGCCGCGGCGCTTCTTCAGCACAAGCAACAGGCCTCCGCAAAGGTGTCGCCTGAAATTCTTTCGGAAGTTGCCCAGGACGCCCTCCTCCGGGCGAGGATAAAATGGGAACGCGGCCTTGTCTCGCTTGCGACCATCGGCAACAATGCGCCGTTCATCGGGCTTTTCGGGACAGTGCTCGGCATCATAAAAGCCTTCCATGATCTCTCGCGGCAGGTTGGAGCCGGAGCGCAGATGGTCACGGCCGGCATCTCAGAAGCCCTTGTGGCAACGGCAGTGGGCATATTGGTGGCAGTCCCGGCAGTTGTGGCGTTCAACTGGTTTCAACGGAAGGTCAGGGCTTCGGTGGCGGAAGCGGAAGCCCTCAAGAGTTTTCTGATCGGAAAGCTTGCGGAATAGCCCATATGGCAAATACATCAGGCGGCGGAAACGAAGACGATCTCATAAGCGGAATCAACGTAACCCCGTTGGTGGATGTGGTGCTGGTGCTGCTGGTGATCTTTCTGATCACCGCGCCGGTGATCTACCAGTCAGCAATCAAGGTGCGGCTGCCTTCGGCCAGCACGGGCGAAGCGGCCGAAAAAACCCCGCTTTCCTTTACAATCACAAAAGAAGGCGATGTGATCTGGGACAAAGACAGGATGACATGGGATGCCCTGCAGAAACGCCTGGCCGGTATCGCAAAAAACGGCGACGACCAGACCGCCGTTATCAGCGCGGACCAGGCGGCGGCGCATGGAACCGTCATCAAACTGATGGACATGCTCAGACAGGCCGGGATCAACCGTTTTGCAATGAACGTGGAAATCTCGAAAGGACGCTGAAGCCTGGCGCCAATGTTGCCACAAGAATATTTCAAAGAAATGGAATTCAAACCGTTTGCTGTCTGCTCAATTGCAATATCATTCATGAAGGCTTGGATTTTCAGCGTCCCCGTTGTTTTTGTATCTATTCTTGTTCCGTATAGAAGTCATGTTGGACGAAATATTTGGGAACCGGAGTGTTGAGCGGAATCTCTCCGATTCTCCTTCCAGCCGCGATGCCAAGCCATATTGCAACTTCATAAACCGGTATTGAAAACATTTATAGGTCATCCCGGGTCTTAACAAAACCTTCACTCTTACTTTCAGCGCTGAAACCGACGCAACTGGTCGGAATTGCCGCGAACCGTGGCGTGGGATGGTGAATCCATGAGGCGTCTGCCGGGCCGTCTGCGTTGCTTGCGGAAATTCGCGATCACCCCCCTCCCGTTGCGGCCTTCACAACACAACCGATGTCAAGTGGAGAGGTTATGATCTCATGCGGCTTTTTTAGATAAAATTTCTTCTACTCTTTGATCTACCAATTTTTTGACGTAATCTGGTAAATTCATTGCTTCTCGTAGTTTTGCGTTTAAAAGAGTCTGATAAGGAATGCCTGTGCGTTCAGCTTCCCGTCTAAGCCATAAAAAAATTTCGGCATCGATGCGAAACGTTTTGGATATTTTAGCTCCAGCAAATTTGTCACCAACTGGTTTCCATGTATTATTGTTTTTCATCTTCATATTTTTTTCTTTCATGTGGTTCTGCCTCCCGCGCCGAAATAATACGGGCGTGATTATCGTATTTTTCGACTGTAACTACGAAAAGAGTTCGCTGCCGATCGGGGTGCCCGATGTATTCAAAGCGGGTTCCGCTCGAATGATTGTTTAAACGGAATAAGCTCCGCGGATTTAAGATCACTGTAGATGCTTCGTCAAAATCAACACCGTGTTTTTTTATATTCTCAGCTTCTTTGCGGTCATCCCAAGTGATTTCCATTGTTTGACTGTACAACGTTGTTACTACAAAAGCAATTGTTGTTTTATTCTGAGAAAGTATACATTTATCCGCAATGAAAAGTGCCATCGATCCATGGCGGAAACTATTCAGAAAGCAGCGCAGTCATGCACAACTTCTTAATCTGCGGCTCCCAGTACGATTTAAAATATCGATACGAAGACCGGTCCAGACCTTGCGGCAGGTCGCGTTTCAACTCATGGGACATATGATAAAAGAAATGATCTGCAGGCTGGTAAATTATTTTGTATCTGAATGGACGATATTCCGGAGAATCCAAGACTGATTCCAATGAAATAAAATCATATTTTTGCAAACGCAATTCTTTCAGAATATCGGGGAGCATTACAGCATTCAATTGATTGGCATGGATCAACAATATCTGTGGGATCTGTTTCGAAAATATTGCAGCTGATGCCTCTTCAGCATATTTAACGCAATCCATGATGTGCTTGAAATAAAGTGCTTCAAGGTTTTTGATTGCGGTCAGATCGCCTGTTTCAGTAAATTGATCGTAATACCGGGCAAAGGCCCAATCTGAAGTATCTACGGAAACATGCGCAAGCAGTGTTTTTGTGGAAAAAAAGTATTCATTTGCAGCTGTTTCTTTTTCGGGAATGTCTCCCTGGTTGAGCATCGGGAACCTGAATATACGGTTCCATCCGTATCTTTTATAAAAAGGAGCCAAAAGCTTTTCGGTCCTGGCGACGCCGCTCCAGAACTCCTTTGTTGAGGATTTGTCGTAGGGCACATGATCCCAGGTGTGATTGGCCAGAACCAGTCCCGCATTTGACCATACAGTCAAGGCATTCATGGAATCTTTTGTGCGTGAAGCGAGAGCGCCAATCACAAAACCTGTAGCCGGTACTTTGTGTTGTTTGAATACAGACGCAAACAATGAAGCCGTTTTCTGGGCATTACCCGATTTTACCAAATGCCATCCCGGCAGATCATCAACTGTAACGGCAATCTTCATGGGGAATGAGTATGAGACTGTCGGCAGACTGAAAACAAAACCAATAAACAAAAATATTCTTTTCATGCCCCCGGAAACCTTCCCCGGATCATCCGCCAGACATTAACCACAATCCCCCGCAAAATCGCGGTTCCAAATGTCATTACCACTGCAAAATGCAGCGGTGCCAGCCTGACAAACTCAACCGGCGTTTTTGACATCAACGCCGCCGAAAGAACAACAAGCACTGCGACCGCCGCCAATATCGCAAAAGCCAGATGAATATCAATGGCGAGCACTGCAGTAAAACACGCAAGCCCCGCAAGCCCCAGAATCGTTGCCCAAAACAGCCCGCCCCGCTGCCTGAAAAGATTGTATTCGACAAAAGACGGTCCACGCTCCCAGAGCCTGGCCAGAAAGCTCCAGGCGTCTTCGCGCGGCAGCCACTCGATCCTGAGCCGGGGATGAAAAGTGATCGGGCTTTCATTCACCAGCTCGCGGATGATGAAAGTATCGTCATTCAACAGCGGCGTGCTGGCAAATTTTTCACAGGCCCGGACAAACGCCTCCCTGCCACAGACAAGAAATGTGGTTCCCTTGAGATACCGGTCGAAATTTGCGGGCGTGAGCTCAAAAACATTCTTGATCGCCTCAAAATGCCTTTTGAAGACAAATTCGTGCGAACGCTGCCAGTAAAGTCCGAAAACACTGCGTGTGACGTCAATCAGGACCGTTCCCATGAGCCCCGTGTATTGCGGAACAAGTTCCGCAAGGGCCTCTGAAAAACCACTCGCCGCGCGGCAGCGGCTGTCGAGAAACATTATTTTTTCAGTTCTTGCAACCCTCGCCCCCTCATATCTTGCCCAGAACCTGCCCCTGTTTGCCGCAAGCGCGTGAACCCTGATTTTTTGCGGACCCAGCCGGCCGAGCACTTCGCGGGTGGAATCGGTTGAGCCATCATCCACAAAAACCACTTCATCGACGACCTCGAGCACGCGGGTGTCTTGAAGCGATTTCCATAGTTCTTCGAGATGCGACGACATGTTGAAGGTCGGCACAATAAGCGTGATTCCGATGGAGTTCATGTCTTGTCAGTACCTGTAATAGGATATATACCTTTATTACGCCATGTTGTCGCTCCTGATAAGATATTTTGCCTCAATGCTGCCGTTTCCGCCATCGGTCCGCTCGGCGCTCTACCGGCTGGCAGGACTGAAAATGGGCAGCGGGGTTTTCATTGACCGCGATCTGCAGATCACAAAAATTGAAAATGTTACACTGGGAAACAGGGTTACCATTGCAAGAAGCGTCTCGCTTCTTGGCGAGATCACCGCTCTTGAATCCCGCCTTGAGTCCGAGTTCAAGGTTCACAAATCATCGCCGATTGTGATCGGTGACGATGTCTGGATCGGAGTTGGAGCAGTGGTTCTTCCGGGCGTGAAAATCGGCAATATGGCCACTATCGCGGCAAACTCGCTGGTTTTGAAAGACGTTCCGCCGTACGCCATTGTAATGGGCGTTCCCGGAAAAATCGTGGACTACAGGCCGGGGCATGCCCCTCCACCAAGGGAATGACAATCCGCATGGGCGGCATATTTGGATTCAGATTTGATATCGACAGCGAAAAGTGCCTGCGCGATGGTGTCCCGAACATAATCCGGATCGGCAGGAAGACCGGCGCAAGATTCACGTTTTTTGCCAGCATGGGGCGCGCTGTCTCCATTCCCCACATGTTTATGAACTCCCGGACGCGCGAAGGCGCGGGGCCGGACGTCAAACGCCTTTCGGCCCTGCAAAAACTCGGGCCTTTGGATTTTTTCAAAACGGCGGTTTTCAACCCCCTGATCGGCGCAAGATATGCCGGCATCCTGCGCGAAGCTTGGGAGGCCGGGCACGAGATAGCGCTGCATGGGGGTAAAAATCACGGCTCCTGGGCCGCGGCCATGCCCGGCTGGGACAGGGCGCGGATTGAAAACGAAATCGATTGGGCCATGGACAGGCTGGCACGCGCGGGAATCGATGGCGGGATTACGGGGTTTGCATCACCGTGCTGGAGGGATTCGCCGGCGCTGTACGAAGTATTGCGGGCGCGCGGATTCAAATACACATCAAACGTCGCGTCGGAATCCGAAGATGCCGTTTCCTTATTGCACAATCTTGTATCGGTGCCGGTCAATATCTGCGGGCAGCCCGGCCGGGTGGCCTATATCGAGCACAAGAGAGCGCAGGACATGAACGACCCGGAGGTCCTGGCCGACTTTGAAATGAATCTCGAAAAGCATGCCGCCCTTGCCGTTGCCTTCGAACATCCGTATTACGCGGGCACCCGCGAATCCGGACTACTTGAAAAACTGCTGCAAAAGGCCGCCGACAGCGGACGCCGGGCCGTTACGCTTCGTGAAATCGCAAGTGGGTCCGGTTGAATGCAAAATCCTGACGAAATCTGCATGCAAAGGATGGAATGGGAAAAAGCGGTTTTCAGTCCTATGCCGCGCAAAAACGCCCTGCTGCAGCTCCAACCGCCGTGGCCGCTGAAAAAAACAAGAATCAACGTCCGGCGCAACCATGGCTTTGAGGTGCTGAAAGACCCGCTGCGGGTATTTTTGAATTACGCCGGGATCGAACCGGTTGTTGCATGCGGAGCCTACGACGACTCGCTGAGCTTCCAGGACAACCTTCCGTCCGCGGACATTGAAATACTCTGGCTTGACCTTGACAAGTATACGATGAACAGCGCTGATCTGCTCTTCTGGCTCAAGACGCGTCTGGCGGATCTGCGGAAACAAACCACGGCACCGCTGCTTTTCGTATCGTGGCCGGGAACCGGCCCCTCTGCCGGTTCGTTTGACGGCCTTCCCGGCCTTTGTTTTTGTGATTTCAAATCCGCGATGAAGGGATACAACGGTAAAATCCTTGATCCGCGTCTTGAGGCCGTAACCGGAACCCGTCTTGCCGCTCCCACGCAGCTTCTGCTTGCCCGGGCGCTGGGCCTCGTGTGGATACCGGCCGCGAGCGCCTTGCCGGTAAAAGCCGTGGTGTTTGACCTCGACAACACGCTTTATGGGGGCGTGCTCGGCGAATCGGGCATCGAGGGGGTTGAAAGTGACAGCGCATACCAGTCCCTTCAGCGTCATGCCGCGAAACTCAGGAAACGAGGTTTGTTTCTGGGGCTTTCGTCCAAAAACGATTCAAGGGATGTGAAAGCGTTTTTTGAAACCCGTAAAGACCTGGCAATAAAACTTGAGGACTTTTCTGCACAGGAAATCAGCTGGCAGCCCAAATCGACGGGCATCGCAAAAATCGCGAGCGCGCTCCGGGTGGGGATTGATTCAATCCTGTTTGTCGATGACAATCCGGCCGAACTTCTTGAGGTTTCGAACGTGTATCCGGACATCCGGACATTGCTTGCCCGGAGCCCCGCCGAGACACTTTTTGCGCTTGAACTTTTTCCGGGTCTTTTCAGATGGAAAACAACCGCAGAGGATATCGGACGAATCCGCGATCTCGAAGCCGTCAGCAAACGAACAGGGACCACTGCGGGGACGGATTATCTGGCAACGCTCGGGACAGAGGTGGAGTTTTACTTGAACCCCTCCTCTCAACTAACCAGAATTTCGGAGCTTCTCAACAAGACAAACCAGTTCAACCTGACACTGCTGAGGCTGAACGAGGCCGAAGTTTCAAAACACATGAAAAGCGGCACTTTTTTCGTGACCGCAGGCCTGCGCGACAGGCTTTCGGACAGCGGCATAATCTCTCTTGTGATGGCTCATATCGACGGCGTTGATGTCATCGTGGATAATGTTTGCATAAGCTGCCGTGCGCTCGGACGCGGGCTTGAGGATTATCTGATAAGACAATCACTCGCTGGGATAAAAAAACATTCCGGGCTTGAAAACCCGCAGGAGATCCTTCATTTCGTCGAAGGACCGCGCAACGCGCCCGCCAAAGCCTGGTATGACAAAACGAAGTCCCGGGAGCCGGAAAGCGCCTCAAATTCATTCTTGCCCGTCAAATCAACATGGCATATTCCCTGAACATGGACCGAAGCACGATAGAAAAAGTCAATTGCGTCATCGCATCGGTACTGCACAGAAAATCCGCTGCCTACGAAAACATGCTGCGCAGTGAAATCCCCGAATGGGATTCAATCGCGCACGCCGGAATAATCGTAAGCCTCGAAGAGGAATTCGGGATCGAGTTTGAAGGGTCGGATCTTGCCGCTATTGCTTCGTCTCATGGATTTGCCGGGGCAATTGAAAAAACAAAAGCACTCTCAAGACAACAGCCGGCGTGAAATATCCTCGTAACACCGCGCGACACCATCCCGGAGCCCGACCCGGGGGCGCCAGTCAAGAAACGACCAGGCTTTTTTACAATCAACAGCCTGCCCCCAGATGAGGGTTTTTTTGGTGGTGTCTTTTTCAATCGCAATGCTCTTGCCTGATGCGGCTATTGCCGCCCCGGCGATTTCTTCGATGGTATATCTGTCCTCGGTGCCGATATTGAGCGGTCCCACGAATTTCAACTCGTCAAGCTTTTCAACGCAAAGAAGCATTCCGTCAATGGCATCATCGATAAAAGTATAAGACCTGGTTTCCTTGCCGGTGCCCCAGATAACAAAAGGTCCTTTATGCGGATATTCAAATGCTCTGCGACAGAACACCGGTATCGCCGATCCGGTGGCAAGCTCGATATCCTGGTTTTTTCCATAAACACCGATCAGCCTGACAATGGCGGCCCGCGTATGCATCCCCTCCTCCGCCTGGTACGAAATCACCTTTTCAGCAAACAGTTTTGCCCAGCCGTATGAAAGCTCGGGATGCGCCGGCACATCCTGCTCCTCGCGTATCAGCGGTGAATCCGGCGTCATCTGAAGTTCAATGGGATATATATGGGCGCTCGAAGCATATAAAAACCGGCCGATCCGCGCATCAAGAGCCGCTTTCCAGATGTTCATGTCAATAAAACAGTTGTCGCGAATCACCTCGCCGGGCCGCGAAAGATAGTAGCCTATGCCCCCCACCTTTGAAGCAAAATGCAGAACCACATCAATGTCCCGGCATGCGGCACTGCAAGCCGATGGATCGCGCAGATCGGCCCTGACTATCTCCGCCGAGGATCTTATTGCTTCAATATATTCCTCGCGTCCGCGCTCGAAATTGTCCACAATGCGCACCCGGGCGCCACAGGAAACAAGACGCTCGGAGATGTTCGAGCCGATGAAACCCGCGCCTCCCGTTACCAGGACCTTCTTGTCCCTCCAGTAAGCGTTCATTTTCTGAGAGCTGGATTGTTGAGGTTTTCGCGATACCATCTGACTGTATTTTCAATTCCGTTGCGTATATCGGTTTTTGCCGCGAACGACAACTCACGGCGCGCCTTTGAAACATCAAAGCACCTGCGAAGCTGTCCGTCAGGCCGGGAGGTATTCCATTTGATGTCACCGCCAAAACCGGCGACCTCCCGGAGAATGCCACAAATGCTTTTTACGTCTGTTTCGATGCCGGAGGAAAGATTCACGACCGTGCTCTGCTGGTAGGTTTCCGCGGCCTTCAGCATTCCGTCCGCGGCATCACCGGCATACATGTAATCACGCGATGCCCTTCCGCTTCCCCACACCTCGACCGCCGCCGCCTTGGAATCCGCGGCCTCGACAAACTTGCGTACAAGCGCCGGGATCACATGAGCGTCGAGCAGATTGAAATTGTCCCACGGCCCGTAAAGATTGCCGGGCACGCATATCACGGATGGAAAACCATGCTGTTTCTGATAGGCCATCGACTGGATGGTCAGCAGCCTCTTGGCCAGCGAATACGGCGCACTCTCCTTTTGCGGATAGCCGTCCCAGAAGGATTCCTCTTTCAGCGGAAGGGGGGCGTTTTCGGGGTACCCGCATCCGGCGCCGGCCGCTATGAATTTTTTCACGCCGTTTTTCCACGAATAGTGGAACATCAAGGTGCCCATCATCAAATTGTTGTAGAAAAAATCGGCCGGGCGCTCCTTGTTGGGCAAAATGCCGCCGACAAGCCCCGCCAGATGAAAGACGTATTGGGGATGCGAATCATCGAAAAGCCTTTCAACATTGCTCTCGTGCGTCAGATCATACTCGTTGCTTTTTGCGACGAAGATGTCACTGCACCCGGCACTACCGAGCGCCGCCACGACATGGCGGCCAAAAAACCCGTTGCCACCGGTTACCAGAACCTTTTTTCCAGTCCAGAATCCCATTTGCAAGCCGCCTCAAACGTTGGTGTATTTTGTGTTCTTGATCATCGTATAACCCTTTACCAGTTCTTCTATGCCATCGTCGACCGAAAAAGCGGGCTTGTACCCGGTAGCTTCGATCTTTTTGTTGGACACGATATAGTTGCGCTGGTCGGGGTCCTTCCCTATCTGGGATTCAATAAATACGAAATCATTGAGGTGTTTTTTAATGCTCTCACACAGCTCCAGTTTTGACAGATTTGCATCACTCAAGCCCACATTGAAGATGCCCCCCTTGAGGCGGTCAAAATTTTCAATACCATGCATGAACACCCTGGTGACATCGCGGATGTGGATGTAATTGCGCTTGAAGCGCGCCTCGAAGAGCACCACAAACCTGTCGTAAACCGCGCGATATACAAAATCGTTGACCAGCAGGTCAATGCGCATCTTGGGGGACATGCCAAAAACGGTGGCGAGCCTGAAACTGACCGAATTAGCACGGACCATGAGTTCCTTCTCAACCTCCACCTTGTCCCGGGCATACAGGGATATCGGATTCAAGGGCGAATTCTCGTCACAAAAATTGTTCGCATCCCCGCTGCCATAAGCGCTGTTGGTGGTGGGCATCAATATGATCTGCCGTGACGAGGCCTTCTTGAAAAGCCGGATGGCGGAATCCCGGTTTATTGATTCGGCGCCCACAGGGTCCTTTTTACAGAGCGGCGCGCCCACATACGCGGCAAGCGGAATGATGATATCCGCTTCGGGCAGCACGGAATCCATAAGCCTGGCATCACGCACGTCACCGTTCACTATTGTGAAATTCGGGTCCGCACATACGTGCGCAAGGGAGTTCTGCGCGAACATGAAATTATCAACAACCGTAACCCTGTAGCCCGCCTTCAGCAGTTCAGGAACCATTATAGAGCCAAGATATCCGGCGCCGCCGGTTACAAGAATGCTTTCCGCCATATACTCCTCCAGTCAGTCAACAGGGCCTGAAAAATGCCGCTGCCGCATGGTAATCTTCCGGAACTCCAATATCAAGAAAACGATTGTCATAGGCCTTGCCGAATACCACACCGCGCTTGATGATTTCAGGCATCATGTCGTTCTCAAAAGAAAGCGGCGGCGCCGGCCAGACGGCGTTTGCCTGAATGGCGTTTTTTTCAAAAATATATACTCCCGCGTTGATATAACAGGGTTCACACGGTGTTCCCTGCGGCAGGAACCCGGTAACCAGTCCGCGGTCATTGCATACCACCGGCGAAAAGCGCGAATTGCTTTTGAGCCGTCTTAGCGCAATGCTGATACCCGCTTTGTTTTCGTGGTGGAAAGCACATAAATCATCCGTGCTGATTTCAAAGAAGGTATCCCCGTTGAGGACCAGAAAGCGCGGGGAATCAATGGATTTTGAAGATTCAATGATCGCGCCGCCGGTTCCGAGCGGTTCTTTTTCGACCACGTATCTGATTTCGCACTCCCGGTAACGGGACCCGAAATGACCCGATATGATTTGATGGAGGTGACAAACGGACAGGACAAACCGGTGCACGCCCCGCGCAATCCAGTAATCAAGAAGGTGTTCAAGAAACGGCCGCCCTTCCACGGCGGCCATCGGTTTTGGCACATTGTTTACAACGCCCCGCAGCCGGGTGCCCAGACCGCCAGCCAGAATCAACGCTTCTTCAATCATTTGAATTATCCGCTATCAAAATGCGTTTTCGTTAGTCAATTAATTTAGTAAGAGGTAAACAGGAATTGTCATGATTATAAGCAGAACACCCTTCAGGGTATCGTTTTTCGGCGGTGGAACGGATTATCCCGCCTGGTATCTCGCCAACGGCGGAGCGGTGTTTTCAACAACAATCGACAAATACTGCTACATCACCTGCCGCCAGCTTCCTCCGTTTTTTGACCACAAATTCAGGATTGCCTATTCAAAAATCGAGCATGCGCGGGAGATATCAGATATCCAGCACCCTTCCGTCAGGGCCGTGCTTTCAGAATTTTCAATATCAAACGGCCTGGAAATCCACCATGATTCGGACCTGCCTGCGCGTTCCGGCCTGGGCTCCAGCTCGGCTTTCACGGTCGGGCTTATCAACAGCCTGAAGGCCTTGGGGGGACATGCCATTTCCAAGCAGGAGCTGGCCAAGCAGGCCATCCACATTGAGCAGAATGTAATCAAGGAAACCGTCGGCTCACAGGATCAGATCGCGGTCGCGCACGGCGGCCTCAACAGGATTGATTTTGAGCGCGATAATACGTTCCGCATATCCCCCGTGATTCTTCCCGGGGAACGCCGGAACATGTTTGAAAAGAATCTCATGCTGTTTTTCACGGGTTTTTCGAGATTCGCCACGGATATCGCGCAGGCAAAAGTCAGCAATTTCGGCCGGAAAGAACGCGAACTCCGGCTGATAAGGGACATGGTTGACGAGTCCATCAGGATATTGCAATCAGACAGCGAAAGCCTGGACCGCTTCGGCTCACTGCTTCACGAATCCTGGATGCATAAAAAATCCCTGGCTGATGTGATTTCAAGCGTGGAGATCGATTCGATTTACGAAACCGCCCGGAAAAACGGCGCCCTCGGCGGAAAACTGCTTGGAGCCGGCGGCGGCGGATTCATGCTTTTGTTCGTGCCGCCGCAGCGCCACGGCGCCGTCCGCGAAGCCCTCAGAAATCTGATTTACGTGCCCTTTTCATTCGAAACCCAGGGTTCACAGATCATCCTGTATGATCCGCAAAAAGCATGAACGACTGCACCGCGTATAGAAAAGCAGCGATATTCGCGCACTACCAGGAAGGACTGTCGGGATTCTCTGATTTTTTAACGGAATATTTTGAGCGCCACGGAACGGGAGAATTCGTGCATGTGCGTTTTCCGTTTTTGTATTCGTCAGACGGCGCAATTTCCGCACAGACCGGCGGCAAGAATACCCCCGTAAAAAGCTTCAAATCCCTGATCCGGTTTTACAAGCCGGCGCCACTATCTTATCTCAAGGATTTTTTATATGCCCTCTGGTGGGGGCTGCGCTTCACGCGCGGCTCTGATGTGCTTCTGGCCACCTCAAACATCCTGGCACTGGCCGGCATTTTTTTACGCGCCATTGGTGCCGTTAAAAAGGTGGTTTACGTAACCATTGACTATACGCCGCGTAGATATGCCAATCCTCTCGCCAACTGGTTTTATTTTCTCGTCGATGCCGCGGCTTCGCATGGCGCCGACAGCGTATGGGCTTTTTCCGAAAAAATGATCAAAAGCAAGATGGCAGACGGCCGCGTCAACGCTTCGCGCCTGCGCTGGCAGATAATATCCTCCGGCAACCGCTCGGACAGATATGCCGATGCCCGGTACCAAGGGTACGACCGGTACAGAATCGCATTTCTCGGTGGCATTCTTAAAAGCAAGGGCGCCGAGCTTTTCGTTCCGATCGTAAGAAATCTTGTAAATCGCGGGATGAAGGAGCTGGTCCTGGAATGCGCCGGTGGCGGTGCTGTGGATTTTCTGCGCCAAGAGGCCGTGCGTGCCGGACTGGAACGCAACATCATTGTCCACGGTCCGCTCAAGGATTACGCGGATGTCGAACGCATCATGTTTTCGTGCGCCGCAGCCATTGCCCCTTATTACCCTCATGACCCGAACAGCTTCACGTTTTTTGCCGATCCGGCGAAAATAAAGGATTATCTGGGATTCGGGCTGCCGGTCGTGCTTACGGATGTCCCGCCGATAGTGCCCGACATCATCAAGGCCGGCGCCGGACTGGTTGCCGGGTATTCGGCGGAGGATTTTGCCGACAAGATACTGGCCATCATCGCCGACGACAAGACCTGTTCCCAATACCGTATGCGCGCGCGCACTCTTGGACTTCAATATTCATGGACCCGGATTTTTGAGCGGGCCTTCAGGGAGCTGGCGGCGCAATGATTTCAAAAATACTCAAAAGCTCCGCCGTGCTCATGTTGCTTAATGTTTCAGGCGGACTTTTCACTTATTTCTCGCAGGTCGTGGCCGCAAAACGCCTTGGAATAGCTGATTTTGCGGACTTGTCCGTCGGGCTGGCCACGTTTGGAATATTCTTGTCGGCCGGGGCGCTGACACAGAATCTTGCACTAATCGCAACAGCAGCGAAAGGCCGTTCTTTTGATGCCATCAGAAGAACCTCCTGGCCCATTGCCCTGGTTTGCCTCACAAGCACGTTCTTCATGGCTTGTTTTTATACCGGCGATTCAGTGCTGGGCGTCCTGCTGACCGCCTTTCCTGCGGCCATGCTGGCGGGCTTCTGGTCGGGCACGTTGCAGGGATTGAAACTTTTTGCGTGGTTCGGATTGGTTGGCTGGTCCGGGGCGTTCATACGCATGTTTTTCTCGCTGGCTTCTTCAACCAAGCAGCATTTTGCCGGCGCGGTGGGCGCCGGTCTCGGTTTCATGCTGGTCCTCGGCCTGCTGATCAACACGCAAGCCACGAAAAAGGAGATTACCCGGAAAAACAGACATTTTGAATCAGAGAGCATCAGCGCAAGGGATCTGTTCTACTCGGTACTGCTTGCCTTTGGTGTGGCGCTGTTTCCGGCCTTTGATCTTCTGAACGTAAAATCGCTTTTCGAGCCGGAAACGGTAGGGCATTACGGGCGACTCCAGCTTTTCGGGAAAATACTTTATTTTGCGCCGATGACGCTGCTTCAGGTCACCTTTCCTTATTATCTGAAGGCCTTTTCCGGGGAGCTGGATGCAAGGGGGCTTTCCAGACTCCGCCGCATAGAGTTCATCGCGCTTTTCTGCTGTTATGCGGGCGCCGCGTGTCTTGCCGTCGCCGGCCCCGCACTGCTTGAAAGCACAACGGGCATCCGTGGAATCAGCGGACGGCAGATCCTTCTCCAATGTCTGTCAATGGTTCCGCTCTACGGCCTGATGAGCGCCCTCCAGCTCAGCGTTTCGCTGAAAAAAACCGGCTTGAGCATTCTGTGCGTTTCGGTTGTATTCCTTTCATTTGCCGCGGCCAGACTGCCGGGAATCGGATCGCTTGACGGATACCTGGTTTTTTCTGCGGTAATGAATACGGTCATGGGGATAATCGGCTTTGTTGCCAGCTCCCGGGCCCTCAGCGCTTGCTGTCACAGGACGCAATGACCTTATTGTTCAAACAGTTTGAAGCCTCAATTGCAAGTTTTCGCGCCAGATCTTCATTGCCCGCAAGCGGCACCTGGATTTCCCTGACGTCACCCGGACTGATTGCAACAATGACGGCGCAGATGCGACCGGGCTGGATTTTTTCAAGACGCGTAAGCGCCCAGGCATACAGTCCCAGCTGCGTGCCATAGGCGGCAAGCAGATAGCCGTCCTGTTTTCCGGCGGTACTGACTTTGAAATCAATAACCGTATAATCAACGCTGCCATCACTGTTCTCATCAATCAAAAGCCTGTCTATGGATCCGACCAGCACCTCGGATTCGATGGCTGCTTCAAAAGAGAATTCGGGATAAACCCTTCTGGTCGCGCCGGCATGCGAATGCTTGGCCATAAGCAAAGACGTATGCGCCCACTCGATCAGTGGCCGTGAATCAAAAACATCCCTGCCATGTTTTTTTTCAAGCTCCCCCAGCCCGTCCATGTCGCCTTTTTCAAGATATTCATGCACGCGCGTGCCGAGTTCGCGCGAATCAACCTTTTTGTCCTCTTTTGATTCATCCCCGGCAACATCGGTCGCGCCGCCACCCAGCAGATACCTTGTCCTGTAATCATCCCGCGAACGCGACAACAGATTCCATTCGGTCACGCTGTGCCGCGGACGCTTGAAGCGTGTTTCTGGCGACTTGTGGCGAAAGAGCTGCTCCACGGGGGCGGGAGGCGCGCCGACGTCCGGACATGAAACAGCCCCGGCCGTTGGAATCTCCAGACTTGCGACATTGACCCAGCCAAGCCAGAAATCGCGTTTATACGCCTTGGTGCCGGCATGATCAGCCATTTCCGCATCCATTCCGGGGCAGGCAAGCACAAGCTCGTTGCGGGCCCGCGTAAGAGCCACATAAAACAGCCGCTTGCTCTCAGCCAGCTCCTGCTCCATTTCATTTTCCCGCCATAGTGCTTCAACCGGATTCTTCTTGTCCCTCTCACCCTCGGCCAGGCGTCCCGCGAAATATGCCCCTTTCAACCTGTCCCAAAACAAAAGCGGCGCATTTCTCGCTCTTGCGGGCTTGGGCGCGAAATCCACGAGCACGACCCGGTCGAATTCCAGCCCCTTGGCTCCATGAATGGTAAGCACGGCTATCTGCCCGCTTCCTGCGGGTGGAGGCACATCGCGATCACGCCGGCACTCGTCCATGGCCCTTGCAAGATGTGCGACCGTCTCACTGAAACCAAGACCACGCGAAGAAAGCTCCTCGGCCCGGTGCCAGAGTCCAAGAGCCTGCGCGCCGATCTCCATCTCGATGCCTTCGGTGGCAAGAAGCGCGAGAACCAACTCCCCGGGACGCACGCA
>Ga0208375_1002757_pt1 | contig 15887 bp, 16 predicted proteins | sample RifOxyD1_FD_184038 | JGI IMG/M metagenome (GOLD analysis project Ga0208375, IMG submission 184038) | Soil microbial communities from Rifle, Colorado - Rifle Oxygen_injection D1 (SPAdes) | ecosystem: Environmental > Terrestrial > Deep subsurface > Rock core/Sediment | place: Rifle, Colorado... | reverse complement strand
TTTAATAGTAATGATCTTATTAAGCATTTTTGGTTATGATAAGCGTAACTCTTTCGTTACAGCTGTTTCATTAGCACAAATAAGTGAATTTGGTTTAATCTTAGTTTTATCAGTTGATAATATTTCCCAAGAATTATTTTCAGTAACAATCTTATTAGGCGTTATTAGTATTGCTTTAACTTCATATATAATTGAATATGAATTAATGACCTATAATTATATTCATCGATTACTAAGTCTTTTTGAAAAGCTTTCTACAAAAAAGAAATTTTTCGGATATGAGCATAAAGATCATCCTGAACTAATATTATTCGGTGCTGATCGTGTAGGTGGTTCATTTTTAAGAACATTTAAACATTTAAAAACAAAATTATTCGTAGTAGATTATAATCCCGAAATAATTGATACACTCAAACATAAAAAAATCCCTTGTTTATATGGAGATATTAGTAATATAGAATTATTGAAAAGAATTGATTTCACTTCTGCAAAATTTATTGTTTCAACAATTCCTAACATTGAGGATAATAAAAATTTGATTTTTTTTATAAAAGAATTAAATTCAAAACCTCATATAATCTTAACCGCAAAAACTTCTATTGAGGCCATTAAATTATATAATCTTGGTGCAGATTATGTTCTAGTCCCATATGTAAAATCCGGTGAAATTTTATCAAATCTATTAGGTAAATATTATAATGATAATAAAGGGTTACAAAAGATTAAACATGATCACCTAAAATTATTATTAGAAAAAAAATAATAATTACTATTTAAAATCATAAAAAGATTTATAAATCTCTAATACTCACTAAAATAATAGAGGTGATTTAATGTCAAAAAAAAATAAATGGAATTATAAAATATTATTTGGTATTTTAGGATTAATTATTATTATTTCAGCATTGGTATTATTATTTACTCCTTCAAATGATTTAGAACCAGTTGAATCTACTGAAGAAGATGAAACTGAAGTTTTAACAGAAGAATCTACTACTGCAGAAGCTGATATAGAAGAAGATGAAACTGAAGCTTATTGTGGTGATAGTGTTTGTGATATTGGAGAGGAAACTTGTTATTTAGATTGTGGTTGTGAAACTGATGAGCAATGTCAAGAATATGGAAGTTATTTATGTGGTTCTGCAGGTGATTGTTATTATACTGTCGGCACTACTGGTAGTTCTTCAAGCTCTTCTTCGGATTCAAGTTCAAGTAGTTCTTCAAGTTCAGAAACTGCAAGTACTTCTGAAGCAGAATGTACTGAAGATTGTGGTGCATATGCTTGTTCTGAAGGAGTTTGTTTGGATTCTTGTGATTCAGTTAATGATGAAGATTGCAATGATGGATATGCTTGTAATTATTATATTGGTGAGTGCTCTGCAGACTCTGATGGTAATGGAGATGTAGATTACATGGAATGTAGCCCATATCAGTATGAACTTTCTTCCTCTAGTTGTGGGTCTTCTTGTGATGGAACACAGGATTGTGATTCTGGTTACGAATGTGTAGCTAGTGAATGTGTTGTAGAAACTGCAGTTACCTCTGAAATTTGTTATGATGGATTAGATGAGGATGGAGATGGTTTAGTTGATTGTGCTGATGATGATTGCTCCTCTGATAGTCTCTGTCTAGAAAGTGGCAATTGTGCTGATGGATACGACAATGATTTAGATGGATCAGAAGATTGTGATGATAGTGATTGTAGTGGTGATAGCGAATGTATTTCAAGCCCCTCTGCAGCTCCAGAATCATCTATAAATTTAATAAATAGATTCCTGAGTTGGATTCTATTTTTAAATTAATTTTTTATTTTTTCTTCTAAATTATTTGCTTTAATAGCATTAATTCCAGAATAAACAAATCCAATTAATGATAATCCCCCAAAAATTATATTAGAATAATTCAAATCAATTTTAGAATCATAACTGGAATAATCAAAGCTACAAATTACTGCTGGTACACACAAAGCTAAACCAAAAATAAATCCATAAACTATCCTATTACAAGTCTTATTATATTCGTCGTTAAGGTCAATCATTATTCATCCATTTTATCTTCTAAATTATTTATAAATTTTCCTGCAATCCCAAAACCTAAAGCTATTGTACAATTAATTCCCCCAAACAGAATACATAAATCCTTCAATTGTTTAAGTGTTCTAATAGAATCATATAACTGTGCACTTTCAAGACTCCTATCAGATAAATAGTAAACTCCAATAGGTACCAAAGTTAATGCTGTAAAACTAATTCCCCAATTATAATATTCTTGTTTCATTTTAGACTTAATAATGGCACCAGGGGGATTTGAACCCCCAACAACTAGCTCATGAGACTAGTGTTCTACCAGGTTGAACTACAGTGCCTTATTAAAGAAAAAAAGTTATTTTAGGTTTTATAAAGGTTTTTACCTATAAAAATTCATTTTCACAAAAATTATAAACTAAAATTTTATATTCTCTGTATGCCGAAAGAGACAGTTGAAAGACCTTGGGGAAGATTTGAGCAATTTACCCTTAATGAACCAACTACGGTTAAATTATTGTATGTAAATCCTAATCAAGCTTTAAGTTTACAATATCATAATCAAAGAACTGAATTCTGGAAAGTAGTTGAAGGTTCTGGTCAAGTAGTTATTGGTGATGAAACTTTAGAAGCAAAAGTTGGTGATGAATTTAATATCCCATTAAAAACCAATCATAGAATAATAACCTCTTCAGAAAGATTAACAATCCTAGAAATTTCTTATGGCCATTTTGATGAAAAAGATAATATAAGATTAGAAGATAAATATGGCCGCGAAGGAACAAATAATTAAATTAATTTTTTAATCTCTTCTTTGATTTCATCCATATCTTCAAATTTTATTGTTCTCCATTGCCCTAAATGTAATCCATCATCTTTATGACGTGGAACAATATGGATATGCACATGATCAATAACTTGCCCTGCATTCTCGCCATTATTCTGTAATATGTTTATACTATCTCCATATTTCATTAATCCCTTTGCAACATTTTGCATACCTTTCATCAAAGAAAACAATACTTTTTCATCCATATCTGTTATCAAAGCATAATGCTTTTTTGGAATAATAATCGTATGCCCTTTGCACATTGGATTGATATCTAAAAAAGCTAAACATCCAGAGTCTTCATAAACTTTGTAACAAGGAATTTCACCCTTAATAATTTTACAAAATATACATTCACTCATTTTTTGAACCTCGAAATACCTCTTTTTTATTACTTTCTAAATCTTTAATTATTTGTTGCTTTGCAATTTCTAATAAACCTACACATTCTTGGGGAGAAATATTTTTAGTTTCTACTTTAGTAGCTATATTCCCATTTTTAATGACAAATTTAACTTCAAAACTTTTTTCTTGTTCCATAAATCAATTAAATCATAGCTTACTTTAATAATTTTCCAAAATCTATTTAAATCCCAAGTATAATCAAGATTAAATGAAAAAATTTATCCTTTTAATTTTAATCTTAATTCCATTAGTATCTGCTAACTTTGTATTAATGCATTCTCCTTCCATGTCTGAATTTGAAGGATTAGATCAAAGTTCTTTCTCTGATGAAGAACTTATTTTGCTTTTTAAAGAACAATTAGTAAATAATTTACCAGAACTAAAAGATGATTTTAATTCTGATTCTGATATTCCTTCTCCTTTAGATTACTTCCTAAATGAAAAAAATATTAATCTTATTCTTGAGGATGATTATAATTTCATATTAATTTTGAAAGATGGCAAAATTGATACTTTGCAAGAAGGAGATTTCTCTGACCCTGACTTTAAAGTTTACATTAAGGATCAAGTACTCCTAGATAATCTCCAAGGTACTTTTAATGCTAAAGAAAGTCTAAATAATGGTGATTTAACTCTTGAAGGCATAGGGTTTTTTAATAAACTCAAATTAGCCCCTATAAAGGTTGCATTAAAATTTTTATAAAAACCTTTAAATAATCCTCCAATATTTTTATACGTATGGAAGTAAATAAACTTACTCAAGAAAGATTAGATAAGTTAGAAAAACTAAAACATCTTGGTATAAATCCTTATCCCTATTCATATAAAGATACAGTTTTTTCTCAGTCTATATTAAAAAAATATACTTATTTAACAGAGGGTGAAAGTACTAAAGATGTTTACTCAATAATGGGTAGAATAATGACATTAAGAGATATGGGCAAAGCAGCTTTTTCTCATTTGCAAGATCAAGAAGGAAAAATTCAGATTTATTTTAGAGAAGAAGATTTAAAAAATTATGAAGTTTTTAGACTTTTAGATATTGGAGATATTCTTGGGGTTAAAGGGCATATATTCAAAACAAAAAAAGGAGAGATTACTATCTATGCAGAAGAATTTACTCTTCTTTCAAAATCTCTTCATCCATTACCTGAAAAATTTCATGGTTTACAAGATTCAGAAATAAGATATAGACAAAGATATGTTGATTTAATCGCTAATCAAGAAGTAAAAAATATTTTTTTAGCAAGGAGTAAAATTATTTCTGCAATGCGTGAATTTTTGGATAAGAAAGGATTTACTGAAGTAGAAATTCCAACTCTACAACACATTTACGGTGGTGCAAATGCCAAACCATTTAAAACCCATATTAATGCCTGGAATTTAGATTTATATCTGTCAATTTCTCCAGAGTTATATCTGAAAAAATTAATAGTTGGTGGTTATGAAAAAGTTTATACAATCACTAAAAACTTTAGAAATGAAGGTGTTGACAAGACACATAATCCTGAGTTTACAGGTATGGAATGCTATTGGTCTGGTGCTGATTACAATGATATGATGTCTTTAACGGAAGATATTTATGAATATATTGCAATGAAAGTTTTAGGTACAACTGATTTAGAATATCAGGGCACAAAGATTTCATTGAAAAAACCTTGGAAAAGAATGACTATGTATGAGGCTCTTATACATTATGCAAAGATTGATGTAGAAAAACTTTCGGATAATGAAATCTATGATCTTTTAGACCAAAATAATATTGAATATAAAATGGATTTAACTTCTCGTGGTTTAGCAATTGCTTTATTATTCGAAGAACTTTGTGAGAAGAATTTAATTCAGCCAGTTTTTATTACTGACCATCCAAAAGAAACTTCTCCTTTATGTAAATTAAAAAGAGGCAATCCTGATTTGATTGAACGTTTTGAACCTTATATTAACACTTGGGAAATGGGTAATGCTTACTCAGAATTAACTGATCCTATTCTTCAAAGAAAATTATTCGAAGAGCAAGCAGAACGTGGTCGTGGTGGTGATGAAGAAGCTCAACAAATGGATGAAGATTTTTTAAGATCCATTGAGTATGGTTTACCTCCTACTGGGGGTTTAGGTTTAGGTGTTGATAGGATGGTTATGATATTAACTAATGCAATTTCTATTAGAGAAGTTATTTTCTTTCCAACTATGAAACCAGAAACAAATTAAATTCTTTTAAAATTTTCAATTTCTTTGTTAATTTTTATTTCTTCCCAACCTTTGTCAATTAATCTTTTTAAAATTTCTTGTTCATTATCTCCTTTTGCAAGACTCTTAAAAATATAATCTTCAAATTTCCCTTTTCCAAGTTTATTTACATTTGATAATAAATTATTGACTCGATTTTCAGAAAACCCTTTCTTCAACAATTCCTCTTTTAGATTATTTCTATTTATATGATTATAAGCATAATATTTAATTTTATCATCAATGTTTTTTTCTAAATCTTCAATCTTCATCAAATTTTTTTTCTGAAATTTAAACAACAAAGCTAAACCCATCCTATACCCATAAAATACTATCATTCCTAATATTAAAACATAAACTAATGTTAATAATAATTTATTCCCCTCGAAAAGTCCTGCTGATTTAAGAATACTATCGGCGAAATCTTCAATATCCTGAAATAAATTAGTTTGTGCTTCTTCATCAATATAAATTGGCTCTTCTTCAATAATAATCTCATCATAAATTATTTCCTCAACACAAAAATTATATTCACAAATATATCCTTCAAAACAATCTGAATCTGTTCGACATTCAATATACTCCGTTGGTATTGTCTTCAATAATTTGGGTTTTAAAGCAGCCCCTGTATCAGCCCTATTTGTTGGAGTTGTTGAAGTTCCAACTCCAGTCCCAGATAATGCATAAGTCCCAAATCTACTCGTATTAATAATCACAACCTGGTCATTAGTTAAAACATTTTCTCCTTGATATTCCCAGATTGAAGTTTTTGGATTAAACCAATATAAACTTAAATTTACTGCAGTAACCCCAGAAATATCTAAAGCATTATAGATTAATCTTGTTGTAACATTCCCAGTTAAGTTAGTAACTAAATTATCATCTAAAAATATAGTCCAAAAAGCAATAATTTGAGGTTCTAAACCAGTGCTTGAATTTTCAGGATTTTGATTCCAGATATGTTTTATCATCCCTAATTTAGATGTCATATAATCTCTAGTAGTAATTTCTAAATAACCAATGTGTATTTCAGAAGCAGAAAAATTAATTACATTCCTAGTTCCGGCAGTGAGATTTCTTTCTGTAACATTAATATATGCTAAAACACTTCTATTAAAAATATAATAACTATAAGTTTTATTTACAAAGTTATTACTACTATCATTACAATTAAAATAATAAGTGAAATTTCCAAAATTAGTTAAATTAAATATTTGTGAATGAATACTCCCACTAGTATAATTTATTTCAATCCAATCACTATTATAAGTTCTATATTGACAGAATAAATTTTCACTAGAACTAAAATTTATTGTTGTCGTAGTTTCAGAATAATCTTTGGAATAGTCCACAGTAAAACTAATTAATGGAAATTTTCTCTTAAGATTAATTTGCCTAATATCCGAACTTCCATTAATTATTTCATTATCTAAAGAGAAATTTCCGAATTCTATTCTATTTACTTTCCAATAATAAGTTCCATCAGAAATATTAATAATACTAACATTTAATTCTTGTTCTAATAATGCCGAATGTTCCTTTCTAAAAACATTACTAATCCTTAATTCGTCAATTGTTCCATTAATGATAATATTTGAATTAGTAATATCAGCATTTGAACCCAAATAAAATCTTTCTCCATAAAAACTATTTATAAACCCAATTGTTGTAGTATTAACTTCAATTCCATCAATAATTAAAGAAATATTCCCATTTCTCTTCCAAGAAGTTGCAACATGATACCATACATTTGCTTCCCAATTACTAATATTATAAGTTATTTTATTTACATTAGTAGTACCAACACTATATAATAATTGACTTCCAGTTCTATTTAAACTAAGCCCATTTGTATTATGATAAAAGAAATAATTTGTTTGGCTATCATTTGCATTCCAATTTGGTTTTATCCAGAACTCAATTGAACCTTCTTTAGAATCAATTATTCTACTATTGGTTCTTAAATAATTTCCTCTTTGCTCAAATAATAATCCATTATTATATCTTCCTAAACCACTGGTTGCTGATAAATTTCCATCCCATCCATGATTATATAAATCCTCTTTATAATCAAAATGTTCAACAATTAATGTTTGTGGATCAGTATAATCTTGTATTGAATAATTATTTACTCCTAAATTTGAATCTACTATTTCACTAAAATTACTATAATTTGATAATATCCATTCTGAACTAAGAATAAAAGTATCCTCCAATAAATTCCCCGGATTCCAAACAAATAAAAAACTCGAAGAATCTGCACCTATAATTGTATTATTTGCTGGTGTTGTCAAAGATAAGTTATTTGGAGCCGAATTATATACAAAAACAGAATGATTTTGTAATCTCATTGATACATTCGTAATTACTGGTGTGCTTGCAGTATCCTCAGTTGAAAATATGGCTTTATATTGCACATAATCATTCGCATCATAATATCCTCCTTGAGGATTTAAACTATTCTTACGATTAATAACTTCATCTGTCGACAATGTTCGATTATAAATTGTAAAACTATCTATGCTTCCATTATACCTATTTAAATTTCCAAAATATCCTAATACTAAATCAGTTGTGTCTAATGTAATGCTAGAATTAAATTCTTGAGAAGCAGATAAAGTCCCGTTTAAATAAATTTTAGTAATATTTTCATCATCATGTGTAACAACTACATGATTCCATTGATTTAACATTAAAGATGAATTACTTGAAAGAGTATACAAATTTCCATCATCATTACTAGTATTAAAAATAACATTTAGACTATCATTCAAATACATATAATATTTTAATTTTGTAAATATAATCATTTCTTCAGAAATATGTGGTTTGATAAATAATTCAATAGAATAATTCTGATTTACTAATCTTAATGGTGCATAATCATCAATGGATAAAGAACCATCACCAAAAAATCTTAATGCAGTTCCACTATATCCTTCAGGTGTAAAATCGGAGTTACTTATATTATATGAATTTCCTGTAACCAAATCTAGAACTGTAGTCCCTTTCCCTTCTGAAAATGGTAATGCTAAAATTTTATAATTATCTAAGGAATATGCTGGATCAATTCCAGAATAATTGCTCCATTTTATTGACCCATTATCTGAATTAATTCCAGTTCTAACTTGAAAAGATATATTCCCATTGGTTATTGATTCCATTCCATAAAATACTTCTACTTCATATTCATTATCATTAATGGTTTTAATAGATGAAATATATTCACCATTTTCACAATAAACATTTGTGCTACAATTTGAAAGTATTAACCCTCCTCTTGAACTACTATAAGTAACATTTGTTAAAGTTCCAACTGAAAAGTTTGCTTCGTTAACATCCAAAATTAAAGTATTATGTTTTGATAAAATGATTATCCCTCGATTATAATGATCTAAAACTTCTGATGCACTTAAACTTTGATTATATATTGCAACTTCATCAATTTGTCCGTATAAATATTGAGTTGGAGTAGCAGTTAATCTTCCAAAAGCAATATTCCCTGAAAAATCATCTACATTCCCAGTAAGATTTGTTTTATTTTGTAGATCCCCATTTAAATATAAAGAAATATTTTGATTATCATAAGTCATAACAAGTTGATTCCATTGGTTTAGAGGGATATTTTCATTAGATATAATCTTTAATGTAGGTATTTCTTCTGAAATCTCTAAATATCCTTTTGCTTTTCCACTTTCAAGTTTAATAAAAACAGTATCTGCATTATCTAAGATTACAGCAGTACCTATTTGATCTTGTTTAAACCAAATTTCATAAGTAAAATTATTAGTCAAATTTAATCCAGAAGGGGATATAACATCATAATAGTTATCTTCACTTATATTCACAGAATAATGATTTCTTCCTACTTTCCAATCAGCAACCGTACTGGACCCAGTATTATTATTAATAATTTCTTTAAATGCAACTCCTGAGCCTTCATCAAAGGACCAGTAAGCCAGTAAACTTGAATCTTGGGGGATTATCCCACAATCAATATGATCATATGTAGAAAAATTTCTTGACGCAGAAGGAAAACCACTAACAATAGAAGATGTATTTAAATTTGGTTTTAAACTTCCATTAATATACCACAAATAAAACAAAGAACTAACATCATTACTTACTGAACCATTAAAACAATAATAAGTTGAATTAACATACTTTTGTTCTGGTTCTACAAAAACATAATCTACTTGTAAAGTTCCTGAACTATTTCCTAGGGTCCAAAAGTCATAAGCAGTTGTGCTTTCTAGTTTTCCATAATCAAATTCTTTAACAACATCACCTGTAAATTTAAAATTTACAAATAAAATTAATAAAATCATTACTATAACTACTAAAACTATCACTAAGATATTCCAATAAGGCTTATTTTGATTAATTCTTTGCCCTAGAAGACCTTTAGCAACCCTCTTTTGAATATGCCCGTCCATAATACCATTTATTCTCTATTTATTCAATTAAAATACTTTTCTTAAGTAGATTTATACCTTTCAAAGTAATAGCACAATCCTTATATGTTTTAAAGACTTATAATAATACATGAAAACTGGCTTAAAAGTATTGGATGCGATGTCGCAAAACCCTGTCACAATTTCGCCAACAAAAACAATTCTTGAATGTTCAAGAATTATGCTCAAAAAAAATATTGGAAGTATTCTTATTGTTAATGGAAATAATCTTCAAGGAATTCTTACCGAAAAAGATTTAGTTAATTTTATTGCAAAAGGTTTGAATCCAAAGAAAGTTTTGGTTTCTAAAATCATGACTAAGAAAATTGATACAATTGAACCTGAAGCCGATTTATTTGAAGCTCTTACAAAAATGAAGACTGAAAAAGTAAGACGTCTTCCTGTTGTTTACAAAAATAAACTTGCAGGAATGTTAACTTTAAATGATATTCTTAAAATACAACCAGCATTATTTGAAATAATTCAAGAGCGTGCAAAGATTGAATCTTCAATAATATCACCTAAACCTATTGAGGGTGAATGTGAACTTTGTGATAATTATGGTAAAATCTATGAAGTTGATGGCCAATACCTTTGTGAAGAATGCCGCGCTGAACAAGAATAACCGAAAGCATTATTAATTTATTTTCATTATAATTAAAAATGGGATTTGAAAAACTGGATAAAATTAGTGGTATTAATGAAAAAGTTGTCCACCATTCTTTTATTGATGTGTTCGGTTTAATGAAATCTATTCCAGCTTGGTTTAAAGTATTTAAATATGATTTTTATGAAAAAGGTTTAACCGAAAAAGATATTGGTACTGGTCATAAAATTGAAAGTAATTGGATTGGTTCTAGAAATGTTGATAATTATTTAAAATTCAAAATAGAATTATCCATTATAATTTTAGATTTGAGAAAGATTATTGCTGATGATGGCTCAGAAACATATTGGGGTCGTACTACTATAACCTTAAAATCCGAAGTAATCAAAGATTCTCAAGAAACTTATAAATCTAAGAGTAGAAAGAAAAGTTTGAAATTTTTTGTTGAACTTTATGAACGTTACTTCTTGAAAGAATATTTTTTAAAGTATTCTGGCAAATCTGAATCAGAAGCATTAGATTTATTAGAAACTGTTAGAAAATATTTGAAATAGAAAGCTTTATAATTTATCTTCTCTATAGAACCATTTATGGGGACAAAAGATTTTGTAGGTATGCCTTTATCAGTTTCTAATACTTTAACTTACGATCAAAAAGAACTTTACAAATTTCTAAAAAAATGGTTTACTGATAGAGGTTATTCCTTAAAAGAAAAAGATTATACTGAAAAAATTCTCGCTGATGGAAAAAAACTTTATCATTTTAATTGGTCTAATGGAAAATGGATTGATGAAATGACAAAATCAATAATTGATGTTGAATTTAAAGCTGAAGTAGAAAATGTAACTATTGAAACTCATGATGGCAAGAAAAAAACTGCTCAAATGGGTCCAGTTATAGTAACCTTCGTTTCTTATTTTGATCGTGATCCAACAACTGAATGGAATATGTTAAAGAAAGATCCTTACAAAACTTTATTTAGAGAAGTCTGGGATAAAATGCTCTCTCGAGGTAAATGGGAACGTAGAAAATCTGCTCTTGAAAAAGATTTAGAAGTAATAATGTCTAATCTGAAAACTTATTTGAAAGTTCACAGGTATGATTAAAGATGAACAAATTTCTTAAAGCAATTGCTACACTTATTGGATTAATTATTGGTGCAGGAGTTTTAGGCCTTCCTTATGTTTTTATGCAGGGTGGTTATTGGACAGGTGTTGTCGTTCTTGTTTTGATAGGTTTTTTGGTTATTATGATGAACTTATATCTTGGTGAAATTACATTAAGAACTAAAGGTATTCATCAGCTTCCAGGTTATGTTGAAAAGTATCTGGGTAAGAAAGGCAAATTTTTTATGTGCATTTCATTAATGATTACAGTTTATGGAGCTTTAACTGGCTATCTTATTGGTGAAGGTCAAGCTTGGAGTGCTTTATTGGGAATCAAACCTTTTTATCCCATGTTAATCTTTTTTATTTTAATGGCTATCATTATCTATAGAGGTTTAAAATTAATAGAAATTTTAGAATATTATTTGAATATAATTGTTATTGGAATTTTAGTTATAACTTCAATTGTTGCACTTTTTTTTATAGAACCTTCAAACTATACTGGATTTCAAGCTTCAAATTTATTAATCCCTTATGGTGTTGCATTATTTGCGTTAGCTGGTGCAGCTGCAATTCCAGATTTAAAAGTTGAGTTAGGTAATGAGGTTAAAAAATTAAAGAAAGTAATTTTTATTGGTTCTTTAATCCCTTTGGTAATCTACCTATTATTCGCTACTGCTGTAGTTGGTGTTACTGGATTAGATACCTCACAAGTTGCGACTATTTCCCTCGGTGAATATCTCGGTTCTTATATGGTTTTTATGGGTAATTTATTTGCAGTATTTACTATGACTACAAGTTTCATGGTCCTTGGTTTAGCTTTAGTTTGGATGTATCATTTTGATTATAAAATGAAAAAAATATTTGCTTGGGGCTTAACTTTAGTTTTTCCTTTAGCAATTGCATTATCTGGTTTTGCAAGCTTTGTTCAAGTACTGGCAATTACAGGGACATTTGCTGGTGGTATAGAAGGAATTATGATTGTCTTAACACACCGTGCGGCTCAAAAGAAAACTGAAAGAAAACCTGAATATCAAATAAAAAATAGATTTTGGTTAACAACTTTAATGATTGGAGTATATTTATTCGGTATGATTTATACTTTGTATATTTTATTTTTCTAATAAATATCCATAATAATTTACTATTTCACCATCATTTAATTTATATGCAAAAAACTCTTTACATTTAATAATCTTAAAATTAGCTTCCTTAAATAGTGGTTCTATTTCTTCTTTAGTATAACTATATAATTTAAGGCAATAAGGTTTTTTATTTGGAAAATGACTATATTCTACCTTCTTTGCAACACCTAGTGCAAATAATCCTTTCTCTTTGAGTTTAAGATTTATTTCTTTAAAGAGCTTTAAAGGATTCTTTACAAATTCCATAGATCCACATAGTATTACAGCATCAAAAGAGTAATCTAAAACATTCAATGGTTCTTCAATATCTTGTTGTATTAGTTTTTCAAAACAATAGTCATTTGATTTATCTAACATTTCTTTAGAAATGTCTATACCAACAACTTTGTATCTTTTTTTAATAAAATTCAAAGCACTTAGTCCAGTACCACATCCTAAATCTAATATTCTAGGATTTTTAGTATTTAACTTTTTTAGTATCAAATAACTTAATTCTTTGGGAGCTATATAATTCCCTTTAATACAAATTTTGTCAAATTCTTTTGCTAGAAAATCATAAGCTTTTTCAATTTTTTCTATATCTTTCATTGTTTCTAATAATCATTTGAATATACTTTAAATATGGTGAGCCAGGAAGGACTCGAACCTTCGACATCCTCCGTGTAAGGGAGATATCATAGCCACTAGATCACTGGCTCATTACTTTAAAATGAATAAATCTCCTTTTAAATAAGTTTCTATTCAAAACATTTATAATCCCTACATAATACAAAAATGTATGAAAATACTCTTAATTTATCCTCCATTTTGTTCTCCTAGCTCTATGCCTCATTCTATTTCTTATATTAAATCATATCTTTCACAATCTTTTGATATAAAAATAAAATGCTTGGATTTAAATGCAAAATTTAACAAATCAAGATTCAAAGAAATCTATTCTCAAAAATATTCTTCAGAAGTATTAACAGAATTTGATAAAATTTCTCGTCCAGTATATGCTCATAATAATAAGCTTGTAATCCAAAAAAAATCTCCAGAATTATTTGAAGAAATGCTTACTTTGATAAAAAAAGAATCTCCTGATTTGGTTGCATTTAGTTTAGTTTATAATAGTCAATGTTTCTATACCCAAGCACTAATTGAAGAATTAAAAAGATTAAATATTCCAACTTTGATTGGTGGCCCAGCAGTAAATCATAATATCTATAATCTTTCAACATTTTTGGTTGATGAACATCAATTTGCAGACTATTTAGAAAAAAATTTTAATCTTACTCGTACAATCCCTAAAGAGGTTATTCCAGATTTTTCAGATTATAATCCTAATGATTATTTGACTAAAGAAATAGTTATTCCCTTAAGAACATCCCATTCATGTTACTATAAACAATGCTCTTTTTGTACTCATCACCAAAGTCAAAATTATCGTGAAGTTCCTTTAGAATTAATAAAAAAGACAATCATTAAGTCTGGTTACAAAAATGTTTCCTTCTTTGATGATATGATCTCTAAAAAAAGATTATTGGAATTAGCAGAAATTCTAAAACCTTTGAAAGTTAAATGGTGGTGCCAACTTCGTCCTTCAAAAGAACTTTTGGGTTCATTCAAAATTCTTTATGACTCTGGCCTTAGATCTATTTCCTGGGGCGTCGAGTCAGGTAACCAAAGAATTTTAGATTTAATGTGTAAGGGAACTAATGTTGAAGATATTTCTAAAGTTTTAAAAGAATCTCATGAAGTTAAAATAAAAAACTTAGTTTTCATAATCATTGGCTTCCCAACAGAAACTAAAGAAGAATTAATGGACTCTATTCATTTTGTAGAAAAAAATTTTAATTATATTGACTTAATTTCAACAAGTCGTTTTGGTTTACAAAGAGGTAGTAAAGTTTTTTTAAATCCAAAAGAGTATGGTATTACAGAAATTAAAGAAAAATCTAGGACAATTTTAGATGATCAGATTACATACAAGGTAAAATCTGGTATGACTCCAGAAGAAGTAAAAAAATATCATCATCGTTATTTGAGATCATTTGTAAAAGTAAACAAAATTCCTAAGATTTATAATTATTTCAAAGAACAAACTATTCTTCTTTAGTAATTATTCCGTAAAATTCCTTAAAATTATCTAATATTATTTCTAATCCACCTAAATCTAATGGTAATTCAAACTCCTTACTTTTTGTAATTACTATTTTAGTTTTTTTATTTAATTCCCATTCTTTGACTAAAAATTCTCTAAAACTATATTCTGCACTTTCTAATGAATCACCCTCAATAACATGTGCACCATTAAAAGAATCACCATTATAAGTAAAATTCCCAAAAATCAAGTAAAAAGGCATAATTGTATAATTCTTTAGAAACTTATAACAATTCCCATTCTTGAATATGAGAAAGGTTTAAAAACAATAAGAAAACCAAAATAAATATTTTAAGGAGGAATATATAATATGGCATCAGCAGAAAGAATGAGCGACAAAGTCGCAAGGATCACAAAGAATCCAAAATTTATCAGGAATATATGTACATCAGCTCATATTCACCACGGTAAATGTATTGCAGGAGATTCAAGAATAATTGGTCCTAAAGAAATAAAAACAGCTCAAAAGATATTTGAAGAAGTTTCACAAGATGGTATTGTAATTGAAGAAAACGATGAACATATCGTTTATGCTCCTAAAACTGAAATATTTACTTATTCATTAAATAAAGAAACAGGAAAATTAGAACAAAAACCCATTCAATATGCTTGGCGTTTAGTTGGTGGTGAAACTATTAAGGTTCATTTGAGAAATGGTTTTGAAATTCAAACTACTCCTGAACATAAATATATTGCTTATAATGAAGGTTTCAAAGAGATTGAAGCCAAAGATATTAAATTAGGAGATCGAATTGTTTGTGCTAGAAAATTAGATTCAAAAACTAACATAACAAAAGAAGATATCCTAAATTTGTTATCCCAAGAAAATTTTTATGTAAATTTAAATAGTGATTTCTCAATTTCATTGAATAAAGAAATTTTAAATAAAGGAATAAATAATATAAATTTAAGTTTAAAACCCAAATCTTTTTATAACGGCATTTGGCA
>Ga0208375_1002755_pt1 | contig 15901 bp, 16 predicted proteins | sample RifOxyD1_FD_184038 | JGI IMG/M metagenome (GOLD analysis project Ga0208375, IMG submission 184038) | Soil microbial communities from Rifle, Colorado - Rifle Oxygen_injection D1 (SPAdes) | ecosystem: Environmental > Terrestrial > Deep subsurface > Rock core/Sediment | place: Rifle, Colorado... | reverse complement strand
GCAGATCACCTGCACTTTCCCAGAACGGTCACGAATATCTAAAAACACCAGCTTCCCGTGGTCGCGGCGAACATCCACCCAGCCCGAAATGCTGACCATCTCGCCGATATGACTCCCGAGCCCGACAATAGTAGTTCGTTCCATAGAAATATTATGATACGCCAATGGCGCGGCGGACTTCTTCCATCTTCGCTTCGCTCACGGCGCGCGCTTCCTGCTTCCCTTTCTCGAGGACTTCTTCGACAATGCTCGAATCGTTTTTCAGTTCTTCATACTTCGCGTGTATCGGCGCGAGATAGTGGTCGAGGTCTTCGATAAGTAATTCTTTTAGTTTTTTATAATTACCTTGATTCTCTTCGTAGAGCGTTTTGAGCTCATTCTCACTTCGCACGAGTTTATGAATCGCGTAGACATTCTTCGGGGCGGCTTGCCCTGAGCTTGTCGAAGGGTCGCCGGAGTCAGTCACGATTCTCATCACCGCTTTCGCGAGTTCGTCGCGCGAGGCGAAGAGCGGGATGACATTTCCATAACTCTTGCTCATCTTCTGTCCGTCGGTGCCGGGAACGACGGCGACCTCAGGCATAATGTACGGCTCGGGCTGTCTAAAGGTGTCGGTTTTGAAAATCCGATTAAACTTCTCCGCGGTGTCGCGCGCATATTCGATATGCTGTTTCTGGTCAGCTCCCACCGGCACAATCGCCGTGTCGTAGAGCAGAATGTCAGCCGCCATTAGCATCGGATAATTAAACGAGCCGACGCTAATTTCTTTATTCTTCGCTTCAGCTTCTTTAAAGGCGTGTGCGCGCATCAGATACGGCATCGTGGTAATCGCGTCGAATATCCAACAGAGCTCGGTACTCGCCGGCACATCTGATTGTTTGAAAAAGATAACCTCTTTCGGGTCGAGACCGATAGCGAGATATGCCATCACTATCTCGCGCGTGCGGCGGCGCATCTCCTCGGCGTCCTGCATCGTGTTCAGCGCATGATAATCAGCAACAAAAATGAAGGTGCGATACTTTCCTTCTTTGGTAAGTTCGACAAATTGGCGCATCGCGCCAAAATAATTCCCGATATGTAAATCACCGGTCGGCTTAATTCCCGAGAGTAAAACAGGTCGTGTGTCAGTCATCACATTACGATACCACAAACAAGACAGTTCTTACAAAAACAACAAGCCCCTGACATACCTGTCAGGGGCTTTACATCGATAAGATTCATTCTTCGGGGGAAAGTACTTCATCGTTTTTTTTGTTTGCGCCTTGTGCACGAAGCCAAAATTCAATCCATACAGCGTCTTCGGGGGTGAAGTACCCGTTGTATGAACCCAAAGATATGCACCATTCCCGATAATCTGAGACGACGCTACCAGGGTTTTCGACAGGGTTGATTTCCTTCTCGGACATGAGTCCATAGAAACGACCTATTAATCCCCCGTCTTCCCAGCGAGGGAACATACTGCCTTTCCATTCTCCGTTTTCAGTTTTCCCTTTGATGGTTATATGAACATAAGTTACTGGTTTTTCAACCGTAAGTACCGCCTCGGGAATGTAGAAACGGTGAACGAGTGAGTCACCATCAGTACCAGTCCAAAGATTGAATGTATCATCTTTGCAATACTGACCTCTTGTTCCTTTGTTAATCTTTCTTCCTCCACTGACAGCGACCGGAATGTAAGTTACCGGTTTGCCGATTGTGAACTCAACTTCAGCAGGCACAATCTCTTCACCTTCTTCGTCTTGGTTCTGGCGGTCTGCCGCCGGATGTACCGCAATCATCGGATGTTTCGAGAATGTCCGATACACAACAGCAAACCATAAGAGGATGCCGGAAGACCAGAAACACGCACCGAGCCAATATCCCCATATATTTGTAATGGGCCAAGAAGCCGCATAAAGAGTGATTCCTGCAACCGACAGAAGTGCATTCGTCCACTCGTTGTCGAGGAATGTATGAATTGTGAGAAACAGCACGACCAGGATCGTGATAGTCAGAGAGAAAGGCTCAACTATCATCTTGAGAACGATGCCGAAGAGAAACAACACTGTAGAGATCAAGACAGTGTACCGAATGATCTCAAAGGCCTTGTAAAAGAACTTGGGGAACAGCATGTAATACCTCCATTTGTTGGAAAGTTATGATGCGAATTCACCTCTTTTATCTGCTAATAAGCTAGCATATTTGTATTTAAAAGTCAAGCCCTTCGGCATATCGCTCACAGATATCCTTAATAAGGCCGGGGCCTTCGAAGATCATGCCGGAGATGAGCTCGATAAGATCAGCACCCGCGGCGAACTTCTCCATCGCGTCTTCGGGAGTGAGGATGCCGCCGACGCCGATAATGGTGAATCGCGAGCCGTATTTCTCTCGCGTCTTCCGGATAAGTTCGGTCGAGAGCGCGCGACAGGGCGCGCCCGAGATCCCGCCGCGGAATTCTTTCGGCACATCTTCTGGATGTGCGAGTTCAGTATAATTTTTATTCACATTACCGATAATGAGTCCTTGTATATCGTTCTCGTCAGCGAGATCAGCGAGCGCAGAGAACTGCTCCCATGGAATGTTGATAGGCATCTTCAAATAGACCGGCTTGGTGCAGTGGACCTCGCACAGTCGAGGGAGAAGTTGCGCCAGCGATTCTGGCTTGATGAAGGTCTCGCCCGTATGAGCATTCGGGCAGGAGATGTTTATCGCATAATAGTCGCCGATGCCTGCGGCGTTCAGCTTCTTAAACGATTCGACATAGTCGCGTATACCCGCTTCAGCATCAATCGCCACTTCTTTTTCATTGGTGCGTGCGATAGAGATGCCGAGTACAAAATCGGGTGAACGCTTCGTGCGCGAGAGTTTCGAGATGAGTGCGTCGACCCCGCGATTGCGCAGGCCTTTATACACGACGAAGCTCTTGTTGCGGATAAGCCGTATGAAGTGCGGACGCGGATTCCCTTCGCACTGATGCGCGGTTATCGAGCCGATTTCTTCTCCGCCGAACGAGAGCGAGGACAACACTTGTGTCAGCTGTCCGTCTGTGTCAAATCCTGCCGAGAGTAAGACGGGTGTGCGATAGGTTATACCGTCGACTACCTTACTTATGTCAGCACCTTTATACTTATAAAAAAACCCAAGTTTCCAGCGCAGAAGCGCGCATCGCCCGGCGAACTCGCCAATGGTAATAAAAAAACTATGCACCGAATCGGCGCTAAACAGAAACAACATCGGTTTCAGCACGCGACGATAAAGAAAGTTCATGTTCATACAGTATATGGTGCTTCTTCGTTATAAAAAAGCCCCGTATCGAGGGCTGGGAAAAATGGCTTGGAAGCTCCTGTGGTGATTATTCGGTTAGATGAACATCATCTCATCAGACCATAAGGGTGGTATTCTATTGGCGACTCCGGCCTGCTCAAGGACAGAATTTCATTGTCTCCCACCTATACTAGGCATAACGGTTTCCACAAGTTGAGAAAGAGCCCCTCTCACAGGGAATTACCCCACACCGTAATCTTGAGCAAGGGTAGTCCTTGCTCACTAGTCCTTGCTCACTACTTGCTCACTACACGAATGAATTTCTTGACGGTTTTATATGTGCGGGCACAAGTCGAGCCCGCTCGTCAGGCACCGTCCGGAACGAGGTTAGAACAGTTTTATGTATGTTAGTATTATTCACAACATGAAAGAAGCTTTCTCCCCGCTCGACGCTATTCGTACATTTTATATCGCGAATGATTTGCTCAAAAAAGTAACCAAGAGCAAGCGACTAACGAAAGTGCAGCTTGAACGTGAACTTAGGAGAGCGACTCGTGAAGCAAATCGGCTTTCTGACAAAAAACTGCTTTCTTACCATCTCGATAATTACCATCCTCGTTACGACAATTACTTGAATTCCAAATGGGAACTAAAGACAATTCGTCTCGACCAGTGTGGCGTATGGCCACGAATGGGCGGACTTCCAGACATCGCAACGCGCGGTTCTGCTGTCGATACCGCGACTTATATTAAAAAGCAGCTGACAGGTAAGCGGCTAACAAAGAAGAATTTACGAGCGAAATATATCGAAAAGATGATACCTTTCGCCGAACTCATTACGGAATATGTGCCTCTGATCGTGCTGGAAGATGGTGTTATACGTCATAATAAGCTCATTCGGTCGGCTCAAAGTAAGCAGTATGAACATTGTAAGTACGATATTGACGACGGAAACCATCGAGCCGTTGCGCTTGCAATTCTCGGAAAGAAAACTGTAAAAGCGCTTGTTGGAAAACGGATTTACAAGAGTCCCCTAATCTACAACTAGCATTTCGCCCAATCATCCTCGTCCTGCCGTAAGGCAGGAGTTTCTGCTTTGTGGCGAACACGAATGAATTTCCTGACGGGGGGGGGGGGTAAGAAAAAACAGCACACAGGTGCTGTTTTTTCTTCATGTGACTCTATACTACCAAACTCGAACCTATTTCGCCCAACACCCAACGAACTAACATTCCTTTCTCGCGCCTCGCTGACTCGGCGCTCGTCGCGCGATTACGCGCGACCGCCCTTCGCCCTGCCGTCTCATACTTTCTTTTTTGGCGGGGGAGGATTTTTTGAATAAGGAATGGCGGCAGGGCTCGGGCGGGAACGGGTCATTTTCTCCGAGGAACGGATCATATAGGAGGAAATGACCCGTTCAACCCAAATACCTTTAGCGGTCTCCGGCTATTTTTCCGCTAGATTAGCTTGTCCTTTGCATAAGAAATCCACCCCTCGGCATCCGCCTCGGGGCTGTTTCCGCTATGGCTACGAGCGCCTAAGTTCCTTCGTGCCGCCTGTTCCTCGCCAGTGGCGCTTGCTAGCGCCTGGCTCGGGGCGGCTCTTGTTTGGGGGAAGGAAGGAATCCTTCCCCCAGCTCGGGCTCCTCCTCGTTCCTTCGGAGTCCGCCCATCGCACAACCCCCTTCCTCGTTTTCATTTTTGCGTTTATCTTGTCGCTTCCGCTTCTATACCGCCCGACTCCGCTTAGGGTCGGCGCTCGTCCTTAAGCATGGACGCTCATAGCGGAAATAGCCCGAGGCAAATGCAAATGCTTGCCCCAAGTCCGCTCGAAGACGATCGGACTTCTCCCGCCCGTGCGCGCACGCGAGGACTCCCTTCAAGAAATATCTGCGCCCTCGGGAAGATTCGAACTCCCAAGTCCTCGCTAGAATCGAGGCAGTTTATCCGTTAGCTTACGAGGGCAAAAATTTTAGGGCGCTCTTGAATAACTTACGCCCGCTCCGGTTCTTCTGTCTTGTTTAATTTTTCCTTCTTTCACAAGCACCGAGAGATACCGCTCCGCTGTTGAATCCGAAACATGCAGGAGTTTTTCAACCTCGTCGTTGGTGATTTTGTTTTTCTTCGTCAGTGCTTCCATGATTTTGTCTCGCTTCTTGCGCTTGCGATCTTGAATCGTGACTCGGGCTTTTACGAGCAAGTCACGCGCGGTGTGCAGGATGCCGATTTGTGCTGGAGCCGCCGCAGACGGCGGCTCGGGAGCGGATTGAGCGGGCGGAATCGGGTCAGATACTGGAGACAACGGGTCATTTCCCCCTATTTGACCCGTTGGGGCTGGAGGTTGCGTGTCCGTCGTAGCTTCAGCGGAGTCGGGAGCCGTTTCGGGAGCTAGGACTTCTTCTGCAGGAGCAGGAGGAACTTCGGGAGCGCTCGGAGCCGGTTCAGGTGTAGGTTGGACCGCTTCGGGCAGAGGAGTTTCGGCAGGGACTTCGACGACAGGGCTCGGCGACTCCGAGACGGTCTGCGTTGCTTCTGGTGCGAGGATTTCTTCTGGTGGCATAGGTATATTTTAACGCATAAAATCCTCCTTGGGCGATTAACTCAACCCGTTGAGCCATTCGTTTAGGGCTTATTTACTTTGATGGTATAGAACACGTTTTGACCGATAACACCGTGCTGGGCGAGTTTGCCTTCTTTTTCCAGCTCGTCCAGATACCGTTCGGCGGTCGCGTTAGAGACACCGTCCAGCTTCTCCACATCGTTGTTCTGGACTTGGGTATGCTCCTGCAAAAATTCTATAATCTTCTGTTTGTTTTCGGCCTTCTGCTCCACTTGTTTGGCGATAAATCCGGCATTCGCGTTTCTTCGAGCGAGATACATTCCGAGTGCGATGCCGACAATGGCGACAATAATTAAAAGAAAGTAATTCATATTTCTTCTGCAACTTCGACCGCTTCATCCTCATCTAGTCCATCGTCAATCAATTCCTGTGCTTTCTCGGCGACATCCTCGTCGATTTCGTGTTCTACCATCAATCGTGCGATTTCAGGGTCCATAGACTATTTACTAAACAACCTAACAACTTCATCAAAATTCTTCAGCCGGTCTTTATCCCACTCTTCCTGTTTTATATACAACGCTTCGTATACCACCCTGCTTTGTCGAGCATTAACATCCTCACACCATTTCTGTAATCTCTCAAATTTTAACTTGTCATCTTCTTCTTCTCGACCTTTCGTTTCAACAATATAGATAGTCTTGTCATCTTTTTTAACAAAGAAATCGGGATAGTACGTGGCGATAAAGCCCTCGGAGTTTTTGTATTCAATTCTGAGCGCGCTGGCTTCTTTATTTTGGAAGTTCTTTGCGAAAGAAATTACATCATCACAATTTTCAATGAAGTTTGCGAATTCCAATTCAAAATTACTGTCCCCCACAATTTTATTGAAAACCGACTTTTTAGGAATGAAGTAGGATTTATCATTGACCACAAACGGTCTCGCTTCACTAATCTTGATATAGTTTTTAATCTCCGTATCGCCACTATCTTTGACTGTGAGTTCGTTGATGGCTTTCTTGAATGAATTTTTAATAAGTCGTATATATTCTACTTCCGACAAATTTCTCAAAGTGTTTAGGTCTGACAAGTCCACCGGCTGATCAAACATATTATTCTGAACAAATTCTTTTACCTTTCCAAACAAAATATCGTAGCAACCAAACAATCTCAAATCTCTCATTACCGCTTGTGCGAAAAATCCAATAACGCTTTGATAATCAGGATCAATATCGCCGGTCAGTATTGTTGTGTGATGTGTTTTCTCATCAACGACATCTTTAAAGACAATCTCTCTTTTTTCCTCTTCAGAGAAGGTCTTTATATTAACCTTTGCATTTCCAAATGTAGATACATCTAACTCAGCAAGGTTCTTGTACTCTCTCTGTATCCTCGGGGACATTACAGGAATTTCAATATCTAGCTTTTCTATATCCTTTTTCGGATTATCTTTATCTACCTCGATAACTATTGGTGAAATCGGTTTTGTCCCAGTTCCCATCGCTTTCTTTTCAAGGATTACTCCCTCGCCATTGATTGACTCAACGAAATCCATAAAAGCTGGTGTACCAACGACACTTACATATTCTTCAACATCATCTCGCCCAAAAAACATTCTTCGCAAACCACGCCCGAGCGTCTGCTCGGGTAGAATCTTCGAATCTGCTGCATACGGTCTTAGTCCAACAATGGTAACGACATTTTTCACATCCCAGCCCTCCTTAAGCATCATCACCGAAATAATCACCTTAAATGGACTTTCCCAACCATCAATTTCGTTTGCTTGTTTTCTAAGTAAATCAAGCTCTTCCCTGCTTTTACCAGAAACACTTTCAGAAATCTCACCGCTTTTATTAGTGTGGATGGTCAATACTGCGCCTTTTAGGTCTGCAAAACTTGTCTCAATATATTGGGCGACCTCATCACAATTCTTTGTGTCGTCAGTCATGATAAAAAGAATGGATTTTTTACCCATTGGCTTCAACGCCTCATATGTTTTACGCCACTCTTCAATACCGAGGTTTATATAATCTCTGTATTTCTCGCTAAATAGGGCGCTTTGATTTATATTTAGTTTTCCTCTGCTCGCTGCATCAGGTACAACTGGATTTTTTACAACTCTTTGGTGAATGGCCTCAACGAGTGGGTAGTCGGAGATTGTTTGCACAAAAATAGAGCCGTCATTTTTCTTTGGCGTAGCCGTTACGTCCAACTGCAAAGCCAAGCCCGACCCTTTTTGTTTTAAGCGATTATCTATATCCTGAATGGACTTCACCCATGCAGATTTATCATCATGCAAGTGGTGTGCTTCGTCATTAAGGACGATTAGTTCGTCTATGTCTCTGACTATCATTCCAAGGTCAACAGTAGAATCGTTTGTCTTTGTTACCGGCTTATCTCCCAAGAAATATGTTGAGGTGTCTTCATCTTCCGGGCTTGCTTCTTTTACATCACTCTCAAAAACTCTGTGTATGTTCGTCAAAAATATGTTTCCTGTGTCAGAAACATTTTTCAAATCATCTTGCAGGTGTAGGGTAATCTGAAAATCATCTTGCCAGTTTTGGCCTTGATATCCATTTTCAGGAAGAACTGGATCACTGAAGAATATTTTTAGGCCTGAGAAATCACTTTTAATTCTTTCAAAAACGATAACATTTGGGGTTATCAAAAGAAAATTCTTTGCCAGTTTTGAGTCCTGCTCATATTTTTTGTGGAAATACGCCCACGCCACAACAAGACTCATGACTTTGGTCTTGCCGGCTCCAGTAGCCATTTTGATCACGAAACGCAACCAATCTTCGGTAAACATCTGCGGACTTAATACTCCAGTTGAGTTATATCGAATGAGGTCATATTTATCTTTTACTTTCGCAACTTCATAAAGCCAGACGACAGTTTCTAGTGCCTCTCTTTGGGCGAAGTAATACTTGAAATGAGACGATACACCATGCTGGTCATACAAAATATGTTCTTCTTTGAACCACCAGTTTAGAAGTGACTTTGAGGTGTCACTAGCACCCCTATACTGGTCATCCCGCCATTCTTTTACCCTTTTGCGTAGATCAGCAACAAGCGGAGGAATGAGCTTATCAAACCCTTTTTCTCTCAAATCTTCATCGGCAGGAAACCACCGGATGCCCGGGTCTAGTATTGCGTATGGGTCTTTGGGAAAGTCTTTATGTAGAGCCATATTTATAAGTTATACACCCTTCTTGATTTCTTCATACTTTTGGGTATATAATACACCCGATCGAAAGGTCACGGATTCTAGAGCTTGGGGGCCCCTTCACTGGGGTCCCCTTTGCGTTCTAGCTCCCTTCCCCAACATATAAAATCTCGTATCTTTTGAATATCAAAGATCATCAAACCTTGAGCAGTAAGGGCGGAGAGTTCTTTGGAAACCTTGCGAGCAGTCGCGAACAAAATCACTTTCTTGCCAGCACTCATAAGCTTTGTGACAGGGTCAGCAAAGTCACTGTCTCCACTCCAGAGTACGAATGTTTCTGCACTATCGCGTTCACAATCAAGAAGCATGTCGACTCCAATTTCTACATCAAAGTTGCATTTCATGTCTTCAATGACATACGCACCTTTCTTATTCATATCCTTGAAGCGGTCGTTCAAGTATTCTATGGTCGAAATCTCATATTTTTTAAGAAGTGCTCGACGAATGAATTGGTCCAATAATACCGTTGAATCCGGCATGACACTGGAAGCATCGATTGAGAAATTCATTATTTTCACTGGTTTTGTCCGAAGAACATATTTGCAATCTTCAGCGTCTTTCTTCTCCTTTTCTGATCGCTCATTACCTGCTAGGTATCCATTATAAAAATTGACCGCGTCGATAGTGTTGAACGAGTCTAGAAACTGTTTGAGTCGTTTTAGTTCTATATGCCACTGAAGTCGTTCGCTCCACGGTCGCACATTCGCATAGTCGATGTACATTCGGGTCTTAGTCGCAAAAAGGCTCTCGAGCTGAGTAATGACTTCAGCTTTGCTCTCTGTAATCTCTCTTATTCGTTCTGTCTTTGGCGTAAACATATGATTATCCGACTTTCTGATACCGGTAGTTGTACCTAATGTGGTCGTTCAGAAATTGTCCATGAGACGATGCTTGAAAAAATTGCTGGTACAGATGTTCCGGCACATTAAAATACTGATACACATCACCAGTAGTAAATTCCACCTCCAAAATAGCCACCTGCGCGTCATAGCCGATTGAGCGTATATTTGACGATGATACCGATTGTCTATACATAATTATTTTTTCAAAAGTTGTGTTTGTAGCTCGATAATGATTTCTTGATTTTTCTTATTTTGTTCAAGTAATTCTTGATTCACTTTTTGTGAAGTTTCAACCGATGTAGTCTTTTGAGAATATTCTTTGTATATTGCCGAATTTATATGAAATGAGTCTATGAGAAGAGTCGCAACCATAAGTAATAGAACAGCTACTACCCCTATCACTATATAATTTATGTCTTTGAATTTTTTATCCGTCTCGCCCTTAGTGTAACTGTTTGAGAGGTTCCCAGCCTGTCCGGGTACTACTGTGTAGGTTAATTTTTTACCAACTGCTGTTTGTCTTTGCTCATCCATATAATTATCTTATATAAAAACTGACAACTACACTCAATCCATCTTCTCCAAATTGTTGACCGAAAATAGAAAAGGAAATATTCTTATCCTCATTCGTTTTTAATATGTTTATTTTATTGGTAGTCCCTGCACCTAAAGAATTTCTAAATTTCTTACTAAGAGTGACCGAAGCTTCATCAGCAGACCATACAACATTTATATCTTTTTGATCTTGAGTCGGTTCTGTCTTTTCAAAAACAAAAGTAAACTTTTTACCTAGAAAATCAGGAATGACTAACTTTCCTTCATAGATATTAAAAGACTCCGAATAAATTATCTCGTCTGTGCCATCAAATCCGAGTGTCTTTGTCTCCATATGTTTTATATTTTAACATTTATCACTTTGGTCGTGTCATTCCCGAAAATGTCTACGACCTTCACAGCAACCTTGTGAGTTCCTTTTGACATTTCCTTGACCACGGAAGTGAGCTCGAGATTCCTATTCTTTTTCGTGCGGAAACTCTGCCATTCGTTATCAAAGATATAGTCGCCAGTCCAAACTTCTTTCTCCTCTCCGTTTTCTATAACGGTTATGATTTCTTTTCGGTCGGTAAAATCATAATCTACCGCCCAATAATCAATCCAGTCACTCCACTTCTTCGTCAAAATTTCTTTTGAAATAAGTTCGGTTGCCTTGTCTTTTGATATCTTTACCACCTGTCCATTTTCTACTACTACCCTGGTCCCACCGGGTCGTAGTGCCTCGACTATTTCGCCAGAGTCGTCCTGATTGTAGAAAACAGAGAAGTCAGTAAGTTCAATAGAAAGTTCTTTGCTATTTCCTTTACCTTTGATTATCGGCTTCGCTTCAATAAATGCTACATCGTAGAATTTTACCTGTCCCTTTTCTACTGCCTTTTTATCAAACACTTCTCTTGGAATAATCCTAAAGGCAATATCAACGCCATGGTCTTTGTACTCTCCGAAATCAATACCCATTTCATAATCAAATCCGAGTACATCAATTTTTGTAATGCCTTTTTCTTTGCATTCAGCGACAATATCTTTTATCAGTTTTGATGATACTGGCGTATTGATAGGTCCAACAGCAACCAATCGATCTCTTTTCTTGCCAACAATATTTACAAACGACTCCACCGGTTCGGCTTTATATGCCGATATAATCAGCTTCACAAATTCTTTTTCTTTTCTCTCTGCCTGCTTTGCTTTTTCTTCTGCTCGCAAATCATCATTTACCACGAGGAAATTTTCTCGTTCATACTTCCCAACATTCAAAATCTCAAATGCACGAAAATCTTTTCCTTCCTTTTTGAGTTCTCTCTGTACGCCAATGAGACGCTTACGAGAAGTGTGTATGCCAAACTTTCCCAAGTCCGACCCGATCCACTTCCGCCCAAACTTCTCCGCGACAGCAAGTGTAGTGCCTGATCCACAAAAAAAGTCAGCAACGATATCACCTTCATTTGAGGAAGCTCTAATGATTCTTTCTAATAGCTCTTTGGGTTTTTGTGTTGGATACCCCATTTTATCCGAGGCCATCACATTAATATCCGAAATATCCCATACCCCAGTTACAGCCAAACCTTTCGATTCCGTTAGATATTGTTTTCTATTATCAGATCCTTGCAAACGGAAACGACCCTTCTCATCTTCCTGTGTAAAGCGTTTTTCAATATATTCTTCCGAGTATTCCTCGTATTGTTTATTAAAAATAAATCTATCAGACTTTGAATAATATAAAATTGTATCGTGACTATGAATAAAATTATTCGCAGCAGCCTTTCCCCCCGAAGCGCTTCCACGATCCCAAATAATCTCCCTTCTAAAATTATCTTTACCAAAGATTTCGTCCAACACCAATCTCATATAACTATTTACTCTGTGATCACAATGCACATAAATACTTCCATCTTCTGCAAGCAAATCGTGCATGAGTTTCAAGCGTTCATAAATCATTGCAATAAAACTATCGGCACCCTTGCCCCAAGTATCACGATAGGCAATTTCCTCAATCACCGACGGCTTTTTGGTAAAACTCTCCTCGTCTTCGCCATCGCCGATTTTTATATCCATAGAGAAGTCAGCTCCAACATCAAACGGCGGGTCAATGTAAATCAATTTCAAGCCGCCTTGTTCTTCGATTTCCTTGCGAAGTGGTCCGTTTTTTAGAGATGAAAGAATAAGTTTGTTGTCTCCCCAAATCAACTTATTCGTCCACCCAGTTATCTGTCTGCCGGAGTTATCAAAAAGAGTTCCTAGATTAGCATTCCCAAACTTTTCTGTTCTCGGTACATCAATCTGTTCTATAACTTGAAAAGGTAAAACTGCCGTTGTTACCTCGTCTGTCTTGCCATTCCACACTAGCTCCACCTCTTCCTTTTCTCCAAACAGTAAAAAACGATACTTGTCCGGCAATGGCTTTCCTGCCTCAATAAACTTGACGGCATCTCGCTTTTCGTTGTTAGAGAGATTCATTGGAATCAATTATACCCCAAAAACCTCTGCTCTGCGCTTCGAGTCATTAACTCAACTCGTTGAGGTATTCACCAAAAGCAGAAGATCTGCCGCAGGGCAGGTCTTCTGTCTTTGTGGCGAACACGAATGAATTTCCTGACGGGAATTCGGTTTTTCATGTGCGGGCACAAGTCGAGCCCGCTCGTCAGCGGGCTCGCTCGCGACCCCCGGTTTGTGACGAACACGAATAAATTTCTTGACGGAAATTTTTCGCGATTCCCGCCTCGGTATTTTTGCCTTGCGCTACGCAAAAACAAAAATATACCTGCGGCAGCGCACAGGTAAGAAAAAACAGCGTGCAGACGCTGTCTTTTTCTTCATGTGCGCCGGGTTGGATTCGAACCAACGTAGCCCGTAGGCGCGACATTTACAGTGTCGTGCGATTGACCACTCCGCCACCGACGCATTCTTGGCAATACTCCTCTATCCATTTGAGCACCTGCCTTAGTAACTTTTTATCACAATAGCGAATATGCACAAGCCCATTGACCATACGAGGACCTCTTGATGAAGTTTTTTCAGCCCTTTTTATATACGGTTTCGTGAACTGTTTTTTCGGTATATTAAGGAATTTGCTCCAGAAATTTGTAATCGCTTGTATGTTTTGTCCCTCATAACAGTATAAACTTGCGCGCAAACGATTCTCATCAATTCGACAGACCTCTGCAAGGAATTTCCTGAATATTAGAGCCATATCAGGATCTGAATTAGCGAAGTCCAATCCAGTATGCCCGACCTTGTAGCCCTCAGCCCAGTATAACAGTACGGCGGCATATTTCAGGCGTTCTTCTCTAAGAGTCAGTTTCTTCTTTAGGTCATAAGACAACGATTTCGCTTCGAATCGAATCCGGTTTGTTTCCTGTGGTGTCCTGCGCTGCACCTTCAAATGTCTGAGCGCGTAAAAAGTTGCATCTAAACTGACATGGAACTGATTGGCGACTTGTTGTGCACTCAAACCACTTCGATATAGACGAGCTGCTTCTTCTTGTTGTTCTGGAGAAAGAGCTGCTGGAAAGGGCATCTCTTAATTGTCGCAGTACAAGACTTTAAGGTCAATAGAACTTATACACAGAAAATATTACTTTAGTGCGAGGATGAGGACACCCTGTTTGCCTTTGCGTACGAGGGCGTAGCCGCCGGGCAGGTCGCCCAGATGAATTTTCTGATCAGGATTCTCTATCGGGAAGCCCGAGAGCGTGATTCCCTTCCCCTCGATAAGGCGGCGCGCGTCTGACTTCGACGAAGCGAGACCTCCCGTTACGAGTATTTCAGCGAGCGAGAAACCTTCATCAAGGTTTAACCTTGATATTGATACTGAAGGCGCTTCGGCGAGTGCGACGGTGCGCGCTTCGCGCGAGAGCTCGCCGAAAGGCGTCATACCGAAAAGTGCGTCGCTCGCGGCGGCTGATTGAGCCGTTGCTGCCGGGCCGTGGACGATTTCAGTCACGAGCCGAGCAAGCGTCTCCTGCGCCTGCCGCTCGCCCGGCTGGCGACGATGAAGCTCCATCAACGCATCAATCTCCTGAAGCGGCAGATAGGTGTAGACCTTCAGATATTTCTCGATGTCGGTGTCGGGGAGATTAATCCAGAACTGATAGAAGCTAAACGGCGAGGTCTTCTTCGCGTCGAGCCAGATAGCATTTCCTTCTGACTTTCCGAACTTCTTACCGGCAGAATCCGTAACGAGCGGAATGCTGATAGCATATACTTGTTTCCCCAAACGCTTCTTGATGAGATCGACGCCAGATAGAATATTCGTCCACTGGTCTGAACCGCCGACTTGCAGATCGCAACCGTATTTCTGATGAAGCGTCAGATAGTCATAGCCCTGAAGAAGCGCATAGGTGAATTCAGCGAAAGAAATGCTTTCGTCCGGCGTATCAAGGCGTTTTTTTATCAATTCACGCTTTATAAGATCATTGACGGTGAAATATTTGCCGACATCGCGCAAAAACGGCATAAGCTTCACACTCATAAGCCAATCGGCGTTGTCAACCAATTTGAATGGCGTTCCTCCGAGAACTTGTTTGAACTGTTTCTTGATGGCACGAGTATTTTTCTCTATGGTCTTTTCATCCTGCATCGGACGCTCTCCTCCCTCCTTCGGGTCGCCAATCATTCCCGTGCCGCCTCCAGCGAGGAAAATAATCTCATGGCCAGCATCAGCAAGGCGCTTCATAAAGAGGATGGAGGCCAAATTACCTATTTGCAACGAATCCGCGCTTGGGTCGAATCCGTTATACGCGATGCGGCGCGTCGATAATATTTCTTCCGGTTTTGTGAATGAATGTTCAACCAGCCCGCGTGCGTCAAGTTCTTCGGAGATAGTCATAAGAAAAATGATACCACGGAATGTTGGGACATCCGATGTCCAAATACTCGAGGACATCGGATGTCCTAAATTCCAAGGTTCGACCTTGGAATTTACTTGGGGGTGAAACCCCCAAGTGATTATCGGGCGAGGAATAAGAGGCCAACGGCCGGGGCGGCGAACCACCAGAAGAAATACTGTGTCGGAAAGAGTGCCGAAATAGCGGGCGTGAAGTGATATATCGGAGCGATAAGGAACACATTTGACGCGAGCGCGATAAGAAATGCTGCACCAAGGAATGAAAGTATGACGAGCCCGAATAATCCGATGTACAGAAAATCAGAAACGATAACGCGCCGCAGAATGAGGAAGAATACGAGCACAAAAGCGGTATAGAGGCCGACATGCGCGAGGAACGCCATCAGAAGCGGTGTCGTCGGGAGAAATGAGATATACGGAAATATGCTGTATGGTGCATACGCCGCATAGAGCGCTATCAGAAGCGCGACGAATGGCCCGCGCCCGACATACCACGCGAAGAGGAAAAAGGTAGCGAGCAGAATAAGTACGATAAGAAAATCGTTCGCTACTGCCCAGACCGACATCGCGGTGTTCGTCGCGATTGCACTTGCTTGTGCGATGCTACTGGTAGCAATCATTCATCTAGTATAACTC
>Ga0208375_1002754_pt1 | contig 15903 bp, 10 predicted proteins | sample RifOxyD1_FD_184038 | JGI IMG/M metagenome (GOLD analysis project Ga0208375, IMG submission 184038) | Soil microbial communities from Rifle, Colorado - Rifle Oxygen_injection D1 (SPAdes) | ecosystem: Environmental > Terrestrial > Deep subsurface > Rock core/Sediment | place: Rifle, Colorado... | reverse complement strand
TGGTTAATAAAACGTAAATCAGCGCCATGAATATTTCTGATATCATCAATTCCAAAACGCATCATCACCAAGCGATCAAGACCCATACCGAAAGCAAATCCATTCCAAATTTCTGGATCAAGTTTGCCGGCCCTTAACACATTCGGGTGGAGCATCCCACATGGAAGAAGTTCTACCCATCCAGACTGCTTACAAACGCTGCACCCCTTACCTCCACAGATGAGGCATTTAATATCCAGCTCAAAACCTGGCTCTACAAACGGAAAAAAACCTGGACGAAGTCTAACTTCCACATCCTTTTTAAAAATCTCGCGAAGGGCCACTTTCATAAAATAAATCAAATTAGAGACTGAAATATTTTTACCCACCAGCATACCTTCCACTTGGTGAAAAGCTGCTTCATGTGAAGCATCTATTTTTTCCGCGCGGAAAACTTTTCCTGGAACAATAAACCTAAAAGGAGGTTTTCTTTGCAGCATCCCTCTAATTTGCACGCAGCTGGTATGAGTTCGCAGTAATCGTTTTTTAACTTCAGTTGAGTCTTGATCATGAAACCAAAAAGTATCTTGCATATCTCTGGCAGGGTGATTCGCGGGAATATTTAAGGCATCAAAGTTATAAAATTCTTCCTCGATATGAGGACCATCTAAAACTTCAAATCCCATGGATATAAAAATATCCTCAATTTCTCTTTTAATAGAACTTAGGGGATGAAAACCTGCATGAACGGTATCGGTTTGTTTGATATAGTCTCTATAGGTAATATCAATTTGATTGGTTTTTAATTTTTCGTTTATCTCAAAACTTTCAATCTCGTTTAGCTTGTTGGTTATCAGCTCTTGAATTTGATCCTTAATGACATTAACTTTTGAACCAATTTCTTTTTTCTCTTCCAAAGAGACATTTTTAAGGCCTGACATGATATCAGAAATCGGGCCTTTTTTCCCAAGGTATTTAGATTTTAAATCTAAAACTTTTTCTTTTTGACCTGCCTCTAATAACTCTTTTTTAAGGTCATCAAGCAATTTATCTAATTTTTGTGACATAGCTTTATCCTTACTTCAATTTTTAAAAACCAATAAAATATAACACGTCAGATCTCCAACTTGAAGTAAGAAATTCAAACTTTATATTGCGAAAAATTATTTTTGTGAAATAAATCTAAAAAAAAAAGGCCAAAAGTGCAGTCAATTGTACCGCAAATCTGGCCTGTATGAAAACATCACATTAAGTGAATAAAATATTCCTAAAAAGGAAATTCCCTTGTCTCCTTCAAGCGCAAGACCAATTAATTCTTCCTCCTTACGAAAAAGGTTTTGGCCTAGTATGCTTCCATGGATTCAAAAAAATGTATGAAAATTTTAGAAACCGAAACTAGAAGCCTGGGAGCTTTCCCACAAAACCTCCTCCAAAAAACTACTCTTTCCAAAAGAATATTCTCCATATTCCTTTGACCCGCATGGTTACCCGACTTGCGTCGGCAAAAAGTAGCCTTTTACCGTTTAGGCAGCTTACCAACCCATATCCGATCACTTAGGGCGAAGCTTTGTTCCTGGCCCTTTCGAAACCAGTCACCTTTATCTACGGGCTTTAATCCATAATACTGCGAATTCATTTTCAAATGAAATAATAAGATTATTTTTTTACTAAAAATTGGAATGCGTTGAAATTATAAGATTGAGAAAAATGAAAAACAATAAATATATAATAAAATCTGGGTAACTATTTAATTGTTTGAAGACCAAAATTTTTCTCTTTTAATTTCGATAGATTCCACTATAGATAGCAATTAAATCTTTCAAATATTGCTAGTAATTGGTTCAGCAGCATTGATTCTATTATAAAAAGAAATAAGTTCTTCACAGCTTACCGTAGCAGTTCCTCTTTTCCCCACCACTACTCCGGAAGCACAATTACCCATCCATACCGCTTCCTCGAAAGTACTACCGGCCAAAAGTGCAGCCGTAATTGCGCTAATTGAAGTATCTCCCGCACCAGACACATCAAAAACTTCTCTAGCAACGGTTGGGATGGTCTTTAATCGTCCATCTCCATTGCGATCCATTAACGCCATACCACTTGCTCCTAAGGTAATAACTAGCATTTGCAAATCGAGTTTTTCCACCAAAGTATTTGCCACATCGAGAATTTCCGAACTTCTACCCCCCAGGGATCTACTCATAGCAATAGCTTCATTCAGATTAGGTTTAAGTAACATGGCCCCGTGATAATATTCAGGAGGTGTCAATTTACCCGGATCAACTGTACAAATTATTTTTTTTTGCTTAGCTAACTGAATTATATTTTGGGTCAAACTTTGTGAAAAAATACCTTTGCTATAATCCTCTAAAATAACTGCCCCGTGATTATCAATCATTTTTTCAATATTTTTTAGAATATTTTTTTCTGAATGTTCGTCAATGATTTCCCGGGATTCGTAATCCACCCGGCATATTTGTTGAACGTTAGTGGTGATTCTTTCTTTACAGGTAGTCATTCTCAGTTTGGTTTCAATGATACCATCTAAGGTAATGTTACTTTTTTTTAAGATACTTTTAAATAATTCCCCATTATTATCTTTGCCAATCAATCCACACAACGTTGACTTTAAATTAAGTGTATTTAAATTATGTGAAATATTGGCAGCCATCCCCAACTTAATGGTTTCTTCTTTGGCCTCCAAGACGGGTACCGGCGCTTCTGGGGAAATTCTTTTGACCGAACCCAATGTATACTTATCAATCCCCACATCACCCACTACCAATATCGGCTTACTTTTCTTAAAATTATCCAATATATAAAAAAATCTTTCTTTAGAGATTAGATTCATGAACACCTCTATCATCAATAACTTTATTAATTTTAAATAATTCTCTTATATGCACTAAAACATCATCTACTTCAATTTTGGCCATGCACTTATAATAAAAACATTCTTCCTTGGCACACACAAATTGTTCTCCACATACCACATCTGGAATCAAGACCCGACATTTTTCATGAGTTCTACTATATGGTCCCCAACGCATTGCCGATTGGACTTTGATTGGAGAATAGATAGCGATTTGTAATACGTCTAAGCAATTAGCCAAATGGGTCGTACCTGTACTGGGCCCGATAAATAGAACAGCATTTTTCAACACTTTCAAATATTCTTTGAGCCCTAAAACACCACCATCATAAAAAAATATTTTTTTATTTAAATGTTTGAATTGCTCATCTTGCAAATAACCTTTTATCTTGCTGATATAAGGTAAGTCTGATTTAGTAAAAGAAACCACATAAGTAAATCGACCAGGCCAATTCTCCTCAATCTCAAGCATCAAACTCGTAAAGTTAAACATTGGCCAATTTAGCGTATGTCCCACCATTCCTGGATGGATAATGATGATTTTTTCTCTCCAGTCAATGCCTTGCTCTATCACACTTTGTTTTAACCGCTCTTTGGCATCCTCGACTTCCTTTTTTGGAATGATCAACAGAGGACGCAGTTTTTCGCGATCTTTAAATTGATAATTAATTTTAAATTTTTCCAGAAGCAGCAGGTTATATTCACTTTCATGCATCTCAACCAACGATCGTTTTTGTCTTACCGAATTATTTAAAAATACAAAGCTTTGCCATTTTGATCGCAGTCCTCCTCTAAATTTGATTCCTTTTAACCAGGCAAAAAAACTTGGAAAATGGCTGCCGGCAATAAAAAAATAGGCATCTATATCATTTGAAAAGATTTGTTTGAATGAATGAACCATTCTAGATGGCCAATAGTTGTTGCGATCCATCACCCAGATTTTGTCAACCCACTTATAATACTCAAAAATGTCTTTGGATTTATGTGATACCCAAAAAATAATTTCGGCATCTGGATAATGTTCTTTAATGAGTTGGGCAACCGGCAGGGTTAAAAGTGTATCACCTATGGCATCAGTTCGGTTTATTACAATTCTCATATACTCAAGTTCTGCAATTTGGCCTTCTTTATTATTATGTCCTTAACTGCCTCAATAACTTCCTCAAATTTCAAATCACTTGTATTAAGTAACTCGGCATCCGGTGCTTGAACTAAAGGAGATTCCGATCTAGATATATCACGTTCGTCCCTTAATTCAATATCTTCAAGGATTTTCTCTAATGAAGTATCAAGTTTATTCATATCTTTAAGTTGATTGAACCGGCGCAATGCTCGTACTCGAACACTGGCAGTTAAAAATATTTTACAAAAGGAGCGCGGGAACACAACCGTCCCGATATCCCGTCCTTCCATTACACATATTTTTTTTAATACCAGTTCTCTTTGAATTTTGGTCAAATAATCCCGGACTTGTTTTATTTGCGACACCAGGGATGCCAATTCAGATACTTTGTGCTCCCTGATCTTTTGAGTTAAATCCACGCCGTCCAATCTGATTTGAACAGTTTCACTTTCACCATAACAGAATTTTAAATCCTTTAATGCACGGTTAAGTTCGATACTTGGTTTAAGTGTAATATGTTTAGTATCCAAATAATATCCCAAAGCTCGATACATGGCCCCAGTATCCACATATAAAAATCCAAATTCTTTAGCGATTGCCTTGGCAATACTTGATTTACCACTACCAGATGGCCCATCTATAGCAACTACTTTATCAAAATTTATTGTCACCTTAAAATCCTCTAAAAAAATCAACCACCCTATCTTATCAACTTGATTGGCAATAGATCAAAGAAAAAACTCAAAATGGCCATTAATTATTTAGATTTTTTCCATGGAAACTAAAACTGGGCGAGAAGCATTTTCTACCGTCTTAATATATTCCCGAGTTAAATAGCGATATGCCTTTTTTACTTTTTTAAAATAGAGATTGGTGGATATAACGGTATCTTGTCCGTTTAAAAGCTGTTTAACTTTCGCCGGACCATGATTATAGGCCATAGTTGCAAAAATATAGTCATTATCAAAATAATCAAGCAGGTATCGCAAATAAAAAATACCCATTTCGATATTTGTACGCGGACTCCACATGAGATCATAAATATTACTTTCATCGTCCAGATTTAGATTAAGCTTTTGGGCAATAAATTTACCAGTATCAGGCATGATTTGCATCAGTCCGCGAGCATCCATAGGACTTCTGGCATTATTTTCAAAATGACTTTCTACCCACATGATAGATAGTACCCAAAATGGATCCACCTGGTACTCGGTTGCAAGGTGCATGGTTCTTCTTATATAAAGTTTTAGTTTGGGTTGATAGATTTTAGGAACAGATTTTAAGATAAGCGATTCAAATTCTTCACCTGATATTTCCGCTGAACGATATAAACTAACTTGTCCAAAGGGACGATAAACTTCTTGAAAAATATAGTTTTTCTTAGGCGCCAAATCTGAAAAAATCCAGGTTTCCACTAAATTGCCCATTTTATACACGACCCAGTTTTTTAGACTCGTTACCTCACGTAGCGAACTCATAATAATACCGCCATGTCGTTGACCCAAACTAGCTCCAACAGTTTTGTTCTGGTTTTCCTTAAACGAAAGAGACAAAGAAAACAAACTCAAGGCCAATACTGATACAATCAATACATTGACCTGACGGGCCCCAAGCTGGAGCAAAATGCTTTTAAAAACGTCTATAAATTTCTTCATCAATGGTTTTTTCCCTCGAAAACTACTAGTTGTAAACCCCTAAACAACGATTTGATCGAATTTCAGACCAAAAGACCTTTCGCACAAATATAAAAAATTATCAAAATAATGATAACTTCTGCTTGAACCTTCCAGCAGTTAATGTAAAATTTTCAATAGTTAACCTACAAATGTTTCTCTGTGTTGTGATAACAACTCAAAGCAATAACCAGGATAAAAATAATGAATAATACCAAATTATTTAACCGTCTCGAGAATGAAAAATCTCTTTACTTAAAGCAGCATTGTACAAATCCTATTGACTGGTGGCCCTATGGGCCACTCGCTATTTCCAAAGCTCAAGACGAAAATAAGCCAATTTTTTTATCTATTGGCTATAGCTCCTGCCATTTTTGCCATGTCATGGCCAGAGAATCATTCACTGATCAAAATATTGCTAATCTACTTAACGAAAAATTTATATGTATAAAGGTAGATCGGGAAGAATATCCCGACATGGATAATTTTTATCAATTATCTGCCCATATATACATGAAGCGAAATGGTTGGCCGCTTTCGGTTTTTTTGCTACCTAACTTGAAACCCTTTTTTGCTGGGACCTACTTCCCTTCTGAATCAAGTAATGACCAGGCCAGTTTTTTACAAGTAATAACTGAGTTATCAGACATTTTTATCAATAATCGCACCTTGGTCGAAGAAAATGCCGATAAAGTGTATGAGGCCCTCTGTGAAGGAATCATACCCAAAGAAAAAGTCGAATTTGAAGGGCATTTTCCCCACCCACTGGCCATTATTGACGCCGTTAAAACATTTGAAGATCAAAAAAATGGTGGATATGGGGCCAATCCTAAATTTCCTAATTTCCCTTATCATGAATGGATGATCGAGCAAATTCTAGAAGGAATTGTCGATAAAGATAAAGGATCGCATGCTATATTTAGTATTGAAAAAATTTTAACCAGTCCTCTCTATGATCAAATCCGGGGAGGAATTCATCGCTACGCTACTGATAAGGAGTGGATGAAACCTCACTTTGAAAAAATGCTCTACGATCAAGCTGGGCTATTAAAATTACTGGCCAAAGCTGGCATCCTCTACGCATCACCTCTCATTTACGATGCGCTCATTCAAACACTCGATTATTTAATGAAAGAAATGAATAATGAGGACCAATATTTATTTAGTAGTCAAAGTGCCGAGTCCGAGGGAATCGAAGGCCTTTATTATTTATTTACGGCAGAAGAATTTGAAAAGTCTATCGTCGGTGAATACCAAAAAAATACCGCTCAATACCAGGATTGGTTTAATATTACAAAAGAAGGCAATTACCACTCTGGTCTCAATGCACTTTCTCTAAATCCTCAATTTAAAGATCAGATTCTATCAACCGAAGGCTGGAGGGCAGTTCGTGATATAAAAAAAATGTTACTCAAAGAAAGAGCGAACCGGATTCCTCCGCTTACTGATACTAAAGGGATTGCCAGCTGGAATTTTGCGCTCATGACAGCGCTCATGGATGTGGTTCAATACTGCCCAATCGATAGCATCAAAGAAGCTGCCAATAACATGCTAGGTCTTTTTAGCAAAAAGGTGGAGGCAACTTTTATTGCTGAAAATAATTTTTTCAGCATAGATCATACCACTACGAAAAAAAATAATTATCCGCTTAGTGAAGATTGCATCTTTTATGCTGAATTTCTCTTAAGGCTTTATGAGTTAAACGGTGACATTCCAAGTAAAATAAAATTTTTCCAAGTCTTGGATTTTATCAGAAGTGAATTTATCCGCGATAACTCCTTATACACCAGACCAATCAAGCAAAATGAAGCTGAACTTTATCCCAATCAAAGAGTTCAGGCTTATGATAATGCTTTTCGCTCAAGTGCTATTGTTTTAATTCAACTCAATATCAAGGCCATGCTTATTTCTAAAGACCAAGATTATCTATCCAGCGCCAACATGATAGAACGGCTAGTGCATGAATCCCTACTCAATCCTCTCAACGCTGGGGAAGCTTTACGGGTGTTAACCTATCCGCTTTCAGCTTATAAAATGGTGACCGTACCGCTTAGCTGGCTTACTGATCCCCGCTTTAAAAAATTTACCAATTATTTTATGCCTAGATTTACGTTTGATTATCACGAAGAAGATAATCAGACTTGGCAAATATGCTCTTATCAAGCTTGCGAATTGAAAGGAATCGGTTTTAATGAATTTGAAAAATCACTAAGACCTCAAACTGAAACCGGAACTAATTAATATTTTTAGATAAGTCTCTTCCGATCCTTTTATTATAATTTTTATTTCGTTTTTTACCTTGCTTGTTAATTCCTGGATGATAATCCATTTTAGTCAAGGAACTGCCAATAAGTACGGCGTCCACTATACTAGTTACTTTATCATGGAGCTCTTGCTCGTTAACTAAATACTTACCTGGCACATTGAGCGTCTGGCTAGGAATAGTTTGTTCCACGTGTGCTTGATGAAAATTATGCCGAAAATTCAAACCAATCACACTCCTTAACCAACCTGAAAATAAAATCGTCAGTGCAACTCCTAAAAGGGCAAGCAAAGAAATTCCTCTTAGGTACTCCATTAGTTCATGCAATAAAATAATATTGTCTTTATTTATACGGACAATATCTTGCATTAGACTTATGTGGATCTTTACTTTCTTACTGTTTTTTAAATAGGAATTACTAAAAATAAACAAATTATTCAAATCGTTAGCTGCTTCCCTAAGATAATAAAGCTTCTCTAAGACTTTTTCTTTGGCTTCAACTCCAACGTTGGCTTCCAAAATAGTATTTTCAATTTTTTGTAAAATCGATTTCCAAGGAGCCAGCGTCACCACTTTGGTTTTAAACAATTTTCCTTCTAGTTCTTTCCATAGTGCTTCGTACTCCAATATATTAGCATGATTCACTGACATTTTTTTCGTATCGAAGTATTGGGTAAGCTCCGTAATATTCTCGTTTAATGCCTCCACTTTGGTATTGGAAGAAAATTCTAAATGACTTTGATTTAAATCATCTTGTAAAATAGTTAAGATATTTTGATATTCTTTGAGATACACTTGATCAGCTACTTTAAAATCAGTAAAAATTTCTTGTCCCTTTATAAGCCAATTTTTTTTGGCTATAATTTGTTTTCGATAATCATTTAGGGAGTCTTCCCCCTTATATTCCTCAAAATATTTCAACGCCCCTTGAAGTTTTTCAAGTTTTTGATAATGAGACCAGCTTAAATCGGTGGGAGATATTTGCAAAGAACCATATTGCATGAGTAGGCGATCACATAAAAAAATCCCACTTAGTAAAAAAACACCTACCACAAGCACCGTAACATCTATGGCAAGACGTACATTTTTTTTCATCCCCACTCCCCATAATTCACATTCAACTAAAATTTTACTATGGAAGAGCATTGACCAAAAACATTTTCATGATGGTTATATTTTACCCTCTATCAAAATACCTTACTAAATTATTTTTTTCGTATAATTTAGCTGGAGTTAACACCTTTGTGCCAATTATTATTGTCAATTAAGTGTTATGTATCGCTTAATAAATTACATCAGTTGCAATTTCTCTTATCCAAACAATCGGATATTGGTTATACTGGTATTTGGGTAAATATATGAAATCAACCAAACCAAATAAATTAAATATCACTCTTTTTTTATGCTTACTTATTTATAGTTGGCTACCAGCAACCTCCCATGCCACAACCTGCTCTTACGACGACGACGCTTACATGAAAGAGGAACAGACTAAGTGCACGGAATCTAGCAAAGAATGGGTCTGCGAACTTAACCGCTGTATGACGAAAGCAAATGCAGTCGATACCAGGAACCAATTAGAACAATGTGCCAGCTTGACCGAAAGTGCTCAGATTAAAGAGTGCATTGACAACCTTGCTAATCAAAAATCTGGAGAACCCGACATTGATTATTCAGCCAGCGGGAAAGAAGCACTGACGCAAACCGCTTATGGAATGTCCCTTGGGTTAGTGACCATCGGTTTTTTAAGCAAGGAAAGTAAGGCCAAGTGTATGTCAAAAACGATCCTAACCGGTGCCGGTTTGGGTTTTATTGCAATGGAAATTTATCAATATTTTTTATTAAAAGACAAACTTGAAAAATATCGTAAAGAGTATAAGGACAAAGAAATTGCTGATGCCACCTATAATGCCCAAGTCGATGCTTTTATCTATTTAAAAAAGGAACAAGAACTTATTCGTGATATTGCCAAAAAAAAATACTACATCCATCTGACTTTAGCAGCTGCCTTTGGAACCGCCAGTGCTGTAGCTTTATACGAAATGCTCTCTCCAAGTGCTACTAAATGCTACGCCAACGCTCCTAAACCAATTGCCTCTTTTGAACACAACCAAGTCGAATTGGCTTTGCTATTTATACACGACAGTTTTTTTCCAAGTGCCATAGGTAAAGACAAACTTACATATGGTAGTAAAGAATTTAAAGATTATCTTCCAACCCTACTAGGTGCTGGTGCCACCACCATGATCGGTCTAACGACTTCACTTGGCAAATATTTTACCAGCTCCGCAGGTATTGCAACGGTTTCTACACTCGCAGCTTTTCTCTCCTATCAACTGGCCAATGAACACAAGAAAGTTGAAACCCAAGCGCGAGACAATATTGAAAAAATTGATGAGGCATTGAAAGAATTTACCGCCGATGCTCAGCAATTTTGTCCCGATGGGCGTGATGATTTAAGCAATCCTAGATGTTATTGCTACAACAGCGATGGCAGTGCGAATAATGACCGTTCGGCAAGCAACACTTGTCAAGCATTATGGCATAACACGTATATTACTGCCACTGCTAGCGATTATGCCAATACCTCTATCTTGGGAGAGCAAGGATGTGTTTCTAAAGATGAACAATTTGATCCTGATTGCAATTGCAAACTGATGATCAATACCAAAACCGGCGATGATGCCTGCTTAAAGACTATTCCACAATCATTTAATCTTGGAAAATTGGCCTCAGCAGTTAACTTAAAATCCACTGAAAGTGATTTAAATGATTTACTCAAGGGCAACTTGCAATCCGCGAATTTAAACGACGCAGACCTTACCCAAAAAGCTACGCGTATTCAAGACGCCAAAGAAGCACTTCTTCGCCAGTTTAATAAAGACAAAAAGCCACCTTTTGTTTTACCGAGTGATGAGCAAAATAAATTACTGCTTCGAGAATTTGCCCCAGATTCGCTACTAAAGGCTGCCAGCAATGGACCACTCAATAGACCACTAAGCGAGATGTTTCCTATCAACCAAAGTTCAGGTGATAAAAAGTTACAAGAAACCGTGGAAAATTTAATTCCTAAAATTGGTTACAAATCAAACGAAACCAAAAAGTCAGAAGTGGCCAAAAATGATGAGCTGGATTTTAATTTAAGTTCATCTCGGAATTCTCGTTCTGCAGGTGAAATACAATTTGAGCAAAACAAAAATAACTTTAAATTCAGTAAACAAGATATTCATGAAAACAAAGATCAATCCCTGTGGGATATTTTATCCAATCGATATAATCGATCTGGACTAATGAGATTATTTGCGGATGAATAAAAAAATTCTTGCAGAAATGACTGGTATGACTCAGGATCATCTTATTTTCCATAAAGATCTTAATTGTCATATTCATAAAAAGATCTTCCAACCTTTAAGCGACTTAGCGGCACATCTTAATAACCACCAATTCAAACTGCATATTGTTAGCTCATTTCGATCATACGAACATCAAAAACGCATATGGGAGGAAAAAGTTAGTGGTAAAAGAGTCATACTTGATGAACACGAACGCCCCATAGATGTCAAAAAAATCAGCTCTACTGATTTGCTTTTTTTAATCCTTAATTGGACCATGATACCTGGATTTAGCAGACATCATTTCGGCAGTGATCTCGATGTATGTGATACCAAGAATCTGCCCCCTGATTATAAGATTAAACTCACTAACGAAGAATGTGATCAGGAAGGCTTATTTTATAAATTCCATTCCTTCCTTGATGAACTTATTGAAAATGATGAGTGCTTTGGTTTCTTTAGGCCTTATACTAACCAATCAATCGGAATAAAACCGGAAAGATGGCATATTAGTCATAGGGAAATTGCAAATCATTATCTGAGTCATTTAAGTTTAGAAGTCTTTACCAAGTTTATTGACCAATCGGATCTCTCTTTGAAAACGGAAATCCTCGACCATGCAGAAGTTATTTTTAATCAGTTTATTTTGTAAAATACTTTTTAATCTGCCCCGATGGCACTTAGCCAATCAGCAGTTGGTTTAATCAATTTTCTTTCCCGTAAATCCATAAGTCCCATAGTGAAATCCATATTGGAGACTACTTTTTCATCAGCATTATAAATAATTTGAGACATACTCATAACCAGCTTATTTTTAAGTCCGGTATATTGGGACGTAATGACCACTCTTTCTCGATTGGTTAATTCTTTTTTAAAAACCAGATTTAAATCTAGTAAGACCGGGCCTATTTGGTCAGTTAAAACCCGGTTCAGACCAAAACCACGCTCAGTGATGAATTCCCATCTAGCTTCCTCATATAAATTCAAATAGGTGGCATTATTAACGTGCCCAAAACTATCTAGGTGTTTTTCAAGAATTGTAAGCGGATATCTAAAAATTACTGACATAACCAAACCTTATCATCTAAGTGCCCAAAATTTTGGCCATAATTTTTTCCAGGTTAACCCCTAAATAATATATTCGTCAAAATAAATACGTAATAATTTCAAAAGATTATCTCCCAATACTTACTTTTCCAAGTGTTTTACTCAAGTTTATCCCCGGATAAGACGATAAGTAGCAGTATAATGGTTTTAGAAACACCGGTGAGAACCCTATGAAAAAAACAATAATTAGTTTTATATCTTTTTGGGCCTTTATCTTTTTGATAACTGACAGGACTTCTGCCGGCGTCAACGACGCAGAACATGCTCCTAATAATAGTCTGTACAGTGCTGCTTACGAGGCAAACCCAAACATAGAACAACTTATCCATGATAATTATATTGAGAAAATTAAAACTATGCGTGATTTTGGGGCCAGTTTTAAAATACCAAAATATGAGCTACTTCCCCCACTTGCCAAAGGGTCACAGGAAAAAGACGCCCAAACTAGGGCGTACTATACCGGCACTGGTGGATTTATGACCTGTCAGCAAGAAAACTCGAAAAATTGGAAACAAGTTGCCAACAAACAACAATCCAATGAAATACTAGAATCCTCTTTTATTCCGGGCTACCGGAATTTTGCGCAAATCAAAGCAGAGGAAATTAATGCACAAGTGGACGATATAACTGAAAAAGGTAAGGAATGGAATAATCAGCGAGAAACGTTTTTACTTGATCTGCCAAACTGCAAAGAAGCAGGAGTTGGTGCCTGCAATGATGTCGGAAAAACAATAACAGAACTTGCCTCTGCGTCAGATTATATCACTTCCAAAATGCATGAACTACTTACCCTTCTAGGAGAGTATTTTAACGAAAACGATCTGCAACTAACTCGTCTGCGCACCTGTGCAGGACTAGCTGCTATGACCCATTACGTGGATTATGAAAAAGATGATGTCGGTGGGGCCAAATCTACCAAAAGTTTTGATGGTAAGATTCTTTGTTACTCCGACGGAGTTGAAACCCAAGACTATAAGGCATGTTCACGAGCAGTAACAGCTTACAACGCAGCTGCGATAGGACAAAAAGGACTGGAAGTCGTTCAAGGTGTTATTGTACAAGACAATTTGATGGATAAACAAATGGATCTGATGAGTAAAACAGCCACCTCGGCTGCTGATATTACAAAAAATACTTTTGAGGCCCAAAAAGCCAGCATTGAAGAACAAGGCAAGGTCTCTGAACAAAGAGTCGTTTTCCATGGCGCCAAACTGGCAGCCATGATCGCTATTCATCAAACCTTCCCTACTCCAAGCGAGATGATTAAGACCTGTTCTGAATCAGGAATTAGGGGCGATATAGGTGTAAAAATGCGAAACTCAGTTAGAGATAGTATTAATAATTACATTAAAGTTATTGAAGGAAGTGTCCAAGATGAAGCAAGCTGGAAACACAACAAAGAAAAAATAGAGTTACAAGATAAAAAAATGGAAAAAATGTATGCTGACTCATCACCTAACGATCTTTGCAAATATGTCATTGATTCTGGTGAATTTAGTTTGCTTAAAAATCAGACCGTAAAAGATACGCTCAAAGAAATCATGTTAACGGCCGGAATTGATATGGCCTCAGAAGGACTGACCGCCAGTATTTTAAACAAACAAGCGGATCGCTTGGATGATGCCATCGCCAGTATTGATGGTTTTAAACCAGAGGATTTACCCGGATTGCAACCTGAAGCCGTACTACGCAGGTACTGTGAGCAATACCCTAATGATGCTAAATGTTCAGGATTCACTAATCCTTATCAAGGGGCCAATTGGGATGGTGGAGGTTTTGGTTTTGACGGAGGTTCAGGACTAGCAACCGAAATAGGTGCCTCAGAAAGAACAGATAACTTAAATACCGCGGCCACTGGAGCTAGCTCAAATCAGGGCGATGGTGCTGTGTTTGTAGGAGAAAGTCCGGTTAATAAAGATGCCGGTTTTATAGACGCTCCTCCTTCCACAGGTGCCCTTAAAGATCTAGGCGGCGGTGGCGGCAGTGTAGGCGGCTCAGTTGGTGGAGGCGGCTTAGGAGGGATTTCATCAGGCGGTGGTAATACCAATCCTGCTCCCACCAGAGAAAATATTAGCAAAGTGAATATCCCCAAATATGCAGGCGGTGGAGCTGACTTTAGCTATCTGGGAGGAAAAGGTGTGGACAAGGCCAAATCTATCGACGATAAAAATCCTTTGGCCGATTTTTTTAAACAAAAAGAAAATGCTAAAAATAATCAAGATTTAACTTTTAGCAATAGAAGCATTGCCTCCCAAGAGGGTAGTTCGCTATGGAAACTTATCTCGGATCGATATTCCAAAACAGCCGAAAAAAAGCAGCTACTTGACTCAGAGACTATAGAGAACTCAATGGATACCGATTTTTGACACCACAGTGTCACTTAAAATCCCGATGATCGACTAAAGTCATTGCGTGACTTATCTAATTACCTGTAATTATTAAATAATATTTATGCTATATTGGCATCGTCTTTGAAGATGAAGGACTAGGTTGAAGGCCGATCTTGAATCACGGAGGGGCATTCATGGAGACTAAAAATATTAAACTGCTTAAAAGATTTGTCAATATCGTCATTCTAGTTTTTATCATGCTTTTACTGGCATCATAGAATCAATTTATAAAAACTAAGGTCTTGCTTGTTGGTATTCAACCATCTAAGATGATTGATAAGAGTTCCTTTTTTACCTAACTAATTATGAAAAGAACCAAGACCAACCTACTTTTTGCCGAATTTATCAACGCCTCTGGTTACCAAGAACGTATCTTGCAAGCTATCGTTCATTACAGCTCGCTTTCAAGTGATATAAATGTGCTTAATCTTTGCGTAAAGATGCATGACGACTTGTTCATCTTTCTCACTGACAATATTTTAAGTAAGCATTTATATTTAACTGAGGAAAACCAAAACCCTTCCCCCAAGGAAACCCTCCACCACTTTCAATCTTCCATGAAGCTAATCGAATACTTGCTAAAAATGAATCTTCATACTGAATATCTCATTAAAACTGTAACTAAGCTTATTAATTTAATTTACCAATATGCCCAGTTGCTGCACGAAGAGATCATCAAAAAGACTAATCTCACTATCGACTACCCAAGAATTAACCTTACCCAAATGCAAGGCCAAACTCCAGATCGGGTAGTGCCTTTGTTTTTTTTAGATGACCAAAATTTGCAAATAGATGAATTTAAGACTCCGGTTTTTTCCCTGGATTTTAGAAGAATTGATCGTTGTACTGAATTAATCAAAGATGGACACCAAAAAATTTTTGAAAAAAAATACCCCGAAGCTTTGGATCTTTTTCTAAAAGCAGCTAACTATAACGCCACAGCAGAAGTGCTAACCTTGGTTGGTTGGAGTTATTCCTTAACCGGAAATATACCCAAAGCGCGTGAATACTGCTTAAAGGCCATAAAAATAGATCCTGATTTTGGCCCTCCATACAATGATATGGGAAACTACTTACTTATTGAAAACCGTCTGGATGAGTCACTTAAATGGTTTGATTTGGCCAAAAAATGTCGCAACTATCAACACCGAGAATATCCCTTCA
>Ga0208375_1002751_pt1 | contig 15904 bp, 26 predicted proteins | sample RifOxyD1_FD_184038 | JGI IMG/M metagenome (GOLD analysis project Ga0208375, IMG submission 184038) | Soil microbial communities from Rifle, Colorado - Rifle Oxygen_injection D1 (SPAdes) | ecosystem: Environmental > Terrestrial > Deep subsurface > Rock core/Sediment | place: Rifle, Colorado... | reverse complement strand
TTCTGGCGGGCTTAAATTGAGAAAAGATTAAATTCATGTTAGTATAGTTGTGAGGGTTAGTTTCAACGCTCATACTTATACTATCATACTATGGAAAGCAAACAAAATAAAGAGATTGGGGATAAAATAAAAGTCTTTCGAGCGAAGCAAGGATTGACACAAGACGCTCTTGCGAGAAAGTGCGATATTCCCTACACCACATTAACAAAGATCGAATCGAATGTAATAACGAAACCGTCAATCCAAACGGTTACCAAGATTGCCGGAGGTCTGGGAATAAGTATTGATAATTTGATAAAATAAATTTTATGAAGAAAACATTTAGAGAAGAAGTTATTGATGACATTTTCAAATTTAGTAGCGAGAAAAACGCTTTTGAGTTAATCGAAAATAAATATCAATCAATAGATAAAAAAACAATTATCAAAGAGTTGATACAAGTTGGAATAATGCCAGAAGTTTTTGAGCATGATAGTTCAGAAGAAAAATTATGGTCTAAATTTTCTGATTTAATTCTTTCTAAATCTTTAGGATACTTGGGTTTGCCGTCAGAAGTATTAAGAACAAGAGGAAATTCAGCAGATGTCTACTCAAAAGCTAAAAACTATACTTTAGTTAGTGATGCAAAGTGTTTTAGGTTGAGTAGAACAGCAAAAAATCAAAAAGACTTCAAAGTTAAAGCACTTGATGATTGGCGGAGAGAAGATACCTACGCACTTCTTGTTTCTCCTCTATCCCAATATCCTGCGGATAAAAGCCAGATATATCCACAAGCAGTTTCCCAAAATGTAACCCTTTTGTCGTATGTCCATCTTCAGTTTTTAATTGAGAAAGGCGTAAAAGGTAATTTGGAGGATTTGTGGAAACTGCCAATTTACATTTCTAAAAATTATAAAGTTGAAGACCAAAAAAGAGGGCAAACATACTGGCACGCCGTTGATTCTCTGGTGTGTGCAATTACAAAACAGCCGATTGAGATACTTAAAGAGTATAAGCAACAGGAAATAAAAAAGACCAAAGAAGTCGGCCAAGAAGGAATAGATTATTGGAATTCAAAAATAGCAGAGTTTAGCAAACTTAGCCGAGAGCAAGCGATAAAGTTACTGATTAAGGCTCAAAAAATTGAACAAAAAATCGAGACAATCAAAAAAGCCATTGCAAAGGTGTTTGTAATATAACTATGAAAACAAAAGATTATCTAAATAAAATAATTCAGGGAGATTGTCTCGAAACGATGAAATCTTTTGATGACGGAAGTGTAGATTTAGTAGTTACTTCTCCACCTTATGACGGTTTAAGAAATTATAACGGTTACTCTTTTGACTTTGAGGGTATCGTTAAAGAATTATTTAGAGTTACTAAACAAGGCGGTGTAGTGGTTTGGGTAATTGGAGATGCCACGATTGAGGGAAGCGAGACAGGAACGAGTTTTAAGCAAGCACTTTATTTTAAGGAGGTTGGATTTAATCTGCATGACACAATGATTTTCAATAAGAGAAATCCAATACCGCAAATCTACAGAAAACGATACAACAATCAATTTGAATATATGTTCGTTTTTAGTAAGGGAGTAGTAAAAACTCATAACCCGATCATGGTTGATTGCTTGCACGCTGGATTACAACTAAATGGAACAACATATAAAAATTACTCAAAGAATGTACAGGAAAGGGGGAAAATGGCAAAACCTGTAAAAAGTCAAAAGATAAAAGGAAATATCTGGGATTATGTTGTTGGGAAAAATAAGGAAGACCAAGAAGCAAAAGGACATCCTGCGCCATTTCCTTGTGAATTAGCACAAGACCATATCCTCTCTTGGAGTAATGAGGGAGATGTAGTTTTAGACCCAATGTGTGGAAGTGGGACAACTTGTAAAATGGCAAAAAGATTGGGCAGACATTACATAGGATTAGATGTAAGTGCGGAGTATTGTAAAATCGCAGAGGAGAGATTAAAGATGGAAAATAATATAAATTTATGGACAACAAAAGACTTAAATAACATAGTAAGTTAAAATTATGTCCCAACAACGCCGACAAAAAATTGAATTTCACGCCGACAAAAAGGTTTCAAAACCCGTAAAGGTTGAATTTTATACAAAGGACGGCGAAAAAGTTTCGTTCAAAGGACATAAGGAAGTAACCAAGCCAGTCAAAGTAGAATTTTATGCCAAAAGGGACAAGAAAAAGTAAATCGTTTTATATTGATACCAACATTGCGTTGGATTATCTCACTGGGCGTAACCGCCAGACTGTTTTGGTACTTGGTAAATTAAAAGATAAGGAGTGGAAGTGTGTCAGCTCATCCTTTCTCGCTATGGAAATGGCAGACTACAAGAAAGATAGCTTGTTTGTTATAGATAAAGCGATAGAGAAGAAATGGGAAATGCGGAAAATAATCCGTGCGACAGACAAAAAAGATTTACGGCGTGGAGATTTTGAAAAGGTATATGAATGGTTCAATGAATTTAAGCAAGATTACAAAAATATCGATCTATATGACTTTTTGAAAAACAGCGATGATTGGCAATTAGCGCAAGCTATTTCGTTTAACTCAAATCTTTCTGCTCCGGATGCGATTCATTTAGCTTCGGCAATGCTTGGATCGCGAGCGAGTTATTGCCAAGTGTTGATAACACACGACGAACTTTTGTCGAAGGAAGGAAAGAGGATTATTCAAGATAATAAATTGAGTGGTAAATTAAAAATAATGAGCATTGCCGAAGTCAAAGAGAAGTTTTTTAAGAAATAAGCCCGCCAGAATTTCGCCAAAAGAAATCAGCGGAGCAAGCGGAGGATTCCTCCCCAAACCCCTCCTCCTCCGCTTGCGACATCCGAATTCAAAAACAAATGAGCCGAAGTTTTGGCAAATCCTTTCCCCAAAAAATAGTTTTGCCAAAACTTCGTCCGCATTGTTCCGCCACCTGCCTGAATACTTGGAAGGCAGAACCCCAAAAAGAAAAATGTCCTTTCCATTTTCAGAAAAAATTGGTCGCGCGCAAATCCGAAAAGCAAGGAACATTTTTTCTTTTTGGGGTTGCCGAGTGAAGCGAGGCAGTGGCGGAACGATACGAGCGTACGATTTAGTTTCAAGCCACCACGCGCTCCGCGCGTGGCACATCAGCGATTTTGAAAATAGGTTCGAGCTTGGTATAATAAACACACCAATACAAGACTAAAGTGAGCTACTTTAGATTTAAAACGAAGGATCGGTTGGTATAGAAATTTTTTCATTTATAAAAACTTCTCTTTCCTCTACGATATTTTTTAACTTAGCAACATTTATTATGTTTTCAATATTTTCCCCTACCCCTGCTTGTTTATAAGTTTCAAAATATTGAGAGTACCAAATCCTAACACCAACAAAAACCATAACAACAAACACCAAAAACCCCACACCCAAACTAACAAACCACAAAAATTCAATCTTAAAAATTCGAGATTGCAGAGAATCAATTGATGGTAATTTGTCCTTTTTAAAAAATTTTAAAAGTGATAATTTCATTTTTCTCTAAAAATAATAAACTCAACAATTCCAGACCAATTTCCGGGAGTATTAGCTTCTAAATTAAGATTCTCAATTGAAACTCCAAAAGACATCCTTTCTAATTTATTTAAAAAATACATCACTTCTTTCCAAGAACCCTCTATTTTCATTTTTAAAATCACATCTTCTTTAAAAGAAGCGGTTTTATTTTCCTTTACATTAATTGACATAATCTCAAAATCAACAGCAAAACTACGAGCGACATTTTCTATCTGCTCTATAAATTTTACTTCATCACCTTTTTTAATAAAAAAATCTTGTAGCTCTTTTACCGATTCTTTATTTATTTCAGTTATAGATTTAATGACTCTAATTTTTTCTTCTTTATAAGAATCTGACTCTGTATTATAAAAAGCAGTTTCTATTTTTTTTGTTTCTCCCAAAACAATTAAAAGTCCCCCAAAATATAAAGCAATACTAATAAAAGCCAGAATGGCTACAAACATTATATTTTTATTTTTTGGAATCCAATTATTCATTTTTATTTTTAATAATAAGATTTATAGAAAAAGGAAGATTTCTATCTTTAGTTAAACTAGAAACCGGCACATCAACCGAAGAAAAAAGATTAGATTCTTCTAATAAAGTAGAAAACGCTACCAGAGAAACTCTATCAAAAGCAATACCGGTGATCAAAAAAGACATACCATCCCCCTCTTTGGAATCAATTTTTTTTCTAATAAAAGAAACTGAATTTAATGTCACTTTTTCTGGAAGAAAATCAATAATTTTATAAATAGAATCTATAACTTTTACATCTCTGATATTTGATTCTACAAATATTAGTTTTGAATCTATTTCAGTCGGTAAATTTAAGATTTCTCTAACTTCTTCTTCATTCTCTACTTCCCAATAAATATCTGCGGGGTCGCTTCTAGAAAAATATCCCAAAGTTAAAAAATAAGAAGGCAAGAGAGTAATAAAACCGAGGAAAAAAACTCCCGCAATCAAAAATAATACCACTATCAAAAAGCGATTTTTTAAACCTTTTTTTAAATTCTCTTTTTCTGTTATTGGTAAAAGATTCATTTTTTTAATTTATATCAGCTAAAACCCCTCCGATAGGTCCAGCAAAATTTAAAGATTTTTCATACGGGATATCTGGCATATGTTTATCTATTTCAAAAACATTAGACCAAACATTTGATAAAGTTACATCATCGGCAACTTTTAGAGAATCAGAAATGGCCTCTAGTATTTCTTTGGCATACTCAAATTCTCCGCACACCAAAATAGATTTTACAGATTTACTATTTCCCACACCATATTTCAAAGAATAATCTAAAAATTTTTCATACTCATCTAAAAATTGTTTTTTATATGTTTCCCCTGATATATTTCTCAAAGTAGAAAAATGAACAATCCCATCTTTGACCAAATAAATTCCCACCCTTTTCCCTCTCGCATGAATAATAGACAAAGTATTAGAAAAGTTTTTTTGAACAACAGCATCAGCAATGGCTTGAGATTCATGAATACAACCAAGCGTTTCAAAACCTGCTTCACGAAGAGCTTCTATCAATTTTTCTACTTCTTTTTTAACACAAGCCGACACTACAAAAGAAGCTTTGTATTCTGAACCAGATTTAACAACCTCTGTCGGCACAAAATCAAAAATTACTTCGTCTAATGTAAGTGGCACATTTTCCTCCATTACAAAAGCAATACTTTCTCTAGGATTTATTTTAGGACCTATCAAAACCGAAGTAGTAAAAACGAAAGTTAATTCATCTGGAATAGCAAAAAAAACAAAAGATAAATCAAAACTAGACCGCACGACTGAAAGAGCTCTTATTACACTTTCCATATCTACAATTTTACCTTCAACAATTCCTCCTTTTTCAATAGGAACAATAACACTTTTTAAAGAAGGTTCTTTTTGTGTTTTATCAAAGAAAATGGCTTTGATATTTGAATCAGAGAAAGAAATTCCTATATGTGGTGGTTTCAAAAATTGTGGTGGTGGAAAATATTTAGATAGAAGTCCAAATTTCATATCTAAATTATAACATACACTTTTTTTTATCCAAAAATGATTGGAGGATAATGGTCGCGGCTGAAGCATCAAGCATTTCTTTTTTTGATCCTTGACGTTCTATAGACCTTTGGTGGCTTTTAGTATCTGACCGCCTAGAGATAATACTTCTATCTGCCTGAACTGAAGTCATAAATTCTGGTTCTAACCAAACTTTTAATTTTGTTTTTACTTCAAATTCTCCTTTAAACTTTTTTATAGCTGTCATTATTTTGTTTGACTTTCCTTTAAAATCTTTTGACTCCCCTATCACAACCTCATCTACTTTTTCATTTTTGATAATTTTTTCAATTTCAGTAAAAAGATTTTTATCATTAGAAACAACTGAATACGGAAAAGCCATCTGACCATTTTCATCAGAAATAGCCAACCCCACCCTTTTACTTCCAAAATCAATTCCTAAGTATTTCATAAAGTCTTTTTTATAATAGCAAAATTGCTCTAAATCTGATAACATTTCAAAATCTGGGAGGGTTGGCAGAATGGTAATGCACCGCTCTTGAAAAGCGGCGGGCGCAAGCCCTTGGAGGTTCGAGCCCTCCACCCTCCGCCACGTAAAAAAATGCTTTGCAATTTTAACGTGGCTGTCGCGTTTAAATTTTTTCAAAATTTATTACGCGACGCCAATAACCAATTTAAATTTATGATAAATATAGAAGATTTTGCAAAAGTAGAAATAAGGGCTGGCAAGATTTTGTCAGTAGAGGAAATTGATGGCTCGGAGAAGCTTTTGAAGCTTTCTGTTGATTTTGGAGAAGAGGAAGAAATGGGAGAGGGGACATCGCCCAAAGAGCCCGCAACTTCGGTACGGGGACGACAAGTGATTTCAGGAATTAAAAAATATTTTGAAGACCCTCAATCTTTAGTTGGCACTACTTGCGCTTTTGTTACAAATTTAGAACCAAGAGCAATTATGGGTCTGGAAAGTCAGGCTATGATAATGGCCTTTTCTGGAGATAACTTTTTCTCTTTACTTAAAATTTCTGAAAATGTACCTCTCGGAAGCTTAGTCAGATAATCCACATATTAACTAAAATATTTAACTCTTAAATATTTGTTGTGATAAAATAAAACAAATGGAAACTATTTTAGAATGGCATTCACCTGAACATCACTTTGATAAAAAATCTAAAGACTGGTATTGGATACTAGCAGTGCTCACTTTGGGCGCTTCAACTCTTGCCTTCTATTTTGGCAATTTTTTGTTTGGGGTTTTCATAATTATCGCCGGCATCACCCTTGGTATGCTCTCATATAAAGAAACAAAAATCATACCCGTAAAAATCGTCCACAAAGGCATCATCTTCGGTAAACAACTTCACCCATGGCTCTCTTACCGCTCTTTTTGGATTGAAGACGAACACCCTCATGGTTTCCGCATCTTGATGCACCCAACAAGTTCTTACCTACCCATCACTATCATACCAGTCAACGAAGAAATTGACCTAAACGATATCAGAGACATTCTCTTAGAATTTTTAGAAGAAGAATTTATGGAGGAATCTTTGGTCCATAAATGGTTTGATAAAATATTGGCAAGATAAAAGTGGTGAAATTGCCACTTTTTTGTTAATCTTTAGCTCATTGTTTGGCCTGAGCAAATCGAAGAGCTCCCATCGTTCAATGGATAGGACATGACTTTGCGGAAGTTAAAATGTAGGTTCGATTCCTACTGGGAGCACATCGGAGATGTGTATACAAAAAGAATATTCGGAGGATATACTTTATTTTTTGCTTTCTTTAATAATATACATTGACCCATGCCTTAATCTTCAAGTATATCATCAAAAAGAGCTTTTACATTTTTATACCCTTTGTTATTTTTTTAGTACCAGAAATATTTCTCCTTACCCATCTTTCCTGTTCCGGTGTCATTGCATAGTGCATCTTTGGTTCAAAGGGAATAGACTTCGTATTAACCACCTGGCATAAAAACATCTTTACTCCAGAAGAAATATCCAAGCCCATATTTTTGAGGGTTTTACCGGCATTCTCTTTAAGCTTCTTGTCTATTCTTATGTTTAATGTTGAGTTCATATATTATTAGCCTGTTATTTTTAATGCATATTACAAAGTATACACAATGTAATTACATTGTCAAACAATATGTTAATAAGAACACAAGAATGATATTATGAAAGCGATGCATTATTATTATATAATTAAATAATTATGGAAGGAATACCTAATAAACCAGAAAGTTTTGAAAATTTTAAGAGTGCCATTTATGAGATATATAAAATTGACGGGTGGTCAGAAAAATTAAATTCTCTTATTGGAGTTTGGCATACCAAAAGACAACAAGAGACTGATATCCCCGGAGTAACAATAGAAGAAAGAGTTGTGTTTCAAATAGAGCTGGCTCAGATTTATATCGTAGCTGAAAGATACGATTCCGCCCACACTACCCTAAACGATGCTTGGACCGAAGCGGAACAGGAAGGTTTGACGGGTTTAGTCCAAAAAATTAAAGATTTAATGAATTCTATACTCTAATTTCGTATCAAAATGATTCCAATAAGGCTCCATAGGGAGCGCATCAGAGATGTGCATACGAAAATTTGAGTGACATTTATCTCTCTATTATTTTTTAAGGTTGTTTATAATAAATTATTGATATAATATAGCTATTATCCGTCCTTAGCTCAGTTGGTTAGAGCACGGAGCTTATACCTCCGGGGTCCTAGGTTCGAATCCTAGAGGACGGACACTGATTCAGTTATCATACTTGTTTTAGGCATATTTTCTATATTTTTTATAAAACACAGAAAAAATTTGACTTTAATTTTAGTTCCTATACAATAGGAGTATATTCAGACGAAAAAGGAACCGAACGGTGTTAGTGCCTAAGGTCCCTTTTTCTTTTTATGCAGGTATTCTATTTTTGATTTTACATCAATACCTTCAAGGTAATCATAAAATTTTACAGTCAAATCTTTATATAAAGAGGAAGCAAATTTTTTGTTGGGGAAAAGTATTTTCTTGAATTTATCTTTCTTTATTAAATAATCTATAACTTTTTTATAATCTCCATCGCCAGAAACCAAAACTATCCTGTCAAAATCTTTATTATCAATCAGGTTTTTCATTATTTCAAAAACAATATCTGTATCAACATTTCCTTTCTTTTCGGCTTTTAAATTTGGACTATGTTCTTTAAATAAAACAATAAATCCCGCCTCTTGCAGATTGTTATATAAATCTTGCTGTTCTTCAGATACATATCCCAGAAAATAATATACTTCTTTAGTTTTGTACTTGTCTTTCAGGTAAGTCCTGAATTTATACAAATCAACTTTCCAGTTATTTTGAGTGGTCCCGAGATGCAAATTTTGTCCGTCTATAAATCCTAGATTATTTTCTACAGATTTTTTCATCACTTTTAGTATATCAAAAAAATGAAATTATTTTTGAATTGCATAAGTTCAGAAACATATGAGACTTTGGTTTGGGGGTAAAAAATAAATCAAAAAAATTTGCAAAAACCCGCTAAACTTGTTGCAGATTTCTAAGGTAGTTTTTAAACTTTTAAGGTTAGAGTGACTAGGCGAGATTTTTTGCGAGAAGCGGTGTTCTTTTTTATGATTCCCCTCTTCTTTGCTTTATCTATAACTTTTTGAAGTTTAGGAATGAGTTTTTTGGCTTCCTCCGTCTTTTTGGCTAAAATCAATTTTTTATATTCTTTGACCACACCCTGCATTTCATTTTTTTTGCGTAAGTTAAAAACTCTCTTTTTCTTAGAGCCCCTTAAAGCTTTTTTTGCTGATTTGGTTATCGGCATAGTTTGTACAAGAAATATACCAGAAAGAAAAAAATAAGCAAATCTGATATATTAGATATATGTTTGGACACATTACGGGTAAAATATTTGATTTAAAAGGAACCAAAGCTATTGTAGATGTTGGTGGCATTGGATTTATCGCCCATAGCACTCCCACTTACTTAAGTAAATTAAAAACAGGTCTGACTGCAAGTTTTTGGACACACACCGCAGTCAGAGAAAACTCAATAGATTTATACGGATTTGAGACCGAAGAAGAGTTGAGGATTTTTGAACTTTTAATAACCGTTTCTGGAGTAGGACCCAAGTCCGGATTGGCAATAATTAGTGTGGCTGGAGTAAATTCAATTGAAGAAGCCGTAGCCACAGGAGACACTTCTTCTTTGACTAAAATATCTGGTATCGGTAGAAAGACAGCTGAAAAAATTGTCATAGAGTTAAATGGCAAACTAGTAACAACTAAAAAAGGAGATATGAGAACAAATGAGGATGTGGATGTTTTTGAAGCTCTAAAATCGCTTGGTTATAAAGAAAGAGATATTCAAGAAGTAATGAAAAAACTACCAAAAGATTTAAAAGGCGCTAATGAAAAAATAAAACATATTCTCAAAAATTTGGGTAAATAAAATGACACTAATTACAAATTAGCACGAATGACACAAATAAAAATGCAAGAATCAAAATTCTTAGAAAAAATATTAAATATTGGCAGAAAAATAATACCAAAAAGTTTATTTAAAAGTGCTCAACCGATTTATCATTATATTTTGGCAATAATTGGCGCTATTATTTATCGCTTCCCAGCAAAAAAATTAAATGTCATTGATGTTACTGGTACTAAAGGCAAAACTACTACGGTCGAATTAGTAAATGCTATTTTAGAAACATCTGGTTATAAAACAGCTTTAGCTAGTACTTTAAGATATAAAATCGGAGAGGACGAGTGGCGAAATATGTTTAAGATGACTTTGCGAGGAAGATTTTTCACTCAAAAATTTTTAAGACGAGCAATAAAGGCTGGTTGCAGTCACGCTATTATTGAGATGAGTTCTGAGGGGGTGCCCCAATCAAGGCATAAATTTTTATACCCAGATGCTCTTATCTTTACCAATTTAGCCCCCGAACATATTGAGTCTCACGGCTCTTATGAAAATTATATTAAAGCGAAGTTAAGAATCGCCAAAGAGCTGGAGAAGCCTGCGAAAAAAGTCTGGCTTGAAACCAAGAAGGAAAGCTCCTCTTCAGAAAGTCCTCGGGCCTCCTCGCTTCGCTCGGCCAGACTTTTTTCAGAGGACTTTCCTTCTGGTCCCGCGATCATCGTAAATACCGATGATAAAGAAGCGGAAAAGTTTTTGGAGCTAAATATCAAAAACAAAATCCCCTACTCTTTAAATGACGCTATCGCTATTAAGACTGACGAAAAAGGGTCTTCTTTTCAGATTGATAAAATTGTTATTCATAGCAAACTGCCGGGCATTTTTAATATTTACAATATGCTTGGAGTTATCGCCTATGCTAAATTTGTCGGTATCTCTCTTGAAAACATAAAAAAGGGATTAGAAGAAATAAATTTTGTCAGAGGCAGGATGGAGAAAATAGATGAGGGGCAAAAATTTGATGTAGTGGTCGACTACGCCCATACTCCTGATTCTTTAAAAGCAGTTTACGAAACTTATGCTTCTAAACATCATCTAGTCTGTGTTTTAGGCAACACAGGCGGAGGTAGAGATAAATGGAAAAGAGAGGAAATGGGTAAAATTGCTGATGAGTATTGCGACCAAATAATTTTAACTAATGAAGACCCTTATGATGAAGACCCAAAAAAAATTGTAGAGGATATGAAACCCGCCTCCGCATCTCCTTCTAGTCGAGCTACGGCGAGCGAAGAAAGGTCTAAGTTCGATATAATTATGGATAGGAGAGAAGCTATCAATACCGCTATCAAAAAAGCAGTTGATTTCAAAAACAAACAAAACTCAAACGAAAAAGTTGCTGTACTTATCACCGGTAAAGGCACCGACCCTTATATAATGGGTCCTAACGGCACTAAACAAGAGTGGGACGATGCTACTGTAGCAAGAGAAGAGCTACAAAAAATATTTAAAAAGTAAAAGGCCAGCAGTGTATCGCTTAATGTCAAAAGTTGCCTTTGACATTATTGGTTACAAAGTTATTGTAGCAAAAATCCCTCGAACCCGTGCCACGAAGTTGGCAGAAGGGTCCGAGAGATTGAGAGTTAGAGGGTCTAGCCCTAAGACTTGAGGGTTAGTTGCGGGAGGACAACGTGAAGGCCGTAATACGAACTCCAGTAGTATTCATGGTTGAAATGGTTCACGTGGGGACAGAGGCAGAGATTTTTGTTATTACCGGAGAATAAGATACGGCAAACGAAGAACTCTTTCCTACCCTTATCCTCAACCCTAAAGAGAAAGATAGGAACAAGACCACGCTCTCCTTGAAGCCAGCCATAGTGTTTCCGACAGAAAGCTACAACCTGAGATTGTTCCCACGCCAGAAAATCCAGATCATGACCGGGGAGATCGAAGATCATCTCGTAGGTTCCATTCCCCACCTTGCAGACTAGCGCTTTAGCTGGAGTAGTCGGCTTGCTTGGGATATTGATGCCCCAATTTTTGAAATCAGCACTGATGCTTCCAGAAAATACTTCCTTGGAGTTTGCGATTGTATCAGTACCGTTGGTCCCAGGAACCTCGAGCCCCTCCCGGACAAGAATCAGTTGCGTTACTTTTGTCGTTGTGTCTCTTATAATGATCGCCATTTATTCTCTCCTTTTCTCCCACGTTAGGGACAAGCGTCATTTCAAACAGATCTGCCCCCAGTTATACACCCAAGATACCCATTTTGTCAAGTTGACAGGTGTTACACTTTTGATACACTTAGATCATTAGAAATTTAATCAAAAAACATGCCTACTACAAAAGATCGAATAAATGTTACCATCGACAAAGATAGAAGTCATCTATTAAAGACTCTCGCCAAAAGAGACAACCTCTCCGTATCCGCTAAGGTATTGGCACTCGTAGATGATGCTCTAGAATTGGAAGAAGATTTGGCACTTGCCACCATTGCAGATGTCAGATCAAAACAAAAAGGTAAACGTTATGCTCATGAAGAAGCATGGAAAGGTATAAAATAATCTATCATCACCAAGTGGTTAAAGTAGATATTCCAAGATTAGGATCTATAGCTTTAACAATTAAGCATGCTATTTACAAAAAATTAACCACTCGCCCCGAAATCTACGGAGAAAGATTGAGAGGCACTCTTAAAGGGTATTGGAAACTACGAGTTGAGGGTTGGAGAGTAGTGTATCAAATTTATGGTCATACTCGAGAATTAGAAATATTTGGTATTAATCACAGAAGTGACGATTATAAAAAGGTAATCAAAAGATTAAAGTTATAATTTTAATTCGCGTTATTCGGTCTTATTCGCTAATATTCGTATATGCCAGAGTTACCTGAAGTACATACAATAGTCACTGATTTAAAAAGATTTATTCCCGGATTAAAGATTACAAATATCTGGACAGATATTTTGGCATTTAAAAAAATAAAGAAAGATGTCATCGGTGAAAAAATAATAAGTGTAGAGAGGAGAGGAAAAAATATATTGATTAAAATTACCGGAAATAAAATAATTTTAGTTCATCAAAAAATGACCGGTCATCTTATGTATGGCAAGTGGAGAAAAAACAAAAATGAATGGAAAAGTGTTTTACCGGGTCCAATGCGTGATGACCGAGAAAACCGTTTTATTCATCTTTTATTTTTTCTTTCAAATGGCAGGCACCTCGGTCTTTGTGATATGCGAAAATTTGCAAGTGTTATAGTAATGTCAGAAAAAACAATGGAAGAAAAAATTCAAAAACTTGGGCCAGAACCATTTGATAAAAATTTTAATTTAAAAAATTTCTCTGAAATTATTAAAAGGAAAGGAGGAAAAATTAAAACTGTCTTGATGGACCAGAGCGTTATTTCAGGTATTGGCAATATCTATTCAGATGAAATACTGTGGTTGGCGGGCGTGCACCCTCTTAAAGTAGCATCGAGGTTAAAAAAAGAAGAGATTAAAAAAATCTATAAATCCATAAGACCAGTTTTAAAAAAAGCTATAAAGGCCCGTGGAAGTTCATATATTGATTATCGTGATGCCCAAGGCAAAAAAGGTAAATATCAGGAAATGCAAAGCGCGTATGGCCTTAAAGGAAAGAAATGTAAAAAAAGAGGATGTGCTGGTATAATAGAAAAAATTGTGGTCGGCGGACGAAGTGCTCATTTTTGTCCCAAACATCAAATATTTTATAAATAAAATGAATCCCGTTAGAAATACCATGATATATCAACTATACTTAAAACCAACCAACAAATTATTAGAAAATAAATTTCTAACGGGATGAAAGAACCAATTATTATCGTCATAGTTTTATTCATTATATTTGGTTTTGCTTATGAACCACTTAAAAAATCAAATTTAAATAGAAATAATTCTGTAAATAATCCTTCCGCTATTGGAAAAACAAACAATGCCACGGGAGATACCGATTCAGAACATTTATCAAATAAAGAAATAGCTGAAAATATTAAAGAAGCCAAAAAAGAAATAGAAAAATTAGAAAAAAATTTAAATGCAGAGATAGCTAAAAATAAACGCTCTCCTTATTATGGCAAAATAAATATGTCTAGTATTTATGGACTCCGCCAAAATAATCCAGATAAAGAATATATTTATTTATCAACCAATCTTAACAAAAATGAAAGCGTTAAAATAACTGGTTGGTTTTTGAAAAGCGAAATCACTAACTACTATGCGACCATAGGCAAAGCCGCCCTTCTCCCTTTCCCTTTCACCAAAACAGAAAGTGATGTGATATTGGAGCGAGGTGATAGAGTTTATTTAACTAAAGGTTTTTCTCCTATCGGTATTTCTTTCCGCACCAACAAATGCGCTGGATATTTTGAAGAAAATAGGACATTTACTCCAAGTTTACCGATGCAATGCCCGCTAGCTAAAGATGAAAATTTACCAAACTTTTCCAGTGTTTATGAAAGAAATAATGAATGTATGAAATTAATAGAGAGGATTCCCAGATGTGACACCAAAGGTAACGAATTTGTCAGAGACTTGCCAGACACGATCTCTCTTGCTTGTAAAAATTATATTACCACTCAAATAAATTATAATACCTGCGTAGCTACACATTTGGGCGATACTGATTTCCCGGGCAATCAATACCGAATATATTTAAATAAATTTGGACCACTTTGGCGAACCACCCACGATACCATAAACCTCTATGATGAAAATGGTTTAATCGTGGATACTATTGATTATTAAAGAATACAAAACCACTCCAGCACACACGGAGACATTTAGAGATTCTTTTTTGCCATACATAGGAACTTTGGCAATTAGGTCGCAAAGTTTTAAGTCTTCTTTTGAAAGTCCATCTACTTCATTACCAAATACTAAAGCCATATTATCCACTTTTCCGCGGTCGCGAATTTTTGTATAATTTACGGCTTTTTTGTTTTGCTCTACTGCGATTATAGTAAAAGCTGAAAAATTCTCCTCCGAGCGTGCCTTGCGCAGGTTGACGAGCCGAGCAGAGGAATTTCCCAGCAGAGAAATATCCGTGCTAAGCGAGGAGGATGAATTTTTCAGATGATAGATTGCGCTTTTCAAACTTTCTGCTTTCTCCCACTTCACAAACTTCTCTGCTCCTAAAGAAGCTTTGGTAAGTCCCCTATTTTCCCTTCCAAACCTATCGGTTGGAGTAGGAGTATAACCGCAGAGAATTATTTTAGAGACACCGACAGCATCGCAAGTCCTAAAGATAGAGCCCACATTTTCGTTACTTCTTATATTATTTAGAATGACCACTATATTTAAAGTTTGGGATTTTGGCATTTTTTAGTATAATTAGAACAATTAGATTAATTTATCATTATGTTGAATCCATTTCCAGAGTTATTTACATATTCATTATTCGCGCCTTTTATTTTGCGTTTAGTTGTAGGTGCTATTTTTATCAATTTAGGACTTTTCGCTTTCAAAGGTGAAAAAGAAAGGTGGCAAATTTCTCTAGCCACTTTAAACATACCAAAACCTAAACTAGCTGTAAAAATATTTGGAGGAATTGAGATGATAGGTGGAATGATGCTTATTTTAGGTTTTTATACTCAAATAGCAGCATTGGTTTTAGGACTCTTAGTTTTCGTAGAAGCTTATGTAGAATACAAAGACCCCGCTATCTTAAAAAGAAATTTCGTTTTCTATTCCCTTCTTCTCGCCATCGTGGTCTCTCTCCTCCTCTCTGGCGCTGGTGCTTTTGCTATAGACTTGCCTTTATAAATTTAAACCAAAATTTTGTTTTTATAAATTTTGTGTTATATTTTCTATTGTTTTAATGCGCCCATAGCTCAGTCGGTAGATCCGTCAGCTGACGGACTTTAAGCAAATGTTCAAAGTATATGTAATACAAAATTCGGATAGTGGTAGAATATATATTGGTCAGACTG
>Ga0208375_1002748_pt1 | contig 15912 bp, 10 predicted proteins | sample RifOxyD1_FD_184038 | JGI IMG/M metagenome (GOLD analysis project Ga0208375, IMG submission 184038) | Soil microbial communities from Rifle, Colorado - Rifle Oxygen_injection D1 (SPAdes) | ecosystem: Environmental > Terrestrial > Deep subsurface > Rock core/Sediment | place: Rifle, Colorado... | reverse complement strand
TTGCTTCATAAGTTTTAATTAATTAATGTCTTATATTATGGTATACTATCCCGTATGGAAACACAACAAACATCAGGCGAAATAAAGCCTAAATTAAACATCGGTTTCTTCTTTTTATCACTAGGAGTGCTGGCAACTCTGGTAACTTCGGTAGTTTCTTTTTTAAATCTAGTTTTCGCAACGCTTGATAAAAGGTTTCCAGATGTTCTCAACTCTACTTATCAATACGGATACTCTACCTACGACTACGAAAGTATTCGCACTGCACTGGCGACACTAATTATTTTCTTTCCAGTTTTCATCCTCGTTTCATATTTTTGGAGGAAATATACAGAAGGTGCTATGAGTCATGCCGATGAGGTTGCTCGCAAATGGCTAACATACGTCGTATTATTTTTGTCTGCTTTAGTTGTGGTTATTGATTTGGTAACCTTGGTTAAATATTTTGTAGCTGGAGAAATCACCAGTAGATTCCTGTTGAAAGTTCTGGCAGTTTTGGTAGTGGCTATTTTTGTAGGGGTTTACTACATTCTAGATTTGAGAAAACAGAAAAAAGTCTTCGGTTTCTCTGTCGGCCTTTGGGCAGCAATAAAATCTTCGGTACTAGTAGCGTTAGTTATAGCTTATAGTTTCTCAGTAATGGGTAGTCCAAAATCTCAGCGTCTGCTTAGGCTCGATGATCGCAGAGTACAAGACTTGCAAAGCATTCAATACGCGGTAATCAACTTCTGGCAACAGAAGGAGAAACTGCCAGCTAATTTAGCCGAATTATCTAATCCAATATCTAGTTACGCTGTACCAGTCGATCCTGAATTTGAAAAAGGCTTAGTCTACGAATACACAGTAAAGAGTGCATTGAGTTTTGAATTATGTGCTACCTTCGCCCTGCCTATTCAGAAAGGATGGAGAGAGTACAGTAGTGGAGGAGTAATGCCAATGTATTCCGAGAAAGATATTGCTGTTTCTTCCTATCCTTATCCGGGTGGCGGGGTTAACGAATCCTGGAGTCACGAGACCGGACGTACTTGTTTTGAAAGAACAATCGATCCGGAGATCTATCCACCGTTTAATAAAAAATAAAAACACACAGTATGGGCAAGCAATCATCGTATAACCACCTAAAAATAGAAAAGAAATGGCGAAAGCATTGGGAAAGTAGTAAAACTTATCGCACCGAAAGTACTAAAACTAAACAGAAATTTTATGTACTCGACATGTTCCCGTACCCATCGGGAGCCGGACTGCATGTGGGCCATCCACGAGGCTATATAGCGTCAGACGTGTATGCGCGTTTTAAACGCATGCAAGGGTTCAATGTTTTGCACCCGATGGGTTTCGACAGTTTTGGATTGCCTGCAGAGCAGTACGCAATCCAGACCGGCAAACACCCGGGGCCTTTCACGGACACTCTAATCAAGAAATACAAAGACCAACTTCAATCTATTTTGTTTTCGTACGACTGGGACAGGGAAGTAGCTACGCATCGTCCAGAATATTATAAATGGACTCAATGGATATTCTTGCGTTTGTATGAGCATTACTACGATCTAAAAGAAAACAAAGCTAAACCGATCTCAGATTTGATACTTGAGCTTGAGAAAAATGGTAATGCAAAGGTCAAAGCTTTTTGCAGTGCCAAAACCCCATCAATATCTAAAACAGAGTGGAATAAATTTTCTGAATTAGAAAAACAAAACTTCCTGATGAATTATCGTATTGCTTATGAAGGCTACGCAGCGGTGAACTGGTGTGCCGAGCTTGGTACCGTGCTAGCAAATGATGAAATCATTTTAGATAAAGACGGTAAAATGGTTTCCGAGCGTGGTGGTTATCCGGTGACAAGAAAAGAAATGCGTCAGTGGTTTATGCGTATTAGCGCCTATGCAGACAGACTGCTCTCTGGGCTCGAGGAGATAGATTGGAGCAATTCTATTAAAGAAATTGAGCGTAACTGGATTGGTAAATCTGAGGGCTCAGAGATTGATTTTGCTTTGGTTGCCGAGGAGGGTGGAGAACTAGGCAAGATCTCAGTTTTCACAACTCGAGCCGACACATTGTTCGGAGTTACCTACGTAGTTTTAGCTCCGGAACACGAGTTGGTTAAAAAAATAAGTGGCTCTGTAAAAAATTTAAATAAAGTAAATGCTTACATCAGCAAGGTTACTTCGTTAAGCGAGCAAGACCGTACAAATGACGAAAAAGAAAAAACTGGTATTGAACTTACAGGTGTCTTTGCTATAAATCCCGCCAACAATGAAAAAGTTCCAGTCTGGGTAGCCGACTACGTACTCGCTTCTTACGGCACCGGAGCTGTAATGGCAGTGCCAGCCCACGACGAGCGCGATTTTGAGTTTGCAAATAAATACGATTTACCAATCAAACAAGTTGTTGTACCTGAAGACTTTTTTAAATCGATAGTGGTTGCTGTTACTTTAGAAAATCAATCCGAATTTAAAAAAGAACTACAAGATAAAAAAATAAAATTCACTTTAGCCGTAAGTTCCATTAGTAAGCGTGAACATATTAGAGTAGAGTTTCAAAAAGATAAACTTGAAGAATTTATATCTCTTGTTCAAAAACACATAATAGGAAATAACTGGGTAGAAATACTCGGAAGTCAAAATATCATAGTAAAAAAAGATGATATATATAGAGATTTTTTGAAAGAATCAGATGAGTGGTTTAAAAAATTCAAACAATGGGAGCCTCTTATAAAGGGACAAAAAAATCTTTGGGATATGTTAGGGAAAAATGCTTTTCTTAATGAATTAATTTGTTATCAAAATGGCGGTAAATTGATTAATTCTGGTAAGTTTTCAGAAGTTAATTCTGAAGATGCTCGCAAGAAAATCACAGAATTTGTAAAAGGTAAATTGGTAACCAAGTATAAAATGCGGGATGCTATTTTTGCGCGACAGCGATACTGGGGCGAGCCGATTCCACTGCAATATGAAAAATCTGGAATTATTCGCCCTCTAGCAGATAAAGATTTACCGCTCGAACTACCCAAAGTAAAATCCTACCAGCCGAGCGGTAACGGCGAATCACCATTATCAGGAGTGAAGTCTTGGGTGAAGGATGGCTATGAAACTAACACCATGCCGGGCTGGGCTGGTTCATCTTGGTACTTCTTGCGCTATATGGACCCAGCAAATAAAAAAGAGTTGGCTTCCAAAGACGCGATAGATTATTGGCAAGATGTTGATTTGTATGTAGGTGGATCTGAGCACGCAACTGGACACTTACTGTATGCACGTTTCTGGCATAAATTCTTGAAAGATATCGGTGTAGTAAAGAGTGAAGAACCTTTCAAAGTACTAAAGAATCAAGGCATGATTTTGGCAACCGACGGTCGCAAAATGTCCAAGCGTTGGGGTAATGTCATAAATCCTGACGATGTTATAGCGACTCATGGCGCAGACACTATGCGCGTGTATGAAGCCTTCATGGGACCGTTTGAATCCAGCCAGCCTTGGTCAACCGACAGTATCGTAGGCTCCAGGAGATTTATTGAGCGGGTGTGGAGACTGGCTGATAAGGTTAAACAGCAACCTTCAAAAAATATCGTTACCGATGAAAAAGTATTAAAACTACTTCACAAAACTATCAAAAAAGTAACCGAGGACATACAGGATTTTGCTTTCAACACTGCTGTTTCATCCATGATGGTTTGGCTAAACGAAGCAGAGAGGGCAGAGGGTTTGAGCAAATCCGACTTCATTAAATTTGTTCAGATTCTAGCTCCGCTTGCTCCAGCTATTACCGAAGAGCTTTGGGAAATCTTTGACAACAAGGGTTCTATTCACAAGTCTGTGTGGCCCGAGTTTGATCCAAAATTAATTATAGAAACAGAATTAAAAATCGCTATTCAAGTCAACGGGAAACTGCGTGCCGAAATGGTGTTAGCTCCAGACGCCACCGAAGACGAGGCCAAGGCCTTGGCTCTGATCAATCCAAACGTACAGAAATTCCTAGCTGGACAAAATCCAAAAAAAATAATTTTTGTTAAAGGCAGACTTATTAATATAGTAGTTTAAATCATTCAATGTCATCGAAACTTCTAGATAGAATTTCTTTCTGGTCAATTTTTGCTACGATAGTTTTTTTACCATTGTTTCTGATACCTTTTGTAAATGCCCCAGTTGAGATTTCAAAAAACATACTAATAGTATTAGGACTGACCGTATCAATAATATCCTGGGCCCTGGCTAGATTTTCTGATGGCGAGGTGCGTGTACCAAAGTCAAAAGTGCTTTTGGCTGGATTAGCTATCGTCCTGGTTACATTCCTTTCTGCTTATTTCTCAGACGCACGAACCACCTCGTTTTTTGGGTTGGTATTCGATGTCGGAACTTTCTGGTTTATACTCGTAGCTTTTTTGTTTATGTTGTTTGCAAGCTTGACGGTACAAACCAAAGAACAAGCGGGGAAGTTACTCAAAGGTTTCTTTGTATCATCTTTGGTTGTTTTGGTCATCCAAACTTTGCGATATTTCCTGCCAGATTTAGCCCTGTCTTTCGGTGTACTACGTAACGGAACAGCAAACACATTTGGAACTTGGAATAGTTTCGGTTTTTTCTCTGGTTTGGTCCTCCTGGCATCAGTTTTTGTACTCGAATTCATAAAGATACGAAAAAAACTTAAACCATTTTTATATGCTCTCATAGTCCTGTCATTTTTTAGTATCATGGCAGTCAACCTGGCTTTAATCTGGGAGCTGGTAGGTATTTTTTCTATAATCTTATTTATAACCAAGGTGTATGTTACTCCGGATGAAATTGACGGGGGGAGTAAAAAAACTGCCCCCTCTCGATATTTTTTTGGTGTTGCATTACTCGCCCTACTGTTTTTCTTGTCAGGCCGAATTATCGGTAACTGGCTTCCTAGTACACTAGGCCTTTTTAACAATGAAATATCTCCTTCGCTTACAACAACACTGACGGTAGGGAAAAGCGCGCTTGGCGAAAATCCTATTTTGGGTATTGGGGCAAACCGCTTTCTGGAAGTATGGGCTAAGTGGAAACCAGTTGGTATAAACGATACTCAGTTTCGGGACGCTGTTTTCAATTCCGGGTCCGGCTTTATCCCAACCATGGCTATTTGTACCGGAGTGCTCGGTATTTTGGCTTGGCTGGCTTTCATTGTTTTAATGGCAATGAACGGAGTTAAATTTTTGTTTAAATCTATCCGACACAAATCCGATGTTACCACCAGTTTGTTTTTTGTACTCGCGATGTTTATGTTTACCGCATCTTTTTTCTATTCCGTAGGAGTCGCTGGTATTATGCTTGCTTTTGGTTTTCTAGGTATCTTCATAGGACAGTCGGCGCTAGAGGGTCACAGTTCTTTTTTCAAATTCAACTTCCTAACAGATCCCAGAAATAGCTTTTTTGCGATGTTTATTTTGGTAGTCATTATAATTACCTCAGCTGGACTCGGAATTCAGTTTATTGAAAGATCGAGGTCGGTGTTTTATTTCAACAAAACTCTTTCAACTCAAGACCCAAACCAAGCAGAATTTTTTATAAATAAGGCAATACTTTTAAATCCAAATGATTTATATTTTCGTACCTACTCAGAAATAAAGTTAGCTCGCCTGGTCATCTTGTTTCAAAAGAGAGCCTCTCTGACGCCAGAGGAACAGGCAGATTTGCAGAATTCTTTTGATGAAGCAGAACGCGGGGCCTCTTTGGCGGTGAAGTACAATCCAAACAACTATCTAAACCATCAAATGCTCGGCGTGGTTTACACTACTGCGGGTGGTTTTGGTGTGAGTGGAGTACAAGAAAAAGCCATCGAAGCTTACCTGTCAGCATTGAAACTAAATCCGCTCAATCCTGGGTTAAGGCTTTCAATCGCACGTGAATACATCACATTGGGTGAATTCAATGAAGCAAAGAAATATGCAGAAGAAGCTTTGAGCCTCGCACCCCACTATACCGAAGCACTTTTTTTACTTTCTGATATTAAAAATAGCTTGGGCACTGTAGAGAAATAATTTTTTATAAAAATGGAGAAAATCTTCAGAATTTTTGGCAAAGAATACAGTAGTATAAATCAGGCGGCATTTCTCCTTGGACTTTTTGCTTTTCTTTCACAGATACTAGGACTTTTCCGTGATCGTTTTATCGCGCACTTCATCGGGCCGTCTCCACTCCTAGATACGTATTATGCTGCTTTTCGAGTACCCGATCTGATATTTATTTCTATCGCTTCACTTGCCTCGATAACAGTACTCATACCTTTCATGGTAGATAAAAGTAACAAAGATGGGACAGGGGAGGCCACACGGGCCTTCATCAGTAACATATTTACCGTATTCTTTTTTGTGCTGGTGGTTGTGGCGACTGTAGCCTTTATACTGATGCCTTATATTGTGCACCTGGTTGCTCCTGGGTTTCCAGAAGTTATGCAACTCAAAACAGTAGACCTATCTAGGATAATGCTCCTGTCACCGATTTTCTTGGGGTTGTCTAATTTATTTGGTTCGGTGACTCAGCTTTTTAGAAAGTTTTTTATCTACGCATTGTCGCCACTTTTCTATAATCTCGGAATAATTCTAGGCATAGTATTTCTGTATCCGTATTTTGGTATCGAAGGGCTCGCCATTGGTGTAGTCTTGGGAGCTTTCATGCATTTCGCGATTCAGGCCCTGGCTTCTTCCAGGCTTGGTATGACGCCCAAGTTTTCAGCAAAAATTAACTTCACAGAAATCAAAAAGGTTTTGATGACTTCGTTGCCTCGGACTTTGGGACTATCGTTGAATAATCTGGCCTTGATAGCTATCGTATCTTTTGCATCCTTTCTAACTTCTGGTTCTATTTCGATTTTCAACTTGTCTCTGAATTTGCAGTCTGTCCCGCTCGGCATCATCGGTCTTTCGTATGCGGTGGCTGCCTTTCCGACACTTACCAAATCGTATTCAGCTGGACGGATAGAAGATTTTAAAAATCAACTACGCAACGCTGCTAACCAAATCATTTTCTGGTCACTACCAATTACGTTTTTGTTCATTGTGCTTCGAGCCCAGATAGTGCGTGTTATTTTGGGGTCTGGGTCGTTCTCTTGGGAGAACACTCGTCTAGTTGCCGCATCTCTGGCGATATTTTCTATTTCCGTAGTAGCGCAAGGACTCATCGCGCTGTTCGCCAGGAGTTACTATGCAATAGGGAATACCAAGAGACCTCTTTATATAAACCTAGTGTCATCAGTTCTGATTGTAGTTTTTTCATATCTTTTGCTATACGCGTTTAAAGAATATCCGGTATTTCATCATTTTATTGAATCCTTGCTCAAGGTTGGAGGTATTCCTGGCACAGAGGTTCTGATGCTTCCACTGGCGTATTCGCTGGGTACGATAATCAACTGCACACTTTTGTGGATTTCCATCAAAAAAGGTTTTATGAAAGGGGAATATTTTATTTTCAAAAACTTTTTCCAAAGTCTCACTGCTTCATTTTTCATCGGCTTTGTTTCTTATCTTGGTTTAAATATGTTCGACAGTATTTTCAGCAACGAAACATTCTGGGGAGTTTTCCTAGATGGATTTTTGTCCGGAGTTTTGGGTATTATTGCTGGAGTAGCAATCCTTCGATTGTTTAGGAACAAAGAATTGGCTGATTTGACTCAAGTACTCAAAACCAAGTTCTGGAAGACCAAGAACCTCGTCGCCGACCAGGAAAGTATGTAAATTAAGGGTTTTGTGATATATTAAGCAGACACCCCACAAGGGTAATTTTATGTCTAATTTGAGAAAGGTTTTTTCATATTACTGGAGATTTATAAGGCCGAACCGGATTGCCTATTTTTCTGTGTTTTTATCTTTAACAGCTAGGATGATTTTCGGGTCTATATTTACTGGATATATTTATAAATTATTGATTGATACATTAAGTAATGAACTTCTATCTGTCAGTGAGAGATACACTTTGGCAATCAATGTGTTTATACCTTTGGTACTGTCTTTTTTACTAGCACTGGCTCTTGGAAGGTATGCTGAGTGGACGATGTTTAGGTTCCTCTCGAAAACGATAAAAGAAATGTATGATTTTTGTTTTAAAAAGATTTGTTTGCACTCATACAACTTTTATAATGACACCTTTACGGGTAGTCTGGTAGCCAAGACCAAACGTTTTGTCGGCTCATTTGATCGTATGACCGGAATCGCTGTTTTTAATTTTTGGCCAACTATTTCTTTGATTGCTGCTTCGGTGATCGCGCTTTCTTTCGAATCGAGAACGCTAGCTTTTTACTTTTTGGGTTGGTGTATCTTGTATTCCGTAATTATTGTGTTTTTTGTTAGAGCAAAGATAAAAATAGATCTAGAAAGAGCAGAAGCAGATACTAAAATCACTGGAGTTCTGGCAGACTCGATAACTAACATGTCAAATATCAAAACTTTCTCTGCTTTCGATAAAGAATTTTCTCATTTTCAAAGTATCACACTTTTTCTAAAGGAACGCATGTATCGAGCTTGGAGGTTTACTATTGGACGACACGCCTTTCAGTCTTTAACAATGTTTCTTTTTGAAGCTTTGGTTATTTATTCGGCTATTGGTTTTTGGAGAGATGGAGAAATCACAATAGGTGTTTTTGTGATGATTTATGCTTACCTTCACAACATTACAGGTCGTGTTTGGGACCTTTCTTCTGGTTTGACGGATTTCATGGAAGCTTCTACTAATGGTAAAGAAATGGTTGATATTTTGGAAACAGAGGTTGAGGTTAAAGACCCTGAAAATCCCGAGCAATCAAGAATTAAAGAAGGTATGATTGAGTTTAAAAATATTTACTTTGGATACAACAATAACGTAGAGGTGCTTTCAGATTTTAATTTTAAAATAAAATCTGGTGAGAGGGTTGGTTTGGTAGGCCACTCTGGTAGTGGTAAATCTACGATAACCAAATTAATTATGCGTTTTGTCGATGTAGATCGAGGCGAGATTTTATTTGATGGGCAGAATATAGCCAACATTACCCAAGATGACTTGAGAAGGTCAATTTCCTATGTTCCTCAGGAGCCAATACTCTTCCATCGTTCTATTAAAGAAAATATAAGTTACTCTAAAAACAACGCTACTGACGAGGAAATATTCGACGCAGCCAAGAAAGCTCATGCCCACGATTTTATTTCTAAGCTTCCATCCGGGTATGACACTTTGGTTGGTGAGCGTGGGGTAAAGCTCTCTGGTGGTGAGCGACAAAGGGTTGCTATTGCCCGAGCTATGCTGAAGCCAGCGCCGATACTAATCCTCGACGAAGCGACTAGTTCGCTGGATAGTATTAGTGAATCCTACATACAGGAAGCCTTCGGAGAATTAATGAAGGATAAGACCACTCTGGTGATAGCTCATAGATTATCTACAATACAAAAAATGGATAGAATCATTGTGCTCGATAAGGGTAGTATAGTCGAGGAAGGGACACATAAAGAATTGCTAGCTAAAAATGGCTTTTATGCAAATTTATGGAATCGCCAGACCGGTGGATTTTTAGAAGAATAGAAAGAATATATGGATTTAAAACACATTCGTAACTTTTCAATCATAGCCCACATCGACCACGGTAAATCTACCTTGGCTGACCGCATGCTCGAAATCACGCATACCATCGAGGCTCGCAAAATGCGGGATCAGGTGCTGGATTCGATGGAGCTTGAGCGCGAGCGGGGAATCACTATCAAAATGCAGCCCGTGCGTATGGAATATTCTCTAGAAGGGCAAAAGTACATTTTAAACCTTATCGACACCCCAGGGCACATAGACTTCTCTTATGAAGTTTCTCGCGCACTCAAAGCCGTCGAGGGTTCTATTCTGCTGGTTGATTCGACCCAGGGAGTGCAGGCTCAGACATTAACCACACTCAACATGGCCAGGGAAGGTGGACTCAAAATTATTCCCGTACTTTCAAAAATTGATTCCCCGCTGGCTAGAGTCGAAGAAGTAAAAGAAGAAGTTGTAAACCTGCTCGGATGCGAGTTAGAAGAAATATTGCTTGTCTCAGGAAAAACCGGTGAGGGAGTAGAGGATTTACTCAAAGAGGTCATTAGACTGGTGCCACCACCACAGAAAACTTACGAGAACGATAACGACTTGCGAGCCCTTGTTTTCGATTTTAAATATTCAAACCACAAAGGAGTAATTGTTTTTATTAGAATTTTAGACGGCAAGGTACGCAAAGGGGACACCCTGCTTTTCGCAGTTTCCAAAGAAAAATTCACTGCACTTGAAGTCGGAGTTTTCTCTCCCGAGGAAACACCCAAAGAATACTTAGAGGCAGGAGAAACCGGCTACATTGTGACCGGTATCAAAAAGCCCGGCATCGCCTCCGTCGGTGACACCATAGTCAAAAGCAACAACCAGCTACCAGCGCTACCTGGTTATATGAAACCAGTACCGATAGTCTGGGCTTCGATTTTCCCAGAAGATGCAGATGATTTCCTAGAGTTAAAACTGGCACTGGATAAACTAAAACTATCCGACTCATCTTTTTCTTATGAAGAAGAATCAAGCGGATCGCTCGGGCGCGGTTTCCGTTCTGGGTTTTTGGGCATGCTCCATTTGGAGATAATTACTGAAAGGTTGAGACGCGAATTTAACCTGGAGCTCGTCATCACCACTCCATCGATTACTTACGAAGTGACACTGAAAAATGGCAAACAGCAAAAGATTTATTCTCCATACTTTTTCCCTGATGATGGTAACATCGCTTCTGTCGTTGAGCCGTGGGTGAATATAAAAATCATTGTACCAGGGGAATACATGGGTGGAGTAATGCAAATACTTTTCGATCACGAAGCAGAACTAGGGGAAACACATAGTTTCGGCGAACATCGTTCCGAGCTTTTTGTAACCATGCCACTGCGTGAACTCATGCGGAATTTCTTTGATGAACTCAAAAGCGTTTCTTCGGGTTATGCTTCTATCTCATACGAAATCGGTGAAATGCGGGATGCAAACGTCACTAGACTCGACATACTCGTAGCCGACGAAATCATCCCAGCTTTCTCGCGGGTAGTTTCCAGACGCAAGGCTGACGAAGAAGCCGAAAAGGCAGTAGAAAAGTTGCATGAAATCCTGCCAAGGCAACTCTTTGTCATGAAGATACAAGGCAAAGCCCTCGGACGTATTGTTTCCTCTCGGACGGTACAAGCATACCGCAAAGATGTTACCGGATACCTCTATGGTGGCGATATAACTAGAAAGAAGAAACTTTGGGAGAAACAAAAGAAAGGTAAGAAGAAAATGAAAGAACGCGGAAAGGTAAACATCCCTCAGGATGTGTTCCTGAAGATGATGCGTTCTGGTGTAGAGTAATAACTAGTTTTGCCAGAGTACAGGAGCGTAGAGCAAAATCATACTCAAAATTATGAGTGCAGACAAAACTGCCCATGCGGTCTGTATCTTTTTTCGGTTCTTCTGATTAAAAAGCATATGGGCTATAATAACATAAAGTGAAAGATTTTCAAAGAAAAAGTAAAAACGGTGTTTTGTACTCCCTGCCAGTTTTGGTGTTGTTTTTTGTTATTTTAGTGCTATTTGCCGTTGGGATTATAGACTTTGCCAACAAAGCCAAAGACGCTTATCAGAACAGGAAAATCGCAGAAGAAAAGATCTCAGAGCTAAAGGAGCGTAAAGCAAAGCTCGAAAGTGACATCGGCGAGCTCAATACCGACCTAGGTAAAGAGAGGGTTTTCCGGGAGAATTATGGCCTAGGCAAACCAGGTGAAAAAGTGATCATCGTAGTTGAAGACACGAGCAAAGAAAACCCAGAACAACCAGCGAAAACCGGTTTTTTCGACTATTTTATGGATTTGTTTGACTAGTGAGCAGGTGTTATAATAGGGGCATGAAAATCATTTTTTTTGAAGTTCCCGAATCGGAACAGAGTGCATTTAGGGATTCTTTTGCTGGAGTCGAAACAGTTTTTTCAATAGAAAAATTAGACGAGGATAATGTCAGTTTAGCGGAAGGAGCAGACGCGCTTTCAGTATTCGTTAACTCAGTTGTTAGTCAGAGTATTATCGACAAGCTACCAAGTTTAAAGTTTATCGCTACCCGTTCTACTGGTTTTGATCACGTTGATGTTAAATACGCAACAGAGAAAGGTATAGCAGTTTCCAACGTACCAGGCTACGGTTCCCATACTGTTGCAGAGTTCGCTTTTGCGCTTTTGCTCAACCTGTCTCGCAAGGTGTACACCGCCAATGAACAACTACGAGAAGAAGCTAGTTTCGATATATTTCCGTTCAGAGGTTTTGATTTATTTGGTAAAACCCTTGGAGTTATCGGTACCGGCCGTATTGGTAAAAATGTAATCGACATTGCCAAAGGTTTCGGCATGCAAGTTTTGGCTTATGATTTACATCCGGATGAAGCTTATGCTACTTCGAAAGGTTTCAAATACGATACTCTAGACGCTGTTTTGCAAAACTCCGATGTTTTGACTCTACACGCACCTTATACCCCAGAAAACCACCACTTGATAAATAAAGAAAAGTTTTCAATTATGAAAAAAGGTGTTTATTTGATAAACACTGCCCGAGGCGAGCTCATTGATACAGACGCCTTGGTTTGGGCGCTGAACGAAGGCATCGTGGCTGGGGCGGGACTCGACGTTCTTGAGGGAGAAAGACAACTCAAAGAAGAAATGGAAATTTTGGCTGACCCGATGAAGAGCGACCACATCAGTAACTACAAAACTTTATTTGAAGACCATGTGCTGATAGATTTGCCGAACGTTGTGGTGACTCCACACATAGCTTTCTATTCCAAAGAAGCCGAGGGTGAGATAATCAAAACCACGGTAGACAACATTCAAGGTTTCATCAACAAAGCCCCTATCAACTTACTGAAATAGTTTCTTCGGCTGGACAATAGCCCACACATTTGTATGACTGAAACTAAACTAATAAAAAATTTTGCCGAGCTCGCAACGAGCGATAATAGGAAACTAGCACTTGAGATAATCGAGGCAGGTTTGGAAGCTATCAACACCGAACGAGCCGTTAGAAATGCTATCAAACTCGAAGGTAACAATCTGACTATTGAAGGCCAGGTTTTTGACCTATCCAAGTATAAAAGGATTAAGGTTGTCGGTTTCGGCAAGGCCTCCGCACGAGCTGCGGTGGCGTTAGAGAAAGTTTTAGGAGATAAAATCAAAGAAGGTGCGATAATTGGACTGCACAAATCTGAATGTGATTATGTTGACATATATGCTGGTACTCATCCACGCCCTTCGGAAGAAAACTTTTTTGCCAGCAGGAGAATATATGAAATTGCAGAAAAGTCGAATGAAGATGACTTGCTGGTAGCCATAGTTTCTGGAGGTGGTTCAGCGCTTTTGTGTTACCCAGATAGCGAATGCACACAAGGTCAAGTGCTATATGATTCCTTTTTAAAGTCAGGTCAAACAATTATCGAAATAAACACAGTTCGAAAACACCTTTCATTACTTAAGGGTGGTGGACTTGCTAAAATTGCTTATCCTGCGACAGTCATTGCACTTATTTTTTCTGACATAGCAGGAAATAACTTTGAAAATGTTGCTTCTGGCCCAACCTACAAAGATGCCAGTACCGTTGCGGATGCTCAAAACATCATCACCAAGCACAACCTAGGTGAATTTGAATTAATGGAAACACCCAAAGAAGACAAGTACTTTGAAAAAGTTCATAACTTTGTATTAGTTTCAAATGAAGTTGCGGTGAATGCGATGGCAGAAAAGTCTTGTGAACTTGGTTTTAATGTAAAAGTAATTTCCACTGAGATATACGATGAAGTTAGTACCGCAATCGAAAATATATTTTCCGCCAAAGAAGACAACACCGTAGTACTAGCTGCCGGTGAACCAAAGCTCGAAGTTACAAAAAGTGGTGGCAAGGGTGGGCGCAATCTGTACATGGGTTTAAAAGCCATAGATATAAAAAACTCTGAAATAAATGATCATAGTGTTTTCGTTTCTTTTGCTTCTGATGGTATGGATAACAGTGACGTATGTGGAGCCATTGCCGACCGGGTCACCATAGGTAAATTTGAAAAACTAAACTTGGATATAAAAAAGGGTCTGGAATCATTCGATGCTTATTCTCCTTTTGCTCAAAGTGGGGACTCGATATTGACTGGTTCTACCCACGCCAATGTTTCTGACTTGATGATATTGCTTACTAGGGACAAAGAACATGAATAATAAAATTGATAAAATAGAAGCCAAAGAAATTTTAGACTCACGGGGTAACCCGACTATTTCGGTGACGGTTTTTTCAGGCGATACCTCCGGCAGTTTCTCTGTGCCTTCAGGCGCTTCCACTGGTTCCCACGAAGCCTGTGAGTTGCGCGATCCAGACGGGCATGTCAGTCGAGCCATAGACAACGTGCATAGCATTATTGCACCGGCTTTGGCAGGTATGGATATTACTGATCAGCAGGCAGTAGATGAAACCATGATAAAACTCGACGGTACTCCAAACAAAAGCAACTTGGGTGCCAATGCCATGCTCGGTGTATCTGTAGCGGTTGCTAAAACAGCAGCTATGGTTGCCGGTGTGCCTCTTTATGTACACTTGCAAAGACTTTCAAAAACGGAGGGTGCTCAAAAAGCCCCGTATCTTTTTATGAATCTCATCAACGGCGGTCGGCATGCTAAAAACGGCCTAGCTTTTCAGGAATACCACATAGTAATAGATACGAGAGATGCGTCAGAAGCCATAGAGCTAGGAGAGAAAGTTCAGGGGGAGTTAGTTAATATTATCCAAAAGAAAAAAGGTTCACTTCCACCGAAAGGAGACGAGGGTGGCCTGGCACCAATAGTTAGTGATATACGTGAACCGCTGGTTTATCTACGCGAAGCTGTCTCTAATCTGGGCATAGAACACAAAACAAAATTCGCTCTGGATGTGGCGGCTAGTTCGTTCTGGGAAGGTGGCCATTATAAAGTAGACGGACAAGAACTCACTCAGGGTGGATTGCTGGATCTGTATTCATCGCTAATTAAAGAATTTGGGATTTTCTCAATTGAGGATCCTTTTCATGAAGAAGATTTTGAAGGGTTTGCCAAGTTACGAGAACTTTTCCCGGATTTGTATGTAGTGGGGGATGATTTAACCGTAACAAATAAAACCAGGTTAGAAAAAGCAATCAAAAGTAAAAGCATCAATGCGATGATTGTAAAACTAAATCAAATCGGAACTCTAACCGAAACCATCGATACCATGGTACATGCTACTTCAAACAACGTGGCGCTCATAGTGTCTCACCGTAGTGGGGAGACGGCAGATGACTTCATTGCTGACTTGGCCTATGCCTTTGGAGCCTTTGGACTCAAATCTGGTTCGCCTATGGCAAAAGAACGCCGGATAAAGTATGATAGATTAGTTAACATATCAAAAACATAACATGGACATCAAAACACAAATCGTAGCTACCATAGGCCCCGCCACAAAAGATAAAGAAATGATTAAGTCGATGATTGAATCAGGGATGCGGGTTGCCCGGCTCAACTTTTCTTGGGGTACTTATGACGAACACAAATCTTATATCGAAAACGTACGCTCTGTAGCATCCGAGCTCGGGGTCAGCATTCCAATAATTCAGGATCTGTCTGGGCCTAGGATTCAAAAAGGAGATGGTCATGGTTTTGACCAAGCGTCTATTTCCCCACTAACTGAAAAAGATTTAGAAGACTTAGCTTTTGGTATCAAACAAGGCGTGGAATACGTCGCGCTGTCATACGTAGGTGATGCTTCGCATATCAAACTTTTGCGCAGTCATATGGAAAAGTTAGGCAAAGTTGTTCCGATTATAGCCAAGATCGAGCGAGCTCAAGCCCTTGAAAATATCGACGCTATCGTCGACGAGGCTCAAGCCATAATGGTAGCTAGGGGAGACTTGGGTAATGAATTACCACTGGCCAAGA
>Ga0208375_1002745_pt1 | contig 15922 bp, 11 predicted proteins | sample RifOxyD1_FD_184038 | JGI IMG/M metagenome (GOLD analysis project Ga0208375, IMG submission 184038) | Soil microbial communities from Rifle, Colorado - Rifle Oxygen_injection D1 (SPAdes) | ecosystem: Environmental > Terrestrial > Deep subsurface > Rock core/Sediment | place: Rifle, Colorado... | reverse complement strand
TAGGTATGCTTGTAAATAATCATAGACTATGTGATGCATTCCTCTATCATCATCATTGAAAAGGTTTTTTTTATTTTGTAATCCTTGTAAATATTGATCAGATATTTGAGTGCTTAGTTGATTAAATTGTCCACAAATTTCGAAACCATCAGGAAAGAAATGATATGTTCCACGACTACCATATTCTCCTCCGTAACTTCCATCTGGATGAATGAAGTTTGAACTGAACTCGAGGGCTTTATTTAGATATGGAATAACATTTTCATCTTTTGTTTTTTGATAATATTTTGCGAGAAAGTTTATGCTTAATGTTAAATAGCCTGCATCGCAGCCATGGTATTCCATAAACCATCCTTCCTCGGATTGTAGTGCTAGCATTTCTTTGATTCTTTTTTTGGATTCTTTTTTATAGGATTCTCTTTTTGTTAAGATTGAAACGTTAAGTAATGCCATCGATGATACAGCTAAATGATTTGCAATTTTTCCAGAGTCTTCATTTTTGATTAACCATTGGGCCATTTTTTCAAATAAAGGATTAAATTTATTGTCATCAAACAATATCATTGATTCTGTAAATGCATAGAGCAGAAATGCTGTTGTACCATATGCACGTTCATAGGGATAATATTCATCTGCACAACCTTCTTTGTTTAATATTTTACTAGTGTACTTTATTCCTGCGTATACTAATTCTTTGATTCTAGTTTGATTATAAAATTGATTCCCTGGAAGTTTGTGTTTGTAGACGATTGCTAAAGGAAGAACGCTACATTGGTAAATACCTCCACAAATATCTGTTATCCTATAATGCCAAAAATTTCGGTCAAAACAGCCATAAGTATTTGATAATTTATTTCTGTCTACTGAACCTAGTAGTCTTGGTATTCTTGAAAGTGCATAGTTCAAGTAGAGCTTTTTCATAGTAATTTTTTTTAAACCTTTGATTTAAATGTTTTGTTAATATTAAGGATATTAGAGAATGAAAGTAGCATAATCTTTAAAAAGAAAGTTTTGGTCTTTTTTTGAATGAAAGTTCTCTTTTTGCATCCCCCTTGGCCTGGTAATGGTTATGGGCTTAGAAGTCAGAATAGATGGCCTAGAAAGCGTGGGGATAAAACTAATCGGTATCCAATATTACTTTGTTATACTGCAACTTTGTTGAAAAATAATGGGTTTGATGTTTCATATATTGATAGTGTTATTCAAGATTATGATATAGGGTTGACCTTTGAAGAAATTGGTAAGCTGAATCCAGAATTAGTTTTTATTGAGACCGCTACACCTACATATGATTTTGATATAGAGTTTGTTAATCTTCTCAAAGAAAAGTTTTCACAGATTAAAGTTGTGATGGCTGGGAGTCATGTTACTAAGTTCCCGGAGAAGTGTATTGAGGAAAGTAAAATTGATGTTGTGATCAAAGGGGAGCATGATATGGTTACATTGAATGTTGCTAATGCTTTGAGAGATGGAAAGAGTTTGAATGAAATTAAAGGGATTTGTTTTAGGGATAAGAAGATTGTTAATAATGAGAATGCGCCTTTGATTGATGATTTGGATTCGTTGCCGTTCCCAGATAGAAATTTGATCCCATATCAATGGTATGCTGAAGGGCATGTGAAGAATTTTCCGTTTACATTTGTGATGGCTGCGAGAGGGTGTCCGAATCAATGTGCGTTTTGTTTGTGGCCGAATATTTTTTATAATCATAGAGTTAGGGTGCGTTCACCAAAAAATATTGTTGATGAGTTAGAATGGCTGGTTAAAGAGTATGGAATGAAGGAAGTGTTCTTTGATGATGATACTTTTAATATTTCGAAGAAAAGGGTTATGGATATTTGTAATGAGATTCTAAATAGAAATGTTAAGATTGTTTGGGGATGTAGTGGGAGAGTTGATTGTGTTGATGAAGAGATGCTTGTTATTATGAAAAAATCGGGATGTAAGTTAATCTGTTATGGTGTCGAGAGTGCTAATGAAAAGACTTTAGAGAAAACACATAAGGGGATTAATTTGGATATGGCGAGGGGTGCGGTTAAGCTTACACAAAAAGCTAAAATTACTGCGCATGTCAATCTAATGATTGGGTTTCCTTGGGAGACAAAAGAAGAGATGGAGAATACTATTAATTTTGGGTTAGAGTTGAATGCGGATACTGTGCAGTACTCGTTAGTATTCCCGCACCCTGGGTCTGAGATGTATGAATGGGCATTGAAAGAAAATTGGTTTTATGACGAAGCTTTGAATAATTTTGCAATGTTTGATATGACCTCTGGGCCCGTGTTGAAAACGCAGGTATCTAGAGAAGAGTTAATGAATATTGTTAGCAAAGCGCATGCGAGATTCTTCTTGAGGCCAGGGTATGTCTTTCGGCAATTAAAAAATATAAGGAGTTATGATGATTTCAAATATACTTTGCGTGGGGCTAAGTCTGTTTTGAAAGGGAAAATCTTTTTTAAGAAAAAATGAAAATTGGAATGCTAGTTCATAACCCACCGTATCAAGGTGGGATTGTACAATATTCGGTTCTGTTAGTTAATTCTATGAAGGATTCTGTTGATTTTAATTTGGTTGGGTTCAAGAGTTTGTATCCGCCATTCTTTTACAAGGGGAAGTTACCAAAGAAAGATAGAAGTGGGATTCATTTTTTTAAGGAGAGTAAAAACTTTGTAACTTGGTATAATCCGTTCTCTTGGGCTCGAGCATATTTTCAGTTTAAAGATTGTGACATTATTCATTTGCATTGGGTTTCGCCGTTACTTGCACCATTGCAGTATAAAATACTGATGCTTAATAGGGTATTTTATCGGAAGAAAGTTGTGGTGACCTGTCATAATATTGAACCGCACGAGTCTACTATTGTGGATAAAATTTTTACTCGGATGGTTTTTTCTAAAGTGGATCATTTTATTGTGCATGCTGAACAAAATCGAAAAAGGTTGATTGGGCATTATAAGATTAAAGTGAATCATGTGCATACAATTCCCCACGGTACATTTGGTTATTTTACGCAATGGAAGAAAGAGTCAAATAATGAATTAAGAAAAGAGTTTGGGTTTAGTGAAAAGGATAAGATCATTTTATTCTTTGGGTATATTCGTGAGTATAAAGGGTTGAGGTATTTGATTAGAGCTTTGCCAAACATTTTGAAAGAAGTGTCTGAAGCGAAGTTAGTCATTGCCGGAGAGCTATGGCAAGATTGGAAGACTTATGAGGATGAGATTAGAAAAGCTGGTGTTGGAGATAAGATTAAAGTTTATCCAAAGTATATTCCGGATCATTATGTGCATAAGTTTTTTGATTTGGCAGATATTTGTGTGTTGCCGTATTTTAATACTGAACAAACAATCAGTGGACCGTTGTTAGTTTCAATTGCTTTTAATAAACCAATCATTGTTTCGAATGTTGGTGGAATCTCTGAGTTCTTGGAACATGGAAAGAATGCGTTGGTTGTTCGTGGTGGGGATGTTAAGGAACTAGAAGAGAATGTAATAAGGTTATTAAATGATGAGAAGTTGCAAAAGAAATTGATTAAGGGGGCCCATGAGAAGGATAAAACTTTTGAGTGGAGTAATGTTGCTAAAAATACTTTAGAAATTTATAAGGAGATATTAAAATGATTATTGATAATGGTTTGAGGATTTTACCGAGAGTGATTGGGTATAAACTTGCTATGTGGGGATTGATTCGCCCACCGCAGCCGTTGTTCTTTAATTTTAGTATTACAAACAAATGTCAATCGCAATGTACGATGTGTAACATTTGGAAGTTGTATCAAGAGTTTCCTGAGAAAGAACAAACTGAGTTGAATATTCATGAGATTGAAAAAGTTTTCAAAACTATGAAACCAATTTTCCAGTTGAGTATTTGTGGTGGTGAGCCTTTCTTGAGAGATGATATTGATGAGATTTGTAGGTTTGCGTGTAAGTATGTGAAACCGAAAGTTATTCATATGCCTACTAATTGTTTGGCTCCAGATAGAATAGAAAGGTTGACTAGGAGTATTCTACAAAAAATCCCAAAGAATGTGCATTTGACAATTAAGATGTCGTTAGATGGAATTGGAAAAAAACATGATGAGATTAGAGGAGTAAAAGGGAATTTTGATAAGGTTGTTCAGGTGCATGATATTCTTGTTAAGCTTAGGAAACAATATCCAAATTTGTATGTTGATGCTGGGGTTACTGTTAGTATGAAAAATTTGGGTGATTTGAAAGAGATTGCTGAGTATGTTGAGAAGAATTTTAAGCTGGATAACTTTTTACATGAGATTGCGGATACACGTGCAGAATTATTTAATGTTGATGTTGCTGATGAGAAACTTAAGTTTGGGAATGTAATGAAGGATTTGAAGGTCACACCTACGGGGAATGATTATAAAAAAGTTGTAGATATTTTGTTAGAGGATGTTAAAAGGAAGTTTAATTCTAGACGTAAGTTGAGTAAATTGATTCAGGCTTTTAGGATTGTTTATTATAAGAGAGCTGCGAAAGTTATGACTAAGAAAAAGAGATATGTTAATTGTTATGCTGGAATAAGTAATGCACATTTGAACCCTTGGGGTGGATTGTGGTTATGTAATGTTCAAGCTTTCAAGAAAGAGATGGGGAATATTAGGGATTTTAATTATAATTATACAAAGCTTTGGAATTCGGTACAGGCTAATAGGATGAGAAGGTTTGTTAAGTCAAATCAATGTTTTTGTCCTCTCGTTGGGCAAGCGTTTTTGGATACGATTATGAGTCCTAAAGAAGTTTCAAAAGTATTGTACTATTATTTCTTTGGAGTAAAATGACAAAAGTATATTTCAAGAAACAAGAAGAATATAATCTGAAAGAGTTAAAGGAATATGTTAAACAATGTTTTACTGAATTAGAGATAAATTTTAAGAAAGGGTCTTCGGTTTTAGTCAAACCTAATTTTTTGTTGGCAAAGAATGCTGATTCGCCTGTGATTACTAATCCTATTTTGATTCGTGCAGTGCTTGAGGTTTTATTAGATATGAAGACTAGGCCGTTCATTTATGAAATCCCTAGTATGGGGACTGTTGAGAATGTTGCAAAGAAATGTGGGCTTGATGTAATATGTAAAGAATTGAATGTGGAAATTAAACCTGTTGGAGAGTTTGTTTCTTTTTCTAATGATCAGAATAAACATTTTAAAAAATTATTTTTCCCTATAGAATTAGAAGAGGCAGATTATGTTGTTAATCTAGCAAAGTTGAAGACGCATTCTTTGATGGGATTAACTTTAGGGATAAAAAATGTGTTTGGGTTAGTTAAACCTGAATTCCGAGGGCAGATGCATTTTCAGACTGGAAGAGATAGGGATGAGTTTGCACAGATGTTGATTGATGTGTATAATTTTGTTGAACCGGACTTGACGATTATTGATGGGATTGTTGGAATGGAAGGTAATGGGCCTGCTAATGGTGAAGCAAGGAAGTTTGGTTTTTTAGCTGCGTCTACGAATGCTTATACTTTAGATTGTGAAGTTGTAAAAGCTTTGAATATTGTTTTGAATAAAGTTCCATTGTTAAAACTTGGTAAAGGAAGATTTAATGTTGTGAGTGAGAGAATTGGTGATGAAGTTAATATTAATGAACCAATTAAGTTTCCAGATTCTTTTTCTTTTGATTCTGGTGGTAATATCGTAAATTTTGTTTATCCTTATTTTAAAAAATTTATTCAGGCTAGACCTGTAGTTATACCTGAAAAGTGTATTGCTTGTTTGAATTGTAAGAATATTTGTCCGGCTAAAGCTATTTCTTTGAAATATGGAAAAGCTTGGATTGATGATAAAATTTGTATTAAATGTTTTTGTTGTCATGAGGTTTGTCCGATTAATGCTATTGACATTAAGAAACCTTATATAGGGAGACTTTTAGAGAAGAAATTTAACAAAGGTTTGGAAGATGAGCGAGATAAAAAATCTAAGTAAATTAATAAATATTTATTATCGAAAGAAAGATAGTCCGTTTATTGCGAATTGGATTATTACTAGTCAATGTAATTGCAAGTGTTCATTTTGTGAACTAGGTGTGGAAAATAAGTATAAGCCTGAAGAAGAGGTTACTACTGAGAGAGCTCTTGAGATTGTTAAAGAATTGAAAGATATTGGAATTAAGTATGTTACTTTTAGTGGTGGGGAAGTTTTTCTGAGGAAAGATATCTGGGATATTATCCTTGAGTTAAAAAATAATGATTTTAAGGTTGGGATTGTGTCTAATGGATTATTGTTGAATAGTCTTTCTAAAGAAAGGATTGATTTTATGAATAAGTATCTGGATACATTAGTTGTTTCTATTGATTCATCCATTGCTGAAGAGCATAATAAGTTTAGGAATACACCTATGTTGTTTGAATTAATTATGAAAGGGATAACCAAGTTGCAGTTGAATGGGTATAAGAATATCACTTTTGAGTCGATAATTATGGGTGCTAATTATAAGAGGATTCCTTCGTTGATTGAGTTAACCAAAGAAATTGGTGTTCGTAAGATCATGTTTAGACCAATTAATATTGTTAGTAATTTCCCACAGTTAAATTCTGTTACAAATAAAAATGAGTTTGCTGAGTATGATGTTGATGAAATTATCAAATATATTGGTTTAGGGATTGAGAAAGCAAAAGAATTGGATGTTGATACCGATCTGATATTTAATCGAAAATGGATTACTGAGTATTTCAAAAATTTGAAAATTAAGGACGGATTCTTTCATGATAGAGTAATGAGTAATTATTTCTGTTTTATTCCCTTTGCGTATGTGATTATTAATTATAATGGGGGTTTGTTGCCTTGTTTGTTGTTGAATGAAAAAGGGAATGTTCGTGAAGGATGTTTACGTGAGCAAAGGATGAAATCTGATGATGTTCGGGCTAAGCTGGCTAAGAGGGAGTTCTTTGATATTTGTAATTCCTGTTTTGATCAAGCAAATAATAATGTTCGGTTCTCTACGATGTGTAGTCCTTTGTTGAATGCTGGGAGTTTGAAATTACTTTTTAATGATGTTAAGTCTGTTAAGAAAAGATTTGAGAAATCATAATTCCGTGGATTGATTTTATCTCTTTGGTTTATTGAGATGTTTTATACAGAAAGATTATTAAACAGCAATTTATAATTTTTCAAAATGAAAATATTTGTGACTGGAGCTAGTGGCTTTTTAGGCGGGTTTCTAGTTGATAGATTAATTGAAGAAGGGCATTCTGTGCAGGTTTTAGTTAGAAAATCTAGTAGTTTGAATTATTTAAATGCTGAAAAGATAAAAATTTTTTATGGGGAGATTACGAATTTTGATTCTTTGGTTGAAGCTACGAAGGATATTGATGTTGTTATTCATTTGGCGAGTTTAATTCATCCTGTGAATGTTCCAGATTCAATGTATTATGATGTTAATGTTACAGGTGCTACTAATGTTTTGAAGGCTGTATATGAGAATAATTCTAAGTTAAAGCATTTTATCCATTGTAGTAGTGTTACTGTTTATGGAGATGTTGAGGATGAGAATGTTCCAATTGTTGAGGATATTCCTTTGATGAATCAGACTACGATTTATGGAGTTACAAAATATAAAGGAGAATTGGCTATGAGAAAATTAGCTGAAGAATTGAAAGTTCCTTTAACTATTGTAAGACCTTCTAGAATTTATGGAGAAAGGGATACTTCTTTTAATCCTATGATTAAGTTGATGAAGAAAAAAATGTTCTTTAATATTGGTGGTGGTAAGACTTTTATGCAGCCGGTTTATGTTAAGGATTGTGTTGAAGGAATCATTAATTGTATTTGCAATGAAAGATCTTATGACAAAGCGTATAATCTTGCAGGCCCTGAAGTAATCAATAAGAAATCTTTTTTGAGAATTATGTCAAAGCATTTAGGGATGAAGTTTCCAGAATTAAATATTCCTGTATTTTTGGTTAAAAGTGCTGCAATTGCAAATGAAGCTTTATTCAAACCTTTCAACAAGGATCCTTTTGTAAGTAGGAAAAAGCTTGCATTCTTTTTGAGGTCAAATAAATACGATATTTCTGCAGCAAAAAGAGATTTGGATTATGAGCCTAAGGTTGGAATTGATGAGGGATTAAGGCGAATGGTTGAATGGTATAAAGAAGAAAATAAGATTTAATCTTTTTTAAGATTTTCAATTACTTCTATCATTTTTGACCAAGAGAAACGATCTTTTTCTTTTTCAATATTTTCTGTAAAGGATTTATTATTATCATAAAAATCTATTACTGCTTCAACAATTGCATCTGAGCTTTCTGGGTCGATTACTAAACCCGTTTTATTATGTTCTACGACTTCTGGTAGGCCACCAACTCTTGTTACAATTACAGGTTTATCAAAGCCGAATGCTGTTTGTACTATTCCTGAGTTTGTTGCTGTTATGTATGGAAGTACACAAATGTCGCAAGCTTCAAAATAGTTCCCTACACTTTCATTTGGGACATAATAATCAATTAGTTTGATATGGTCTTTTACTGGTGAGCTTAATAGTTCTTCTTTATCTTCTAGGCCATCATTCCAGAATTCTCCTACGACAATTAAGTCCAATTCGGAATATTTTTCAACTAATTTTGGCATTGCTCTAACTAAGTATTTCAAACCTTTGTATTTTCTTACAAAGCCGAAGAATAGGATTACTTTTTTTCTTAAGTTTAGGTCTTTGATTACATTACTTTTGATATATTTTTCTTTGAATACATTATATATTGGATGGACATGTTGGATTACTTTTGCATTTGGAATGATTTTTAGTAAATTTTCTTTTTCTTCTTTTGCATGGACTATAAAATAATTTGCGTTTTTTAGTGCTTGTTTAGTTAATAGTTTGTCTACAAATCTTGCATCGTGCGGAGAAACATTGTGGCAAATGAATAATATTTTTGCGTTTGTTTTTTGTTTGATTAAGGCTGTTAAGGCTCTAAAGTTGAATGTGAAATATGGTGTCCACCAATACAGAATCACTAAATCTGGATTTGTTTCTTTGACTTTATTTGCTGCTTTGATCCAAGTTAATGGGTTTATACTATCAATTATTTCTGTTGAATCGCATTCTATTTTTTCTTTGCTGTTTGGGTCTCTTTGATCAGCACCTGGGAATAATTTTTTGGGGTATAGTCTTGTAAAAGAAATAGCTTGAACTTCGTGTGTTTTTTTAAGTTCATTACATAATACAGTATTATAATGGGCTATTCCTCCTCTATAAGGGCTGGTTGGTCCTATAACTGTGATTCGCATACGTGAGTTTTATTACTTGTGATTTATAAATTTTGTTTAGTTGGAGTTTTACTAAAAAATCTTAAGGATAAAAAAGTAAAATAAAGCTAAAATAGTATTTCGATACAATATAATTATCTCTAAATCTGTCTAGAAAAATTTATCTTTCATATACTATTTTTTAGATATTAATAGCTTCTGAAGTTATTGAGTAATGCTTTGGTATTATCTGAAATTAATTTTAGTCCTTTTTTAAAGAAGAAAATAAAGTCTTTGAAGTGAATATCTCTGGTTTTAAATAATTGATAAGCTATGATGAGGTTTCCTTTTGTTCTCATTCTTGCCATTTCTTTTTCAGTTATACCTGGTAAGTCCATGATATACATATCATCTCTAATCCAACCATCCCAATTACCTATAAGATTTTTTCTGATAAGGTTGTGTCTAATTGCAATGTTATAGAGTTCGCTCCCTGGAAATGGATTTGTATGTGAAGAAGAAATATATGAAATCTTTTTTTCTTTTAGTAATTTTTTAGCATATTTTAAGGTGTTATTTGTTTCTTTAACTCCTTCAAATTTTAGTACTCCATTTTCTTCCCAGGCGTTAAATAACATAAATAAACCAAGTACTTTGATATTATATTTTGCTAATAATGTGCATGCGTCTTCGACTTGTTTTAATGTGATTCCTTTTTTAATCCCATTTAATGTTTCCTGGTTTCCTGATTCTATCCCAAGATGTACATACCAACAACTTGATTCGGCCATTGCTTTTACTAACTCTTCTGGGAGATTGCTGCTTCTTAATTGGCATTTCCAAGTTATACCAAGGTTTCTTCTTTTTATTTCGTTACAAATTTCTATTGAATTTTGAATATTATTGTTTAATTCATCTCCATCATCAAAAATCTCTTTGATACCATAATCATTTTTTAATAATTCAAATTCATCGGCTACATTTTTTGGAGAACGTACTCTAACTTTTGATCCGGGTCTATTCCAAACCTTATTTGAGCAGAATGTGCATCTATATGGGCAGCCTCGTGAAATTATTACTCTAGCTTGAGGATTTTGTTTTGAAATATGCCATCCATCGTATTCAGTCATATCTATTAAATCTCTTGCAGGATATGGCATTGAATTTAGATCTTCGATGTATGGTCTTTGATTTGTAATTTTTACCTGACCTTCTTCAATATATCCTATTCCTAAAATTTTACTAAAATCTACTTTTTTGAAATCTTTTTTATTTTTATATTCTTGGATTACTTCCGTAAGTGTGACTTCTCCTTCACTATAAACTTCTAAATCTGTCTTTGATTTTTCAAAAGATTCTCCTGGTAATGCAGTAACATGGTGGCCTCCAACGATTACTATTAAATTTGGATTGAATTCTTTCATTTCGTCAATTAATTTATATGCTCCTAATGCTGAGACTGAGTAATAAGAAACACATAGAACTTCAGGGTTGAATTCTTTTATTTTTTTAAGTGTGTATTCGTATCCTTTTCTTGGGCCATTAATTGCGTTTAGTTCAAGGCCACTAATTTTTTCTCTTAAATATGCTGCAAGGTAAAGTATACCCAAAGGGGGCGAAACTTTTTCTCCTAATTCTGCATATTTAGGCATATTATTCGGTGTTGCAAAAACAAATTGAATCTTCATAATTTCACGAGTAATAAATATATAATCTCCTTTTTAAGTCTTATGTATATTCTATAAAATTTATTTTACTAAACTGATTTGAAGTATTTTTCTGAGATAAAACCAAACAAAATCCATTCATATCCACATGAAAACCATTTCTTTTTAAATCTTATTTTAGCATCTTGATCTAGGATAAAACTTCCAATATCCCAGATAATATTTATATATACTTTTCCTAATTTCTTTCTTTTGAATTCTTTTCCATAAGAATTGAATCTATTTTTAATAAACCAGAATAATGCTATCTTTGAGATGACTTCTAATTTGTGTTTTCTTTTCTTTTTTAGCCATGGTAAGTTTGTAGGATTGGAAAAACTCCATTTTGCCCAGTCTTCTAATGATTCTTCTGGTTTGTATCCCAGTTTTATAGCTTCTTCGTATATTGGTGTTCCTGGATAAGGTGTAAAAATATATATTCCATTTATTTCGACTAATGGTGAAATTGCTTTTAGTTTGTTATATGAGTCAATTGTTTTATATAAATCTTTTTTTCTCTCATGAGGTGTTCCAATAACAAAACTATAAATGGGTATGAGATTATACTTTGTACAATTTATTGCTGATTGCAAAATATCTTCTTTTGTAATATCTTTTTTTATTAAATTTAATATTCTCTCGGATCCGGACTCTGCTCCGATACTTATGAATTTTATTCCTGCATCCTTGATTATTTGTAATTCATTATCATTATATCTTGCCAAATAGTTTGCTCTTGCTGAAGTTACAATTTCTAAATTTAATTTCTCTATTTTAACTGTCTTACAAAAATCTATGACTCTGTTTTTATCTACAAAAAAGTTATCATCACAAATAAAAAATTTTCTGATATTATATTGTTTAATTATGGTTTTAATTTCTTTTATTACTTTATCAATACTTTTGACACGCCATTTGTATTTATGAAATAAATGAATATAGCAAAATGAACATCGATGTGGGCAGCCTCTGCTGGTTTCTATAATTATATGCCCAATTTTATCCTGATAATCATTTAAATTTACTAAATCAAATGCAGGGAGATCTAATTTGTTCATATCCATAAAGGGTCTATCTATATTCGAAATTATTTCGTAGTCTTTTTTGTATGTTAATCCTTTTATGTTGTCATATCCTGTTTTATTTATTATTGCTTTTGTTAATTCATAGAGTGTTTCTTCGCCTTCGCTTCTGATTACAAAGTCTACATATTTTGATTTGCAAGTTTGTTCCGGGAAAAAAGTTGCATGAGGACCACCCCAAACAATAGGAACATTGGTATTTTTCTTTATATGTTTACAAATTTTTAATGCTGATGATACTTGTTCACCAGTTTTTGCTGAAATACCTATTAAACAATAATTTTCAAAATTAAAATTGGTATAAGATTTTATTCTTGTGTCTAATATTTTTACATCTATATTCTTTTTTTTAAGATATGATGCTAATACTAAAATTGAAAATGGACATCGAGGTTTGTTTTCTTTATCCCCCGGAAAAATTAATAAAACTTTATTACCTTGCATAATTTTTTTAATTGTTAACTCTTTATAAATATTATATATTCTTACTAGGTTAATAAAGTTTAAATAGGGGAAAATAAAGTTTTTTAAAAATGGAAAAACTGATCCCAAAATGGGTATTTTATTCAGGAATAATTATTTTAGGCTTATATTTATTGGTTAGATTATTGGATTCTGCTCAAATGATTAATTTTTTTCCATTAGCTAGACCTGGTGATATTCCTATGTATATGGGATATTTATATTTATTAAAAGATGTTGGATTTCATAATGTTGTGCCTTATTGGTTTGGAGGTAGTATGGTTTTATTTCAATTATACCCTCCAGGTTTTTTTTATGCTACTTTTCCAATATATTTATTGACGAATAGTGTTGAATTTTCTACATATATAATGATTCCAATTTTATATATTATTATTTTTATCACTTTTATGTTATTTGCAACAAAAGAGAAAATTTCTAGATTAAAAATGACCTTTTTTTATTTAGTTTTAATGGCCAATCCCATTGCTATTGGTAATTTTATTCGACTTGGGAGAGTTGTTGAATTATTTGCTTGGACATTCATGATTATAATTTTCTTTTTATTTATTTATTATTTTAATAGGCCTTTGAATAAATATTTTTATTTAATTTTTATCCCTTCATATACTATATTATTGATTTCTCATCCTGCTATAATTACTTTATTTCATTTGTGTATGTTGCCAGTATTGTTCTTTTTTTTAATAAGTAAAAAAGATAAATTATTTTTTATGCTTTCTGTTGCTTTAGGTTTATTATTTTCAGCTTTTTGGTGGGTACCATTTCTTGTTACTGTTATGAATGGCAGTTCAATGTTCGCAACTCCATTTTCTTTAGAATTATTAAGATTTGATACTTTAAGTTATGTTTTATCAAACATTGCTTCTATTCTAATTTCTTTAACTATGTTTGTAATGTTTTATTTTTATTGGTATTATAATGGGAAAAATCCTCGTATATTATATTTCTTTTTACCTATTTTAATTTTGAATTTTTTAGTTCTTTCTAGGTTAATTGTTTTTATCCCTGTTTTGAATAATATTTTTTGTGATATTTATAATATTTTCTTTATCTTTTTTTTAATGTTATTTTTTATTAGAATTCCTTTTGTAAAATTGAAACAGTCTTTTGTTACTATTACTAAATATTGTTTGATTCTTGTTCCAATATTATTTGTAATATTCTCTGTTTTTTATACTCCATTTTTTATTATTTATACTCCGATGGAATATGAGGTAATTAGTTTTTTGCCTCAAGTTGAAGGAAGTTTTTTTATGTTGAAAGGTTCTTCTGCTACGTCGCATACTCCTTATTATTATATTTATGGAATGATTTACAATAATCTTTCTACGCCGTATGGCTCTTATACTTATGGTTCTGTTGATAATAATTATAGATATAGTCTTTCTGTCTTCCAGGAAGCTTCTGATAATAATGATTGCGATTTGTTAGCTAATAGCTTGGAAAAATTTGATGTAACTTCTTTGATAGCTTTTTATGAAGAAGATTGTGAATTTTTAGAAAATTGTGGAATGAATTTAAAAGTTGATGGTGAATATGCTTGTTTATATGTTAAAGATTCTATGGATTAATAAAGTTTAAAAAGAATGAATTTATTGTTTTTTGAAATGGCTAGTGTTATTTTAATTTATCCTATTGGTGGAAGTATGCTTGATGTTATAAGTCGGAGAATTCCTTTAGGATTGCTTGCTGTTGCTGCTTTTTTGGATAAAGATGGTTACGATATCAAAATTATTGATCAAAGAGTTGACAAAGATTGGAAAAAAACTTTGTTGAATGAATTAAAATTAAATCCTATTTGTGTTGGTTTAAGCTGTTCTACTGGAAAACAATTAATTTATGCTGTTGAAACTTGTCAGTTTATTAAAGAAAATTCTACTGTGCCTATTGTTTGGGGTGGGGTACATCCATCAACATTACCTTTAGAAACTTTGGAAAATAAGTATATTGATATTCTTGTAAATGGTGAAGGTGATATTACTTTTTATGAACTTGTTAAAGCTTTAGAAAAAAATAAAAAATTAGATTCTGTTAAAGGAATTTATTATAAACAAGATAATAAATTAAAGAAGACTGTTGATAGAGAATTGATTGAAGATTTGGATACTTTGCCAGATTTACCATTTCATTTGGTTAATGTCTATGATTATAGTTCTGTTGATTATACTGGAGGACCATCAATTGATTTGATTACAAGTAAGGGTTGTCCTTTTAGGTGTGGGTTTTGTTATAATCTTTATTTTAATAATGGTAGATGGAGAGCTTTCTCTGTTGAAAGAACTATTAAAATGATTAAATTTGTTGTTGAAAAATATAAAATTAAAGATATACATTTTGTCGATGATAATTTGGGTGGGAGTCAAAAACATTTTATGGATTTTGTTCGTGCGATTATTGATAATAAACTTAATATTGCTTGGGGTACTAATGGTTTGAGAGTAAATAATGTTACAAGTATGAGTGATGAAGATTTAAAATTACTTGAAAAAAGTGGATGTAAAGAATTAGGTATTGGAATTGAATCTGGAAATCAAGATTTTTTAAACTTGATGAACAAAGTTATTACATTAGAACAAATTATGAAACAAAATAAAAGACTTGCTAATTATGCTATTAATATTAAGTATACTTTTATTATTGGTATGCCTACTGAAACTAAAAAAGACATTGATGCGACGGTTAAACTAGCTTTGGATTTGGCTAAGGAAAATCCTAATGCTTGGACGAGAATTTCATCATATATGCCATTTCCTGGAACTGAAATGTATGATTTTGCGATTCAACATGGATTTAGACCACCTAAAAATTTAGAAGGATGGGCTAAGTTTAATTCTTTAGATAGTTGGCATAATTATTTTGGATCCTGGATGTCTAAAGATATGATAGAGTATATGGATAGTATTGCATTTTTATCTTCTTTATACAATAAAAATATTAGATATAAGATTACTTCAAAGACTATGAGACTTTTATTTGATTGTTATAGACCATTTGCTCAATTTAGGCTTGAGAAATCTTTTCATAAATTCCCTCTTGAATTGCAAGTGAATAAATTTATTGAAAAGGCTGGTTTTTAGAATGGATATTGAGAAAGAAAAAGATATGTGGGAACAATATTGGAAAGAAGAAAGTGAAGAAAAACCTTCTTTGAAAAAAAAGATTACTTTTTTGATAAGAAATTATTTTTTATTACCTGAAACAATTTATTATTTGCGTAAAAATTTTATTAGTGGAACTTTTCTTGAGGCTGGTTGTGGTTCTGCTAGTACTTTTGCTAAACTAAAAAATTTAAATAGGAAGCTGATTGCTTTTGATTTTAGTTCTTTAGCTATTGAGAAATTAAAAAAGAATCCTTATGTTGATGAAGCTGTTCAAGGGGATATTTTTAATATGCCTTTGGATGAAAATTATTTAGATGGTATTTGGAATAGTGGGGTTATGGAGCATTAT
>Ga0208375_1002743_pt1 | contig 15927 bp, 27 predicted proteins | sample RifOxyD1_FD_184038 | JGI IMG/M metagenome (GOLD analysis project Ga0208375, IMG submission 184038) | Soil microbial communities from Rifle, Colorado - Rifle Oxygen_injection D1 (SPAdes) | ecosystem: Environmental > Terrestrial > Deep subsurface > Rock core/Sediment | place: Rifle, Colorado... | reverse complement strand
GTTGTGACAAAAACCCCCGATGAAGTTGGCATGGGAGGCGGCAAGGGAACACCGGATCATTTTGTCGTTGCGATCAAGCCTGGAAGAATAATATTTGAAATTGACGGTGTAGACGGACAAACAGCGCGTTCGGCGCTCACGCTTGGTGCAAGTAAATTGCCGGTTAAGACGGTGTTTATCGAAAAACAGTAAAATTCACTATGAAGAAAAACGAGCTTGAAAATTTAAGAAAAAACAGCCTTGCCGATCTTGTTCAGATGAGAAGAGATTCTGATGACGAGGCGATTAAGATTTCCGCCAAAGCGATTTCAAAAGATGCGAAGGTGGTTAAGGAATTAAAGCTGATCCGTTTTAGAATATCGCGTCTTGAGACAATAATTAACGAAAAAATATATGGCCAAGAATAAACTTCAAGCAGTTGTAATCAGCGTTTTGCAAGAAACGGTAAAAGTTCAAAACGAAACCCAGAGCCGCCACCCAATTTATGGTAAGGTCAAAAAGGTTCACAAGAAATTTCTGGCTGATTGCGCCTCGTTTGAATTAAAACCAGGCGATCTAGTTGAAATTACCGGGGTGGCGCCGATTTCAAAAAAGAAAGTTTGGAAAGTGACAAAATTGGTTCAAAAATGATTCAAGAATATTCGAGATTAAAGGTTGCGGATAATACCGGCGCGAAAGAAGTCGGCTGTATTAAAGTTTTGGGCCGGACATTGGCCAGAACGGCTGGCGTTGGGGATATTATCGTTGTGGCTGTAAAATCAGCCGTCCCTCGAGGGATGGTGAAAAAAAAGGAAGTGCATCGCGCGGTGATTGTCAGACAGACGCATCCTTTGCGCCGCCGAGATGGCTCAACTTTACGCTTTGATGAGAATGCAGTTGTTCTGGTTAATCCGGATAAAACACCGAAAGCGACTCGGGTTTTTGGTCCAATCGCCAGAGAATTAAGAGAAAAAGGGTTCACGCGGATCATTTCAATGGCCCAAGAGGTTATTTAATGAAATTGAGACGAAACGACACAGTTTTAATAATCAAGGGGAAAGACCGTGGAAAAACGGGCAAGGTTGTTAGGATTAACCTTGAACGCTCTAAGGTTTTAGTTGAAGGCTTAAACCAATACAAAAAACACGAAAAGCCTTCAAAAAAATATCCGCAAGGCGGAATCATGGATGTGAGCATGCCGATAGAGGCTTCAAATGTGATGCTTATTTGTCCCACCTGCAAGAAAGCAGCGAGGGTAAAGGCGAAAAATACTGGTCGAGAAAAAAGAAGAGCGTGTGTTAAATGCGGAGAGGTTGTCGATGCGGCTAAATGAAAGAATTAAACAAATTAGACAAAAATTAAGCCAAGAGCATTCTCTGAATATGTTAGCTTTGCCACAAATTATTAAAGTGACAATTAATGTTGGAATAGGGGACTACAAAGACAGCAAAGAGATGTGCGAGACGATAGAAAAAGAGTTTAAGCTAATCGTCGGCCAGAAGCCTCGAACAACTTCAGCTAAGGTTTCTATTTCTAGCTTCAAGACTCGCAAAGGAGAAAAGATTGGTTATTCGGCCACATTGAGAGGCCGTAGAATGTGGGATTTTATCGAACGGCTGACGAGCGTAGTTTTACCGCGCAGGCGCGATTTTAGCGGGATTGCTATAACTTCTTTTGACACAAACAACAATCTTTCTTTCGGCATCGCGGATCAGTCTGTTTTTCCCGAGATCGATCCGAACGAGATTAAATTTAATTGGGGAATGGGCGTAGTCATAACTTGTAAAAATGCCAACGATAAAGAATTAGTTAGAGAATATTTAAAAGAAGTCGGGTTTATTTTCAAGTCTAATTAATAAAATAATAAAGAAAAAAAATGGCTAGACGCGCATTAATTGAAAAAGCGGCAAGAAAACCAAAATTTTCCACGAGGCTCCAAAGACGATGCGGTCGGTGCGGAAGGGCGCGTGGGAACCTGCGGGCGTATGGGATTTGCAGGATTTGCTTTCGCGAGCTAGCTTCCCGCGGCGAAATCCCCGGGGTTATAAAATCATCTTGGTGAACCCCGTTAAATACGAGAAAAAAAATATAAACAAGTTAAAAAAGATAAAAATAATAGAAAATGCAAAATTAAATCAAGAAATGGATTTAACTGGGGTGAATCATGACAGACACAATTGCTGATTTAATCAACAGAATCAACAATGCCAAAGGCGCGGATGCTCAAACGGCGCGCGTGCCTTATGCTAAAATGAAAATAGCGATTTTAAGCGTGCTTAAAGAACTTGGTTATATAAATGACTTTAAAAAAGCCGAAGATGATTCAATCGAAATTGTTATTTCTGGAAGCCGCAAGCAATTCAGTAAGATTAAAAGAGTCAGTACGCCGAGCAGACGCTATTATGTGGGAGCGAAAAATATCCCAAGAGTCAAAGGTGGATTCGGCGAAATGATAATTTCAACTCCGTCCGGGGTGATAAGCGCTACCAAGGCGCGAAAATCTGGTCTGGGCGGCGAGTTAATTTGCGAGGTGTATTAATGAGCAGGATCGGAAACAAAGAAATTCTCATTTTAGAAAATGTGACCGTAAAAGCTGACCCCGTTAGAAGCGCTAACGGGGCAAGCGGCCAAGTTTTAAATGTGACCGGAGAAAATGGAAGTCTTAGCGTTCAGGTCAGGCCAGAAATACAAATTTCGATTTCAGACGGAAAAATACTATTGACCAGAGTAAATGAAACTAAACTTGCAAAGTCGCTTCATGGGTTGAGCCGAACTTTAGTCGCAAATGCCATTGAAGGTGTAAGCAAAGGTTTTAAGAAGGATTTGGAAATTATCGGAGTTGGTTTTAGAGCCGAAGTCGCGAATAATATTCTTCAACTTAAAATCGGGTTTTCGCATCCAGTTGAAGTTAAGCCGAGGGAAGGAATTAGCTTTGAGGTCAAAAAAAATATTATTTCTGTCATCGGGATAGACAAGCAGTTAGTCGGACAAACAGCCGCGGAAATAAGAAATTTAAAGAAACCCGAGCCCTACAAAGGAAAGGGAATTAAGTATGTCGGTGAAAAAATAATCAGAAAAGTCGGTAAGGCCGTAAAGAGCGCGGGAACCGGAGCGTAAAATGATTCAGTATAAAATTTTTGTCCACAAGTCAAACGAAGCCATTAGCGCTCAGTTGCAACTCGAAAGCTCAAAAACGATCGCGGGAAAGAGCTTTAAGTTTGTAAAAGGCCGAGCGCCAGTCGAACAGTCGGTTTTATTCGGCAAGGAATTTGGGAAAATGGCGCTGGCGGCCGGGGCAAAAAAAATAGTCTTTAAGCGGGGTAAAAATATTTATCACGGCAGAATTAAAGCCTTCGCCGAAGGCTTGAGGGAAGCCGGACTAGAGTTTTAAAATGCAACATAAAGATTCAATATACGAAGAAAAGGTTATTGAGATAAGCCGGGTCAGCCGGACGGTTAAAGGTGGAAAAAGGATTGCTTTTAGAGCCTTGGTTATAGTCGGAGACAAGAAAGGCCAGGTTGGAATCGGGCTTGGAAAAGCAGGCGACGTTTCACAATCCATCAAAAAAGCGACAGCCGCGGCTAAGAAACGGCTTAAGAAGATCGAAATTGATAATCGCGGCACGATTTATCGCGAAGTGATCGCTCGTTTTAACTCGTCGCGCGTTTTGCTTCGTCCGGCACCCGAAGGAACTTCAATTATTGCTGGCGGAGTGGTCAGGGCGGTCGCGGAATTGGCGGGCATTAAAAATCTTGTGGCTAAATCTCTGGGTTCAAGCAATAAAATCAACTCTGCCAGAGCAACGATTAACGGATTGATTGAGGCAAGCAATGCCAAACATTGATTTAAACAGAACAGTTGAAACCACAAAAAGGCTCGGACGAGGGGCTGGTTCCGGGCGGGGAAAAACGTCTGGAAGAGGGATGAATGGCCAGAAGTCGAGAGCTGGGGCATCGACCAGATTTTTTGAAGGCGGGCAGACTAAATTTGCTTTGAGGCTCCCTAAGGCAAGGGGATTTAAGTCGCCGAAAAGACGCGAAACCCTATCTGTTTCAACGGATGTCGTTAATAAATTGTTTGCTGACAAAAAAGAAAAAGTTAGTTTGGGTCTGGTTTTGGAAAGGCTTGGGTTTCAAAAAAAAGGAAAAATAAAGTTCGGGGGTCTGAAAATCATAAAAGGGCGAAATCCGCTTAAAGAGAGCATATTAATTGAAGAAGATGTAAAATCAAGCCGTTCGCTCAAGCTAGAAAACAGCCCGAATGAACAAAGCAATTGACCTCGTAAAAAGGATTATTCACCTTAAAGATTTGCGAAATAAGCTTATCTTTACGGCGGCAGTAATTGTTATCTTTCGGTTTTTGTCTCATGTTCCCCTCCCGGGGGTAAGCGCGGCCGGTTTGGCCTCATTTTTTGAAAATAATCAGATTCTCGGGCTTTTAGATCTTTTTTCCGGCGGGGCGGTAAGTAAATTTTCGATCGTGATGTTAGGGGTCGGCCCTTATATCACCGCTTCGATTGTCATGCAGCTTCTTGCGGTTGCCGTTCCATCTCTTGAAGAACTTCAGAAAGAGGGGGAGTACGGCAAAGAGAAGATTAATCAATACACTAGATTTCTTTCGATTCCGTTAGCTTTCATTGAATCTTTCGGCTTAATTCGATTGCTGCAAAGCCAGCAAGTTTTAGAAAAACTCGATGTTTTTCACCTTGTCTTAATCATGGTTGTGGCTACGGCCGGCTCGACGCTTTTGATGTGGCTCGGCGAGATATTGGGTGAAAACGGTATAGGCAACGGTATCTCAATGTTGATTTCGGTTGGGATTGTTGCCGGACTTCCATCACAGATCAGCTCGACAGCCCAGATTGTTGATAATAAGCTTTTAGTGGGAGCTGAATTTATCGCCATATTTGTTTTAATGATTGCGTTTATCGTCTGGGTGAACGAAGCAGAAAGAAAGGTTCCTGTGAGCTATGCTCGCCGCGTTAGATCCGGCAGAACTATCGGTCTGATCGATTCTTACTTGCCGATAAAAGCTAACGCTGCCGGCGTTATCCCGATAATTTTCGCCACGAGCATTTTGGTTTTTCCTGGTGTCATTTTGCAGTATTTGCAGACTGCTCAAGTTGAAAGCGTGAAGCGAGTCGCGACATTAATCTCCTCCTTCCTGTCAAATAACACCTATTACGGAATCTTGTTTTTCGCCCTTGTGTTTTTGTTCACATTTTTTTATACCTCGATTATTTTTCAGCCTAAAAATATTGCGGAAAACTTGCAAAAACAAGGCGGTTTTATCCCGGGAATAAGACCCGGCAACCAAACCGCGCAGTATTTGAGCTCCGTTATTTATCGGATTACATTTGCCGGAGCTTTCTTCCTTTCAATTATCGCTGTTTTTCCGTTTGCAATGCAGAATATTACAGGAATTAAAACGCTCGCAATCGGCGGTACGGGGATCTTAATTATTGTCTCTGTCACCCTTGAGTTTGTGCGAGCCTTAAAAGCGCAGCTTGTTATGCGATCTTACGAAGATATTGCCATATGATTTCTCTCAAGACCAAAGAAGAAGCAAAAAAAATGCGGCGTTCCGGTGAGATTGCCGCTTTTGCGATAAACCAGCTGGTGCGTGAAGTCAGGGTCGGTATAACTACTCTTGAACTTGATAAAATTGCTAAGAGACTTATTGAAGCCAGGGGTGCAAAAAGCGCTTTTCTTGACTACAACGGTTATAACTATACGATTTGCGTTTCGATAAACGACGAGGTGGTTCATGGTTTGCCGTCGTCAAGACAGATAAAAGATGGTGATATTGTTAGTATCGATCTGGGCGTTCTATATAACGGGTATTTTGCCGATACGGCAAAATCGGTAATAGTTGGAAACGCAACAGTTGAGGCAAAGAGAGTGGTTTTTGGGGTAAAAGAGGCCCTGGAAGCGGCGATAAAAGAAGCGCGGCCAGGCGTTAAAATTGGCGACATAGAAAACGCAAGCGGGGAGGTTTTGAAAAAGCACGGGTTGTCTGCCGTAATGGCTTTAAGCGGGCACGGGATAGGAACGCAAATTCACGAAGAGCCCTCTATCAAATCTGATGGAACCCGAGGAACCGGTGAAACTGTTAAGGCTGGGATGGTTTTCGCCCTTGAACCTATGGCAACAATCGGAAGCGGCGATGTTTTTACGGCGCCAGACGGCTGGACGGTAAAATCAAAAGACCAATCGATAGCCGCGCATTTCGAACATACTGTTTTAATAGCTGAAAACGGGGCAAAAATATTGACTAAAGCGCATTAATATGCTATCCTATATTAGTATAAACTTGACTACGAGTGAGTAATAGTTGAATGCCAAGTAGCGACTGCTTAGAATTGGAAGGCGAAGTCACAGAGGCATTACCAAATGCCTTATTTAAGATTAAGCTTGATTCAGGCCAAGAGATCATAGGCCACCTTTCTGGAAGAATGAGGATACATTATATAAAAGTAGTGGCTGGCGACAGGGTTATCGTGCAGATGACTCCATACGATTTGTCCAAAGGAAGAATTGTAAAAAGGTTAAATAATAATGAAAGTAAGATCGTCAGTTAAAAAAATTTGCAATAAGTGCAAAATCGTTAGGCGCAGAACAAAATCGCTGAAAATGCGCGTTTATGTAAAATGCGAAAATCCAAAACATAAGCAGAGGCAAGGATAATGATAAGAATTGCAGGCGTAATAATCCCAGAAGAGAAAAGAGCCGTCGTAGCTTTAACGGCAATTTCTGGGATAGGACATTCTACTTCGAAAAAAATTTTAGATCGGGTCGGTTTATCTTTGGATTCCAGATTAAAAGACGCTGATAATCATAAGATTGAGCAGATTAGGGAAATTGTTGAAAAAGAATTTACGGTAGAGGGCGATTTAAGGGTGCAGGTGACGCAGAATATAAAAAGATTAAAAGAAATCGGCGCTTATCGGGGCACGAGACATATTAAGAATTTGCCTGTTAGGGGACAAAGAACCAAAACTAACGCGCGCACCAAACGCGGTAAGAAAATGACGGTTGGTTCTGGTCGGAAAAAAGCGGCGGAAAAAACTTAAAAGCTAATCGCTTGATAACAAAATAATTATGGTGAAAAAGACAAACAGTCAAAAAAAGAAGTTGCCTCAAGTTGTTGAGAGAGCCAATATTTATGTGAAGTCGTCTTTCAACAACACTTTAATTTCAGCAACGAACGAGAAAGGCGATGTTGTTGCCTGGGCATCGACCGGTCAGGCTGGTTTTAAGGGCACTAAAAAGTCTACGCCATTTGCCGCGACCCAGACAGCGAGAATCTTGATTGATAAATTAAAAGGTTTTCAAACGAGAGAGATCAAGATTTTTGTTTCAGGTGTTTCAACCGGTCGCGACGCAGCTTTAAGGGCTCTTGGTTCTGGTGGTTTTCGGATTTCTTTAATAAAAGATACGACACCAACTCCGCATAATGGATGCAGGCCCAAAAAGCCTCGCAGGGTTTAAGCCCCGTTAGAGATAGCGGAAGAAAATAGTTTTAAGACAAGAAATGATAGGTCGATCAATAAACAATCAAATCACACTAGGGGTTGTTGAAAGTAATAGCCCCCTATCTCTAACGGGGTAAGATGAAAAAAACAGATAAATGTTCAATTTGCCGAAGAGTGGGAGAAAAACTTTTTTTGAAAGGCGAGAAATGCAATTCTCCTAAATGCCCATTTCTTAAACGCAGCTATGCTCCGGGAGACGCTGGGGCAAAAAGCAAGCCGAGAAGAGGTTCGGATTTTAGCATTCAGCTTAAAGAAAAACAAAAAGCGCGGGCAATCTATGGCGTGAGCGAAAGGCAAATGTCAAATTATTACGACCAAGCGAGAAAAACAAAAGGTCAAACAGGGGCAAAGTTGATCGAACAGCTCGAGAGAAGGCTGGACAATGTGGTTTTTAGATGCGGCTTCGCAGATTCCCGCGATCAGGCGAGGCAAATGATTTCTCACGGCGATATTTTAATTGGCTCCAAGAAAGTAAAAACTGCTTCATATCAGATTAAGATTGGAGATCAAATATCAAACGCAGCCAAATCGCCGAAAAAACCCGCTAAAATTGAAAGCGGATGGCTTAAAATAAGCGCTAGCCAAACGGCTGAAATAACCGGGTACGCGCAAAAAGATGAATTATCGCAAATAAACGAGCAACTAATTATTGAATATTATTCAAGATAAAAAATAGGAGAACCTATGACATATATTTTAGAAGATTTAAACCTGCTGAAGGTACAGTCTGAAAACTCCAAGGATAAAAAGACAGGAAAGTTTGTTATCGAACCATTGTCTCCGGGGTATGGCGTGACTGTCGGAAATACCCTGCGCCGTGTTCTTCTAGCTTCACTTGAAGGCTACGCGGTTCACTCGGTTAAGATTTCAGGAGCGGATCATGAATATTCTACAATTAAAGGTGTGAAGGAAGATGCTGTTGATATTATCTTGAATCTCAAATCCCTGAAATTTAAGATGACTACTGACGAAGCGGTTCTTACTCTGTCTGTTAAGGGGCCTAAAAAAATCACAGCCTCTGATTTTAAGAAAAATGCTTATGTTGAAATCGTCGATGAAGACGCTTACATTGCTACGGTGGAAAAGGGGAATAAATTGGATTTAGAGATCACCGTAAATCATGGCAGGGGATATGTTCCGATTGAAAGAAAATCAGAAATGAAAGTTCCGATTGGGACAATTCTTGTCGATAGTGCTTACACGCCGGTGAAAAAAGTCAGATTTGATGTTGAGAATGCTCGTGTCGGAGGAATGACAAACTACAACAAGCTGATCGTAGAGATCACAACTGACGGGTCAATATCGCCTTCGGAGGCGCTTTCGACGGCCGCGATGATTATGACCGAACATTTACAGGTGATCGTCGAGGCTACATCTGAAAAAGCAAAAACCGATGGGATCAAACAAGTTAAAACTGTCAAGAGCAGAAAAACTAAGGAGTAAGTCGGAATGAAGTATTCGAAGGCTAAGAGCAACCAAAACAAAATCTTGAGAAATCAGCTTTCGAGCTTGATTTTAAATGAACAGATTAAGACGACCACCGATAAAGCAAAGGCTCTTAAGAAAGAAGCTGAGAGATTAATATCTTGGGCTAAATCAGCCCCCGAGCTTAAACTGACAAAAAAATTGCAAGGATTGCTGTATTCTGGTTCAGCGGTAAAGTTGATTGAGCAAAAAGATAAGTATGAGTCTGTGAGCACTTTGCGCTTGGGTCCGAGAATGGGCGACGGAGCCCCAATCTCGATAGTAAAACTAAACATTGGAAAACCCAAGATAAAAGAAGCTAAAAAATGAAACAATTGAATTATGACGTGCAGGGAATGTCAATCGGACGAGCCGCATCGGAAGTGGCTAAGATGCTAATGGGCAAGGACGATCTAGATTTCGCGCGCAATCGAGTGGCAGATGTGCAAATCCATATTTTAAATTGTGAGAAACTTGCTCTTGATCCTAAAGGACAAATTAAAAAGATATATTACAGACACAGCGGGTATCTTGGGAATCTTAAGTCAAGATCGCAGAAAGAAATATTTGAGAACTCGCCGAAGGCGCTTTTTATGTCAGTTTTGGGTGGAATGTTGCCGAACAATAAGCTCAAAACTTATCGTATAAAAAAGGTTATTTTTGATTAACATGGAAAAATATTATTTTGCCACAGGGAGAAGAAAAAGCGCGATCGCGCAAGTGAGACTATCGAAAGGCTCTGGAAGATTTGAGCTAAAGGGCCGCACTAATCTTGAAGAACCGTTTATCGAGTTAGTATCGGTCCCATTTAAAATTGTTGGTCGGGAGAAAGAATTTGATGTTTCAATTATCTTGCGCGGCGGCGGAAAGTCGTCCCAGATAGAGGCGACTCGGCTCGGGGTTGCCCGCGCGCTTATAAAAGTAGACCAAGAATGTGAAAAAGCACTAAAAAAAGAAGGAATGCTGACTCGCGATCCTAGAGAAAAAGAAAGAAAAAAACCAGGTCTGAAAAGAGCGAGAAAAGCACCGCAGTGGGCAAAACGATAAAGACCGGAATACGACATGTCAAGTGAAATCAAGCGAAGCCAGCTGACCGAATGTATCTCCCACTCGGTTGCGATGTATCTATCAAGAAATGCAGATATATTCGGCTTAACCTTGATTTTAGGCATATTTTTGTCGGATGATATGCGTGAGGTAAAAATTTTGGTAAAATTTTTAAGTACCGGAGGGAACTCAATCGAGCTTCTCAATTCAAGAAAAAAAGATATTAGCGCTTTTTGCAACAAGAATTTTTCGACAAAATATTTGCCCCGAATGAAGTTTATTAAAGCTGGCTGAAATGCGAACATTAATTTTTTTTCTTACATCGCTTTTCCTTATCTCGATCGGTGTATTAATCGTAATTATTTTTAATACTAGCCCGATATCATCGGGAAATATTGTGATTTTTGGGGCCATTTTGTTTATGTTTTTAACAATTTTGGCGGCGGTGTCGCTCTGGGCAATCTTGTATGAGCGATATATTATAAAGCGCCAACACGATATGCAAATAGCGGCAACATTGCGCAGAAGCTCATTTTTTTCACTATTGCTTGTCGGCTTGATTTCGTTGAAAATTTTAAGCGTGTTGAGCGTTTTGTCAGGACTTTCATTTGGCTTAGCTATTATTTTGATAGAAATATTTTTCTCTTTAAGAAAAAAAGAGATTGAATTATGAATGTAAAAAAGATTTTAATTCCAGCATCAATTGTCGTTGTCATGGCAGTCCTTGTTTTTGGATATTTTAAGATTGCCAAACAGGATAGCCCCGGACGCGTCTTGGGCGCGTCAATCAATTCATATAAAGACAAACTGATTACGCCTACGGTTCCTCCGCGAAAAAAAACAGGGGTTAAAGATCCCTACATTGCCGTTCAATCGGCCATTTTGATTACAGATGACGGCAAATATACCTTGTTTGAAAAAAATGCTCGCAGTCCTGTCCCGATTGCAAGTGTAACAAAAATCATGACTGCGCTCGTGGCAACCGATCTTTATAAAAGTGGCGATATTATTGAGATGAAAACGGACTATGTCGATCCGGAAAGTTCGGTTATTGGATTGAAGAAAGGTGAAAAAATGACCTTTGTGAATTTGCTTTATGGATTATTTTTAAATTCAGGTAATGATGCGGCACTGGCAATTTCGGCTGGGAAAACAACCGAAGCAGGATTTATTGATCTGATGAACAAGAAAGCTCGAAAGTTAGGTTTGACAGATTCCTTATTTAAAGACCCGGCCGGATTAAATGACGAAGGCCGCTCATCTGCGCATGATGTGGCCCTGACCTTTTCCCAAGTTTTAAAAAACGAGCTTCTTTTGAAAATCATCGGAACTTCAGAATATTCAATCACATCTTCCGATGGGCAATTTACCCATCAACTAAAAAATTCAAACCGTCTTGTGACAGGGGAGATTCCGCTTGATGGGGTTGTTGGGGGAAAAACAGGTTTCACTTATGAGGCAGGCCACACTCTCGTTTGCGCGGCGACAAAAGACAACCAGACTTTGATCAGTGTTGTTTTAAAGACTTATTCGGACACTAAGCCGGCCTCGGCCGAGCAAACGAAAAGACTTCTTCAGTGGGGTTTTGATTCTTTTGACTTTTCCCCACAAGAACTCAAATAAAGTTGACTCACGAGCGTATTTTTTGATACAGTTCTCGCATAGTTAATAAAATAAACGTTCATGCAACTACTAACTCCTTTATACGCAATGCTAGTATTCCTCGAAGATCGTGGAAAAATAGATTCTAGCGGTTTGCAATCTTGGGGAAAAAATTCGTCCAGGGGTATTATTGGCAAGATGGAAGCGATGGGACTTGTCGATCGAAATGTCATCAACTCATCGGTGGAATATTCGCTGTCTCGAAAGGGTTTTCAGTTTTTAAATTCTATTTTAGATGTGATCCATCGAGGTATTGTCCATTGGGACGGCAAATGGAGATTGCTTTGTTTCTCTATCCCCGAAGAAAGGCGTCCACTGAGGGACAAATTCAGGCGTTTTATTGAATCTTTGGGTTTGAGACCATTTCTCGGGGGTCTGTGGATTACTCCGCTTGACTGTAAAAAAGAACTGATAGAGCACGCGTCACGGCTTGGCATATCCAATTTTATTGCTGTCGCTGAAACATGCGAAATATTTGGTCAGGATACTCAAAAAATAATTGCCGAGTGGAAGTTTGATAAATACAGGGGATTATACGAAGAATTTATTAGTGAATCAGAAATCTTACTTAGATCAGGAAATGCTTCTAGGTTCGAAGTAAAAAAAATGATCTTGAATTATGCGCTGATTTTAAACAACGAGCCGAATATGCCGATTGAACTTCTGCCCCAAGATTGGCCGAAGTTTAGAGCAAATTTGCAATACAAAAAACTAAAAAGAGTTCTCGGATAAGCTTCAGGCGATCTCGTCGATGTGGGTCAGGGCAACTCTGGCCGCGTGATCTTCGGCGATCGATTTTGAGGATCCTTTTCCTTCTGCGATTAACTGGTTTTTGACGAAAACGCCGGATGTAAATTCTTTATTATGGTCGGGGCCGCTTTCCTTTAGAACTTTATAATTAGGAGTCAGTTTAAGTTTTTCTTGTATTTTTTCTTGGAATTCGCTCTTGGAGTCTATATATGATTTTTCATTAATAATTTTGTTGATTGAAGACAAGATATTTTTTAAAATGAATTTTTCTGCCTCCTCAAACCCGAGATCTAAGTAAATCGCGCCGATTATTGCTTCTACGCAATTGGCAATAATCAAACTTTTCGCCTTTTCGGATCCGTGTTTTTCGCCATAGCTCAAGTAAATACAATCCTCTATACCAAGATCCTTGCCTGTTTCCGAGAGGTTTTTGCCTCGAACGATAGCGCTGCGAAGGGTAGTTAATTCACCCTCGGGCATCTTGTATTTATTATATAAATATTTAGTAGCCGCTAACTCTAAAACGGCGTCGCCTAAAAATTCGAGCCGCTCATTATTTTCAAGGTCAAATTTTGGGTTTTCATTAAGATAAGAGCGATGGACAAACGCATTTCTAAAAAGATCGGGATTTTTAAGATCAAGTTTGAATTTTTTTGCTAGCGACGCTATTTTTTTGCTCATTAAATCTTCAGCCATTTTACTCCTTTGAATATTTCTCGCTATTTCTATATACTGTACCCAAGACACCGTTTATAAACTTGGCAGATGTTTCAGAGCCAAAAGTTTTTGCTACTTCAATCGCTTCGTTAATAATTACTTTTGGCGGTGTGTCAAAATAGGTAAGCTCGCAAATCGCCATTCTTAATATATTTCGGTCGACGATCGCCACTTGATTTATCGGCCATTCCGGCGCAACCCCTTCGATTGTTTTATCGATTGAATCAATATTTCGTTTCGATTTTTCGACAAGCTCTTTTGCAAAGTCAATATTTTCACCCTCTAGTTCAAGGTTTGTTACATGTCTTTTAAAGAGTTTATTAGTGTCCGTGATATTTTTAAAATCAGCTTCATATAGCGCCTGAAAAGCTACGACCCTGGCATAGTGTCTGTTCATTTTTTAGATTCTTCGTCAACCTTCAGCTCTTCCTCAACCGCTTTCTCTTTTGCTTTATCGGATTTTAATTTTATCACCTTTTTGCCCATGTAATATCCGCAATTTGGGCAAATATGATGGCGGAGAATTTTTTCTCTGCAATGCGGACAACTCACCAGCCCAATAACATTTAAGCTATCGTGACTTTGGCGAGCACCACTTCGCGATGCTGTTAATCTCTTTTTTGGTTCTGCCATTATTTTCCTCTGTTATTCCCGTGCAGACGGGAATCTATACGACAAAATTTATAATTCTATCTTTGATATATATAGATTTTTTATATCCATTTTTAATATGCTTAGATAGCATACCAGATTCCATGATTTTTTCAATAAGCGCAGTCTCGCTGACCCCAGGATCGGTTTCGATTAGAGCTCGTTTTCGGCCGTTTACAGAAACGACAATATTTACTTTATTTAGTGCGATTTTAGCATCGGCCTTTGGCCACGAAGATTTATAAATTTCTTTGTTTGATTCGATCAGTTCGTTCAATTCTTCAGCGATATGGGGGGCAAACGGGTAGAGGAGCTTTAAGTAAGCCGATTTAACGCTCAAAGAGATCTCCTTTTCATCTGATAACCGATTGTTAAATTCCATAAGGTGCGCCACGGCGGTGTTCAGACTGAAATATTCTATGTCAGTTGTTATTTTTCGGATAGTTCGCTGTATTTCATCTTCTATCTCAGGGGAACTATTCCCGTTTGGTTTTGTCAAATTAGCCCAAGTCTTGTTAAGAAATCTCCAGACGCCTCTAAGGCCGTTTTCGTCCCAGGCGACAGCTTGATCAAATGGACCAATAAACATTATATAAGCTCTCGCGCTGTCAGCACCATATTTTTTAATAATCTCGTTTGGGCTGACAATATTGCCGAAAGATTTTGACATTTTTCGCCCATCGTGCGCCAGGACAATGCCGTGGGCGATACGCTTTTTGTAGGGTTCGCTGACGGGAACGGCGCCGATGTCGTGCAAAAATTCATTCCAAAATCTCGAGTATAAAAGATGCAGCGTCGTATGTTCCATCCCGCCTTCGTATAAATCGACTGGCATCCAGTAATCTAATTCTTTTTTGCATTGAGAAAAAACATTCAATTCTTGTTTCGAATTTCGAGTTTCGAATTTCGAGTTTCCTCGCATTGCGTATGCGAGGAAATACCACGATGAACCAGCCCAGTTTGGCATAGTGTCGGTTTCCCTCTTGGCTGAACCGCCGCATTTTGGGCACTTTGTATTGACCCAGTCAGTCATTTTGGCAAGCGGAGATTCACCGGTATCGGTTGGCTCGTAGTTTTCAACTTCTGGAAGCAAAACCGGTAAATCTTTTTCTGGCACCGGAACTATTCCGCATTTTTCACAGTTAACAATCGGAATCGGTTCCCCCCAATAATGCTGGCGCGAAAAAATCCAATCGCGCAGTTTATAGTTAACCGCTTTTTGGGCGCTACCATTTTCTTCTAGTTTTTTGATAATTTGTTTTGAAGCTTCAACAGGGTTTAAGCCATCAAATCCCTGAGAGTTAATTAATTTGCCGGTCTCGATATCCGTGTAAGCATTTTTTGAAACATCACCGCCCGAAATAACCTCGATTATTTCTAGATTGTGTTTTTTGGCAAAATCATAGTCTCTCTGGTCGTGCGCCGGAACGGCCATAATCGCGCCGGTTCCGTAAGAGCTTAGTACATAATCTGCTACAAAAATCGGAATTTCTTTTTCGTTTGCCGGATTTATCGCTTTTATCCCTTCAAGTTCAACGCCGGTTTTTTCTTTGGACAAATCAGATCTTTCTAAATCTGACTTTGCTTTCGCTTTTTTTATATAATCTTCGACAATTTTGATATTTGAGATTCGATTTTTGAGATTATTTACTACTTCATGTTCCGGGGAAATCACCATGAATGTTGCACCGAACAATGTATCCGCCCGAGTTGTGAAAACCCGGATACTTAGATCAGTTTTAACGATCTTAAAGTCAATGTTAGCTCCGGTGGATTTTCCGATCCAGTTTATCTGTTGAGTTTTGACTCTCTCTGGAAAATCTAAATTCTTAAGAGCGTCTATTAATTTGTCGGCGTATTTGGTGATGCGCAGTAACCACTGACTTACATTCTTTTTTGTGGTATCAGAGCCGCAACGCTCGCATTTGCCGTCGATTACCTCCTCGTTTGCAAGTCCGATTTTGCATGACAAACACCAATTAATCGGCATATCCTTTTTATAGGCCAAACCATGTTCGAAAAGTTGCAAGAATATCCACTGCGTCCATTTGTAATAATTTGGATCGGTTGTATTAATTTCGCGCGGCCAATCGAGAAAATAACCAAGTGCTTTGAGTTGCGA
>Ga0208375_1002741_pt1 | contig 15936 bp, 12 predicted proteins | sample RifOxyD1_FD_184038 | JGI IMG/M metagenome (GOLD analysis project Ga0208375, IMG submission 184038) | Soil microbial communities from Rifle, Colorado - Rifle Oxygen_injection D1 (SPAdes) | ecosystem: Environmental > Terrestrial > Deep subsurface > Rock core/Sediment | place: Rifle, Colorado... | reverse complement strand
GTTTTTCTAATTCCTTCTTCAAAATTTGTTTTTGTAAACCAACCAGTTGCACTTTTGAATTTTCCAGAATTTGCAATAAAATTTCTATTGTTTATTTTCTCTTCTCCTTTTTGTTGATTCAAAGGTTCAATATGCGTAATTGTAATTTCTTTCTTTGTAATTTCTTCTCCTATTTTTTTTATTGTTTCAACAACAGAATTAAAAGTTCTTCCTTGTTCAGAACCTAAAATAAAGATTTCTCCGTTGGTGTTTTTAGAAACCGCAGATAAAATAAATGCGTCAACATAATCTTCAGAATAAGTATAATCTCGAATAAAATCTCCTTTTCCATAAACTGTGAGAGATTCCCCGCGAATTGCCTTTCCAATCATAAAATTTAAAATTCCACGAGAAGGATTATCTATTTTTTGTTTTTCTCCAAAAACATTTGACAATCTTAAAACACAAAATTTTATTCCATAATTTTTATAATAATTAAAAAGATATTTTTCTCCTACAAATTTATTTACATCATAGATAGAAATGGGTTTTTCTTCGTGAAATTCATCAACAGGAATTTCATTTACATCTCCGATGATTGTTACTGTGCTTGAAAAAATTATTTTTATTTTTTGATTATGCTCTTTGCAAGTTTCTAAAATATTTACCAATCCAATTAAATCTTGAGAAATATCTTTCTGCGGTTCGGTATTTGATTTTTTCAAATCTGTTTGCCAAGCGAGATGAAACAAAAAATCTTTTTCTTTAATAACTTCGATTAAACTTTCTTTTTTTGTCAAATCTCCGTCGACAATTTTTATTTTTTCATTTATATTTTTTAATCTTGAAACATCTGTTCCAGACTTTATCAACACATTTACTTCTGCCCCGAGTTTAACCAACCTCTCTGCTAAACTGCTTCCAAGAAATCCCGCTCCGCCAGTAATTAAAACTTTTTTACCTCTTATCTCACCAAAATTTTCCATTTCAAGGAAAATATGATTTTGTTTTTAAGCATTATTGATTTACAATATAGATTTTATGTTTTCAGTTTGTTTTAATAATCTCCTTTCTCGTCGTCAAACTGAAACCAAAAAATCCAATGGATTTTTGGGCTCAGAAAAATTCCTATTTTTCTGAGAGATAGAAATTGTTTGTTTGAGAAGAGATGACAATTTCTTTATTTCCTCTTCAAACTATATATCCAACCTCAATAATATATTTAAATGATTTTTTCAAAATTAAGAAATGGATACTCAGAAAAAGAGATGCAAAATTTGTAACACAGAAAATTTAGTTGAATTTATTTCTTTTGGACAAATGCCCGTTGCAAACGCGTTTGTAAAAAAATCTGATTTAGATAAACAAGAATATTCTTATGAAATGAAAGTCGGATTTTGCGAACATTGTAAAATGGTTCAGATGATAAATGTCGTGCCCTATGAAAAATATATTGTCCCTGACAATTTTGGAAAAACTAATTATGCGTTTTTTTCTTCGACTTCAAAATTCATGGAAGACCATTTTTCAGGATTTGCAATTGAAGTTGAAAAAAAATTTTTAGAACCAACCTCAAAAGTTTTGGAAACAGGAAGTAACGACGGAATAATGTTACAGGCATTTAAAAATCATGAAGTTCTCGGAGTTGAACCATCAACAAATGTTGCAGAAATTGCAATTTCAAAAAAAATACCTACGATAAATGATTTTTTTACAGAATCACTTGCGAAAAAAATTTTATCTGAAAAAGGAAAATTTAGAGCAATACTCTCTGCAAATGTTACATTAAATATTATTGACTTGCATGATTATTTGAACGGTGTAACAACTTTGCTTGACGAAAAAGGAATTTTTGTAACAGAGGATCCTTATATCTTAGATATTTTAGAAAAAAATTCTTATGATCAAATTTACGACGAACATGTCTGGTATTTTTCATTAAATTCTTTATCTAATTTATACGCGCAACATGAAATGGAAATTTTTGACGCTGAAAGACAATGGACACACGGCGGTTCAATGAGGGTCTTTGCTTGCAGAAAAGGAACTTACGAAAAAACAGAAAGATTGAAAAAATATTTAGAAGAAGAACAGCAAAAGAAGATTAATTTGATTGATTCTTACATAGAATTTTCAAAACGAGTTGAAGAAAACAAAAAAAAATTAATTGATTTAGTTTATTCTCTGAAAGCACAAGGCAAAAAAATTGTAGGTTATGCTGCTGCTTCAAAAGGAACAATTGTTCAAAATTATTGCAATCTCGGACCAAATATCCTTGAATATATTTCTGATTCAACCCCTTTTAAACAAGGACTTTACACCCCTGGAAAAAATATCCCAATTGTCTCTCCAGAATTTTTTCACGACGACAAAAAAGTAGATTATGCATTTTTATTTGCTTGGAATCACGCAGAAGAAATAATGAAAAAAGAACAAGAATTTATTTCTCGCGGGGGGAGATTTATTGTTCATCTTCCAGAACCAAAAATAGTTGAGCCACAAAAACAAGAGTCAAAAGAAATTTCAGAAATACAAATTAAAAAATTAAATATTTTTGCAAACGATCAAGGATACTTATTTGAAACTTTAAGAGCAGATGATAAAATATTTGACGGAAAATTTGGGCAGGTTTTGGTTTCAGCAGTTTATCCCGGAATTATCAAAGGACTGCATCTTCACAAAAAACAAACAGATTATACTGCTTGTATAAAAGGAAACATGAAATATATTGCAATAAAAATTAATACAGATAAAACAATTAAAATAAATACTTTTATCGTCGGAGAAAAAAATCCCATTTTAATTAAATGTCCTCCAGGAATTTGGCATGGTTATACTCCCCTCTCAAATCAAGAGGCAATTGTTCTTCATTTAATGGACAAGGTTTATGATCCTGCTGATCCAGATACAGATAGAAAAGATCCGTTTGAATTTGGAGATGTCTGGACACCGCGACATGGTTAAAGAGAGCATAATTCTTTTCGACAAATTAATTGTGAAGATTGCAAACAAAAAAAACGTTCTGATGAATATTTCTTCTAAAAAAAGAAATGATTTTGAAAAAGAATTTTTATCTCAAGGTTGGTTCAATGGAAATATTTTGGTCTGCAATGCTTCGAAAGTCAAAGAAGATACCTTGTCAATGTATTGCAGTTCAGAAAAATTTTTTAATATGGTTATTAAAAGAAGAATTTCAAAAGAACATCCAAAGTTAATTGGTCTTAATGCAATTTTGGAAGTAGGAGATTTTATTGTTTTAAAAAAACGGGGATCAGAAGTTTATGATTTTCGTGGATACTGGGATTTTCCAGCAGGACTTGCTGTTTCAGGAGTTTCGTTTAAAGAAAGATTGCTCGACAGAATTGAAAAAGATACAAAAATAAATCGCAACTCAATTTTTTTAGAAGAAGAAGTTCATCTTGCAGCAGTTATAATTCCCTCGATAAATTTATTTTTTAAAGCAAAATGCGATATGGACGAAAAGCAAATCAAAGAATTTTTTGAAAAAAATTTTAAAGAAAATGAAATGCCTATCTTATTAAAAAAATCAGACATCCCAAAATTTTTAAAATCAAATCCAATGGTAATCTATCCAGAAATTCTCAAACTTTGTTATTATCCGACGGAGATTTAGATTTTTCCTGCAAGACCTCTTTATTTCTCATACTTTCTTTATTAAATAAAAATCCTTTCCAAAATCCATATAGTCCTAATATATGTTGAATCGGGATGAACAAAATATACAACGGCAGATATTGCAGATATTTATTATAAGGAAAAACATACAGCATTGGCAAAATTCCAAAAAAAGGAAATGAGCGAATTATTCTTAACCAGAATGAATGGATTTCTGTTCCATAAATTCCCACAAGTTTACCATTTGCTTCTGCATAATTATAAATCATTTTTAATTTTTTTTCATTTGTTAAAAGATGAAGATGATCCACGACTGCGTTTGGTCTCACGACTTTTCCAATCTTTCTCAATTTCATAAAAATATCTGCATCAATTGCAATGCACTTTGGATCTTCATTAAACATTCCAACTTTAATTAAATCTTTTTTCCTATATGCGCACGCACGCGCGTCCATCACGGGCTTTGCAAATTTTATCTCATTTATTGTTAAAATTCTTGTTAAAAATTTATACCTTTTTTTCCAAAATTCTTCAGGTAAATTCAAATAAGAAGTGCTTACAACAACTTCTGGATTTTCCAAAGGTTTGATTAATTCTTCAAGCCAGTTTTTTCCATGAGGAACGCAATCTTGCGCAAGTATTACGATAATTTCTCCAGTCGCAGCTACGATCCCTTTATTCATTGAAACCGCTTCAGGATTATTCCACATTTCCACAATTTCCGACGCTATTGTCTGATTTTTTATCATCTCTTTAACCCTTGAGAAAATTTTTTCATCTGGTTTGTAAACCGGAATTACAATACTAACTTTTGGATTTTCTTTTTTCATTTTACTTTTCCGCAATTAATCTTATTTCTTCATAGCCCATTTTGAATGGAATAAATTTTAAAATTAAATTTTTTAAAAAACCTTTTTCGTTGAGGTAGGAAATTTTTAAATTTTTAAATTTTTTAAAATGTTCCCTTAAGTTGCCTGGAAGGAAGAGACTAAAGTGACCATCATCTTCGTGTTTGAATTTAATATATTCTTCACTTATACATTTCTCTTTGTATTTGATATGAAAGAGAAAATAACCTGCACTGTCTGTTATTAAATCAATTTTTCCGCCAACTTTTAATGTTCTATATATTTCACTAACCACTAAATTACAATTTTTAATATGTTCAAATGTTCTATACATCCTAATCTCGTCAAAATAATTGTCCGGAAAGGGGAGTTTGTTTTTGTTTATATCTAACGTAATCGTCGCTGCAGGAGTTTTTTTAAAATCAATTCTGTCTGTCCCATAAAAATCATTTCCGCAACCAAGATTTAATATCTTCACTTCAGCATTTTGTTTTATTTCTGAAATTTTTCCTGATTTATAGTTTGTTAAAAATTTTGCAACGTCCTCAAACAATTTGAAATTATCTAAAACATCCATTGTCATCGGATGAATTAAAATTATTGAATCAATTTTATTTTTTTCGTTTAAGATAATTCTCTTTTTCAAAATTTCAAACCATTCATCTGAAGAAATTCTTCCCTTTGTACAACTTGCAAAAGGATTTCTATTTTCAGGTTTTAATTTTCCAAATGCAATTGTATTTTGGTCAACAGGAATATTTATTGGAATATGAATAATTTTATTTTTTTCAAATGGAATTATCTCTCCCAAAAAATCAGAAATAAATTTTACTTTAAAATTTTTCAATAATTCAAAAGTATTTTTATTTGAACCAAAAGAATGGGTCCTCCACGACGACATTTTTAATCCTGTTTTTTCAAAAGCTTTTTTTGTTTTTAGAATATCTTTTTTCTGATAAAATCTTGGACCATAAACACCCCCAAAAATTTTTCTAAATAAGTAACATTTTATCGCCCCCATTTTTCCAAAATTATCATAAGTGTGTCCGCCAAGTTCAACATCAAATTTTAAAATTTTTTTAATTTCTTCAGGATAATTATCTAATAAAATTCCGTTAAGAAATAATGTAGATTTTATCTTGTATTTTTTCAAAATTTCTAAATATTTTATTGTCGACGCTAAATCATTAGAATTTATTTTATCTTGTTCCCAACTTCCAATAATCCTTTCATGAACATCTCCTGTTAAATATATCATAAAAAATTTCAGAAAGATCGTTTTAAATAAATTGTGGATGAAAAATACTATTATTCTTTAACTAAATTTTATAGAAACGTTTAAATATCTTTTTTTCGCAAGGGGTAATATGGCAAAGGTCTTGCTTATCCAACCACATAGCGATAGAGAATTAAACAAACTTCTTGAAGAAACTCCGAGCCCGTTAAATCTTATTTATATAGGGACAGCGATTGAAGACAAACATTCTGTTAAAATTTATGACCGAAATTTAAATTTAGAAGATAATTCTTTTTTGGATTTTGTAAAAGAGTATGATCCGGATATATTTGCTTTAACAAGTATGACTAGCAAGATGATTCTCGATGTAATTCATTTAGCAGATTTAATCAAGAAAAATTTTCCAAAAAAAATAATTGTAGTCGGAGGAATCCATGCATCAATAGAACCAGACTCAGTTTTAAATGAGCCAAATATTGATTACATTATTCGTGGAGAAGGAGATGAAAGTTTTCTTGAATTTTGCGATGTCTTTGATAAAGACCCCAAAAAATTAGGACGTCTTATGAATGTCAATAAAAATCCACTTAGACCTTTTGTTAAATTAGATGATTTGAAAATTCCCAATTATTCTTTAGTTGATATAAAAAAATATAAGAGAGTTCATGTTACATTGAGCAGGGGTTGTGCCCATAATTGTAATTTTTGTTATACTTGCAAAATGTGGGGAAAAGATAAGCATCCATTTGTAAGATCATATGGCATTGAAAAATCCAAAGAATTTTTTAAAAATTTAATAGAAAAATACGGGGTAAAAACCTTTGAGATTGTCGACGATAATTTTGTAGAATTTAAATCAAAGGGGATAGAATTATGTAATTTTTTAAGTAAATATAATGTTAACTTCTTCTGTTTCGGCAGAGCAGATTCTCTTAATGACGAGATAATGACTGCTTTGAAAAAGGCAGGTTGTCATACAATTTTTATTGGGGCAGAATCTGGAAGTCAGCGAGTTTTAGATTTTCTAAACAAAGGAATAAAATTAGAACAAACAATAAACGCAATAAAACTTTGTAAAAAATATGGAATCACTTCTGATGCTGCGTTTATGATTGGAATTACAACTGAGACAAGTAAAGATTTAAAGATGACTAAAGACTTTATAAAAAAATACAGGCCAGATGTGTCAAATGTTAATATTTTTAATCCATTTCCAGGAACAGAAACCTTTGATTATTGTGTTAGAGAAAATTTAATAAAAAAACCAGAGACTCTCAAAGAGTGGGCTTATTGGATGGGAAATATGACAAAGGTAAAACATAACACAAGCAAGATGTCAGATAAAGAAATAATGGACAACTATAAAAAAATGCTTATGTTTGGTTTTTATAGGATTAAGATAAAAAAATTTTTTTATTGGATAAAAGTTGGAGAAATAAAATATGCTTTGAGAGGTATAAAAAGAGTTTTCTTTACAAAAGAGGGGAAATTCAGGATTCCAGGTTTAAAATTTTTTGATTAAGTAAAATTTAATTTATTTTTAGGACAAGATTATCTCTTTTTGAAAATACATACTCAAGATAAGGAAAGTTTTTAAATTAAAATCTAATTAAAAAATTATGAATCAAGAAAAAGTGGTTTTAGTTCAACCGTCTTTAGCAAGACTTTATCCCCTGGAAGGAGCAAGACATAAATTAGAACCTTTAGGTTTAGAAATGATTGCTGTGCATAACCCCCATAATACTCCTGTGGAAATTTACGATATGGATGTTTATCCAGACTGGGTTGATTTTGAAGGATTTCTTGAAAGAGAAAGACCCAGTACAATTGGAATTATGGTTAATACTCCTTTAGTTAAAGAAGCAAGAGAAATTACTCAAAGAGCAAGAAAAGTTTTGGGAGATGTTTTTGTTGTTGCAGGAGGAAATCATCCAACCCATGAACCACAACACACTTTAGATTATGTTCAACCTGATCTGGTTTGGAAAAGTGATGGTGAAAATTTTTTACAGGTTTTAGCAGAAACAGATCTTCGTGAACAAGCAAGACAAGGAAATAGAATTTTTAATTCGGCGAGATTAGGTGGGTTGGGAAATATGAAAGAAGATAAGTTTGCAATGGACTCTCTTAAATTTCCATTACGACATAAACCTAGAGACTATTTTTTTACTTCTGTGCAAGCTTCAAGAGGATGTTTATGGAAATGTATTTACTGCGGATCTGCAGATAAAGATGTTGTATGGAGAACTGCGGGAAATATTCTTGCAGAGATAGATGGACTACAAGAACAGGAACTCTTAGATAAAAAAATTTATTTTTTAGACGATTGTTTTTTAGATAATCCAAAACGAGTAAGAGAATTATGCAAAGGAATATCAGATAGAAAATTTTCCCCTCCCCCGCAATTTTGGATTGAAACAAGAACAAATACGATTACAGAAAAACTTTTAGATATTCTAAAAACAGCAGGATGTTATCAAATAACTTTTGGTTTGGAATCAGGAAATCAACGAGTTTTAGATTCATTAGGAAAGCAATTAGATGTGACTAAAGTTCCAGAAACATTGGCGCTAGTAAGAAAACATGGAATAAACATTAGGGCAAATTTTATGATCGGACATTATGGTGAAACAGAAGAAGAAGTATGGGATACAATACATCTAGCAGAATTACTTCAAAAAAGAGACCTTGCTACAACAATTGGTTTTTATAATGTTCTCCCATTACCTGGAACTCCGTTATATAGAAGAATTCAAGAAGAAGGTGGAACAAAAATAGAAAAAGGATTCGAAGATTTTAAATGGTATGGCGATACTGTTTCTAAAATTTCTCAAGTAGATCCTCGACGACTTGATGAATTGCGTGTTGAAGCTTGTAGAAGAGTAAAAGAAGCTTCTAATGCTCATAGAAAAAGTGTTGATTACTAATTATAAACTTAATCTAGATTAATTGAGGAACAATTTCTTTAGCCTGAATAATTACTTCATCCATACTTGAATGTTCCCAAACCCCATATCTTCCAATAGGATAAATTTTATTTTCTCTTAAATAATTCTGAATTAATTTTAGATTTTCTGTTCTGTTAAAATCAAAGATAACATATCCATATTTTTTGTTGCAAATATCTTTGAAAATTATTTCTTCCTTATTTTTTATAATTCCTATCTTTATTAAATCATCAATTGTTTTATTAATTATTTCTTCATCTGAAAATTTTTTCTCTCCAATATAAGAATATTCTGCACAAATAGAATTCATGCCTTGAGGGGTTGTTTTTTCAGAAAAATTCATAGGAAAACTATTTCTAAATTGAAAAATATCTTCTTGAGGAAAATAAAGCCAATGATGTTCTGATATTTTTGGTCTATTGATTCCAAGAAAAACTAAACTCATGCTCGTGCACCTTAATTTTTTACTTGCAATTTTAATTTCTTCCGGAACATTTTCAATTAGATTAATAATTTCTGGAAGAGGAATTGTAGAAACTAAATTTTCATATTTGTATTCCTTATCTTTTGTAAATATAATTTTTTTATAAATATCAATTTTAACAATTTTTTCATTTAATTTAATATTATTAATTTTTTCAGAAAATGCCTTTGGCAAATAATCAATGCCCCCTTCTTTTGTGTATAAAAAGTTTTTAAAAAAACCAATTTCAGAATTAGACATATCAGATATCGCACCCCTTTTTATATCTTCTAATTTTGTCGACGACATATATTTTTCAAAAAAATCAAAAGTTAATTCATTTGGTTCAACACAATAATATTTTTTGTTGTATGGAATCATAAAATGTCTGGCGATTCCACCCCCCATATTAATTAAAATAAATTCTTCAAAATTAATTGGTTTTTTATTTTGAAATTTATTGTGGGATTCAATTGCAGAATCAAGACATTCTTTTTTTGTGACGTCATCTAAATGATATAGATTATACTGAAAGGGGTAGGGGATTATCTTTCCTTGAAAAAATATTCCTCCTTTTCTAGCCTGTGAAAATAATTTATTTTCTAATAGTTCGTTTATTAATTGTGATATTTTTAGATCTTTAATATGGAGTAAATGTGGTGCTAAGTCAAAAGCAAAACCATTTTTTCTTATTGTTTTACACCAACCTCCGATTTCAGATTCAGATTCTAAAATTAAATAATCTTTTTCTCCTTCTTTTTCAAGAAAATAAGCAAGACCCAATCCAGTTAATCCTGCTCCTATTATTATTGTTTTCAATTTTCTCCTTTTTATAATTTGTTTAATGCATTAAAAAAAGTTTACATGACGAGGACTTTCTGCCAGAAGATAGCCAACAAAATCATTCTTGTCTGTCATCCAGCAACTATGTCCGCATCCAGCTCTTCTTACTCTTTTTACAAATTCCTTTCTTTTATTCCCAAACCAAATTTCCTTAAATGATTGTTCATTTAAATTTCCAAGATTAAATTCTGGATCATATTTTAATAAACAGCAAGGATAAACTGCTCCATTGGCACCGATGGTAACAACAAATTCATCAAAATAACATCCATCGCATTTTGTTCTTTGCGAAAGTTCATTAATCCTATTTGGAAATGCAAAAACAGTAAAATCTTTTGTTTGTTCTTGTTTTGCCTTTCCTATTTGTTCAACTGTTTCATCCCAGATACCTTTAAACATCTCTCTTCCTTCTGGGGTATATGCAAGAGAAAATCTAACATTATTTGCTCCAATGTTTTTTGCTATTTTTGCTGCTTCATGAATTTCAGAATAATTCTCTCTGCATACTACAAAACTAAAACCAACAATATTTCGTGGAGTTTTTATTCTAACTAATCTCTCAATATTTTTTAAAGTCGCTTCTAAAAAAGGTCTTTTCTTTATTTTAAAATAGGTCCTTTCTTTTGCAGCATCAACAGAAAATCTTGTCCATTCAAAATCTCTTATAGCTCTGCTCCCATCTTCACCTAAGAGAGTTCCGTTTGTTACAAGTGCTTGTTCATAATCCATTTCTTTTGCTCGCTGAACAATTTCTTTCCAATCTCTATGCATATTTGGTTCTCCTCCACCACTCCATTCTATTGCTTTTACTCCTGCTTTTTTCATTTCTTCTAAAAGTTCAAAAACTCTTTTGGTTTCTAATCTATCAGCAGGATTAAATTCGCGTATCTGATCCAGTGAATAATTTCCAACACGATAAGAACAAAAAGAACAATCCAAATTACAAGCATTTGTTAAATCAATTTCTGCGTAAACAGGATTTATCATCTCACCCCTTCTTAACAAATCCAATCTCTCTCTATGATGCGCGGCCTTATAATGTGAATAAGGATCACTTTGTCCTGTTCTTTTTCCAGGAATGTTTTCAGGATCTAATATCATCTTTTTTCCTCTTTTCAAAACTCTTTTTTCTCATAAGTAAATTTATTTTTTGTTCATTTAAATAGATTATGTAATTTTAATATAGATTTTAAGACCATAAATTTATTTAAACTGATTTTTTTAAAAAATTATATGAAAAGAAATCTTTGTTTTTTCCTAGGACATTATGATCCTGCAAGGCAATCTCTTATGGAATATTATGAGAAAGTTTTTCCAAAAGAAATAAATCTTTCAATCGTTGTAGCAAATAAATTTGACAACAAAAAGTATAAATTAAATAGAATAAAAGTTACTGAAATTCTTGGAAAAAGATATCTTGTCCCATTTAAATTAAGAAAATATTGTAAAAAAAATAAAATAGATATTCTTGTTAATGCGACTGGAAGAGCAGAGGTGGCATTAACTTTGTTGATCGCTTCAGTTTTTACAAAAATAAAAAGCATTTTTTATTTTCATGGAAATCCTGAGATTAATCTGAAAAATTCTTTTTTCTTGCTCTCTCAATTTTTTACTTATCGTTTTTTGAGTAGCGGAAAAGAATTAGGCGAGACCATGAAGAGGTTTTTATTTTTTAGCAGAAAAAAAATTTTTTATTTACTTGTTCCAATTGACACAAATTTATTCAAACCAAAAAACAAGTTTGAATTAAGAAAAAAATTTGGATTTAAAGAAAAAGATAAAATATTGATATATATTGGAAGAATTGAATTAGAACAAGGTTCAGACTATTTATTAAAATTAATTAAAAAAAACCCAGATAAAAAATTTATTTTAATTGGAGAAGTAAAAGATGAATGTTTCAAAAAAAAATTCAAAAACGTGACGCCCATCCCATATGTTTTGCATAAAGATATTCCGGATTATCTAAATGTTTCTGATTTAAGTTTATTTTTTAGCAAAAGAAACAATTATCCTCTTCCACCAAGAGAATCACTTTCATGCGGGATTCCAGTAATTTTATTTAATCTACATACATTTGGACAATTGAAAACAAAGGCGGTAATTAAAGTCCCGTTAAATATGGAAAAAATTAAAGAAGGAATTGAAAATTTTTTCTCTTTATCCACAGAACAAAAAAGACAACTTTCAGAAGAGGGGAGAGAATTTATAATCAGAGATTGTTCAGAAGAGAGTGTAAGAGAAAAAACATTAAAACTTTTTCTTGGCTAAGATTTCCAACTTTCCAAGTCCCGTCCAATTAATTTTTCTAATTTTTCTATGTCTTCAAAATAAATTTCTCTTAATCTTTTTTCTGTTTCTTCTGAAATTTTTTCTTCAACTTTTTCTGTTTTATTTTTTTGGTCTATTTTCCAGAGAAGTTCATTTGCATTTGTTTTTCTTTTTAGACAAGATAAAAACTTTCCTAAAAAAGTAGATTCTAATTTTCTGTAAATCTCCGACGACAATTTTAAAGATTTTCTTAAAAATTTATTTTTTGTTCCTAAAGATTCATTTGATTTTTTGTGAAGATCTTTTGGGATAAAATTTTCTTTAACTCCAAGAAATTTATACAATTCTCTTATAACTTTTTCTGGATTATTTTTTATTTCTTCCATCAAAATAATAAAAACATTTTCTTTAGGAAATAGATCTAGATAATTTTTTACTTGCTTGTAATACATCCCTCTTTCTTTGTAACTATCCAACCCCTCTTCATTAAAAAACGCATCTTCAAAATTTCTCTTTTCATTTAAGTGAGAAAATTTTCTATTTTTCCAATCAGAATAAGATCTTTCAACAGGATTTCTTAAAGAAATAATTATTTTCACGTCGGGAAAATGTTTTTTTATAATTTTTGCTACATTCATATCAATCATATAATATGTGCTATACTCCCCAATTATTTTTTTTGATTTGCATTTCTCAAAAATTTGCAAATATTTTTTTATTCCATTTATTTCATATTCGCCTTTTCCATTTTCTCTTGTTTTTGAAAAATAATTTAATTCTTTGATTCCAGGAAATCCTATTTCAGGATGTTGCATTAAACATTCTGCAATCCAAGTTGTTCCACATCTCGGAGCCCCTACACCTATAAAATTCACCTTTTTAATCTCCATAAAAATAAATCTTTTACATTCTTTTAAAGGTTCTCTACCATTCCTACACCACTTTTTTAAATTATTAATTTTTCATTTTTTAATGAAGATTATTATTTCAATGGATGTTGAACCTGATTTGCACACAAAAGATTTCAAAGGAGTTATCGAGGGAATTCCTTTATTTTTAGGTTTATTAAATCAACACAACATCAAAGCAACTTTTTTTACCACTTGCGATTGCATAGAAAAATTTCCAAATTTTTTTAAAGAATTTGTCAAACAAGGACACGAAATTGCTTTGCATGGATTCACTCATACTCGTTTTGATGATTTAAGTTTTTTAGAAAAAGAAATGCAAATTAAAAAGAGTTTGGGATGTTTTAAAAAGTATCTCGGAATTTTACCCAAGGGTTTTCGTGCCCCGCAACATAGCATCGATGAAAAAACTTTATTTTTATTACAGAAATACCATTTTAAATATGATTCAAGTTATACTCCCTTTAACATTTTTCAATTAATTTTTTTCACAAATATTTCTACCCTAAAAAACTTTTTTACCCCAGTAAGAAAATATTTTGTTAGAAAAAATCTTTTAGAAATCCCAACGACTTCTTTTCTGATTCCAGCAGTTTCTCTGACCTTTAGAATATTTCCCAAATTTATGTTAAATGTTTATTTTAAAATTTTAAATTTATTTTACAATGAAATCACAATCTATTTTCACTCTTGGGATTTTATCGACGGAAAAAGCAGAATTTCAAAATTATTCCCAAAAGAAAAGTTAATTAAAAATTTTGAGTATATTCTCAAATTAAATAAACATGCAGAATTTGTAACCGCAATGCAAATATGAATCCACTTAAAATTTTAGAAATTTGTCCTTATTCTGCAGGCGGTTGCGGTGTTTGGCAGAGAGTTAAACAAGAATCTTTGGAGTTGTCAAAACTCGGACACGAAGTTTTAGTTTTTTCTTCAAATATTGAAAAAGGGACAAATAAAATTATTTCTTCCAATGAGGAATTTGAAAAAATCCGGATAAAAAGATTTCCTGCAAAAAAATTAGGAGGCGAGAGTTTTCTATTTTGGAATTTTGAAAAACAAGCAACTGAATTTAAACCAGATATAATCATTTGCCATGTTTATCGTCATTTACACACCCTGACTTCTCTGAGTGCGATTAAAAAAATTAGGAAAAATAAAAAATGCAAATTAATTTTAGTTACTCACGCACCATTTGTCGAGGGAAATTACACACGTTCGTTTTTTTCTAAATTGATCGTTCGGTTTTATGATTTTTTTGTTGGACCAATGACAATAAACAAATTTGACAAAGTTGTTGCAATAACCAAATGGGAATTGCCTTATTTAAAAAAAATAAAACTAAGAAAAAGAAATTTAGTTTATATCCCAAACGGAATTCCAGAGGAATTTTTTGAGAGAAAAGTTCAACAAGGAAAAAATATTTTATTTTTAGGAAGAATTTCTCCAATTAAAAATCTGGAAACAATTATTCGCGCAGTTCCAAAATTAAAAAACCCAAAAATTATTTTTGATTTAATCGGTCCGTTTGAAGAAGAATATAAGAAAAAATTAGATTATTTAATTAAACAACTTAAAATTGAAAAACAAGTAAATTTTTTAGGTCCGATTTATGATTTGAAAAAGAAAATTCAAATGATTGATAAATACAACTTTTTTGTTTTGTCGTCGAGAAGAGAGGCAATGCCACAGGCATTAATTGAAGCAATGGCCCGTGGAAAAATTGTCTTTGCTTCAAAGACTCAAGGAGGAAAAGAAATTATTCAAGATAACGAAAACGGATTTTTATTCCGCATCGGAGATTCAGACGAACTTGCGAATTTAATTAATAATTTAGAAAATAAAAACTTAAAAAATATTTCAGAAAACGCAATCTCTACTTCAAAAAATTTTCAGTGGAAAAATCTTATTCGTGATTTAGAAAAATTATTTTACTATACTTCATCTTCATAATATTTAAAAAAACCTTTTTTGATAAATTTAAATGGTAAAAAAAAGAATTGTTTCAGCCCCTGCAAGAGTCGATATTTCTGCAGGCTGGCCAGATTCTCCACCTTATCGAGATGAATTCGGAGGTTATGTTTTGAATGTTGCAATTAATAGAAGAGTCAGAACAATTTTTGATTTAGAAACAGGAACATTCACTACTGAAGACAATGAAGTTTTGGGCTGTCATGGTTTAGGCGCATCTGGAGCAAGAGACGCAACCTATCTTGTTGCAAGAGAGCCAAAAAATTTTGCAGATCCTTATGCTCTGATAAAAAATGTTTGGTGCTTTGAGAATATAATTGTGGGTCATCGAGGCGGAGTTCAAGATCAATTATCCGCAATTTTTGGTGGGGGGGATTTTACGAGATTGGGTAGTGGGCCTGTTAAAGAAATGATAATTGATAGAATCCCTATTCCTCGAGAAAGATTAGAACACCTTCAAGAAAGATTAGTCTTAGTAAATACTGGCGAGCCACATCTTTCAAGTAATATTCACGACGACGTTTTTGGAGAAAAAAACTATCAAAGAAATGTTCCGCGACTTAGAAGAATGAGCGAAATTGCACATCAAATGTATCGCGCTCTTACTGACGAAACTGAAATGGGAAAATTAATTTCAGAAACTTGGGAATTGCAAAAAGCACTTCACCCATCAATAGAAACCGAAAAAATGCGCGAGCTTCAAGAAAAATACAAAGGAAAATATTTAGGTTGCAAAGCAACAGGTGCAGGTGGCGGGGGATTTTTAATGTTTTATACAACAGATACAGACGCATTTAAAGAAGACGCTTTTGATTTTAAATTTGATTTC
>Ga0208375_1002736_pt1 | contig 15972 bp, 12 predicted proteins | sample RifOxyD1_FD_184038 | JGI IMG/M metagenome (GOLD analysis project Ga0208375, IMG submission 184038) | Soil microbial communities from Rifle, Colorado - Rifle Oxygen_injection D1 (SPAdes) | ecosystem: Environmental > Terrestrial > Deep subsurface > Rock core/Sediment | place: Rifle, Colorado... | reverse complement strand
GAAAGGTTCTGATCAGGTTGATAAAATTTGACTACACTAGTGAATGTGTTTTATTAAATTCCACCATCACTTGTGCGCGCACAGTTTAAAAATTTAATCTTTATGTGAAGACACTTTATAGTTTTTAGGAACTTAATAGCTTATTGATCTGCTTAGCCTGATTCTTTTTCATCATATTTATATTTTCATATAATCGAACTATAAATTGATCTTGATTTTCAAATAATTCGCAAATTCTTGCAAAAATTTGTTCAGCATTGATTTTATCGAGACGAAAACAATTATCATCTTCCCCAATCGACAACATGTAATCTAGGCATTTAGGCCTATATTCAAGCATAATTGAGGGGGTATATGCACAGTGGGCCAGCACCACTGAATGCAGTTTAAGTCCGATAAAAACACACATCTCTTGGCATAATTGAATATATTTAGATGGATCATTGAAAAAGACATGAATAAACTGTTCAGTTTTAGTTTCACTTGCCACTTTTTTAGTTATTTGCAAATCACTATCACACACCACTAACCAATGAATTTCCCAATTGCTATGCAAAAGTTTTGTTACTAGATCATAATAAAGCTTAAAAATCACTTCTTCACTCACCCACGCTGCGTCCTTGGAAACTCCCACATTAATGCCAATGACTTTTTTATTTGTAACAACTCTTTTTTCTGGCAACGCAAAAGTAATTACCGGATCACCAAATATTTCTACTTCACTTACCCCATTTTCTTCCAATAAATTTTTCCCAAGGGGACCTCGAACACTGAGATAAGAAGCTTTTTTGAGTGCTTCCATCCACTCAGAGGTTTCGTTAATAAAACCGGATTGAGTGCTCCAAAAATAATTTTGCGCTACCCCCGTACCAATGACATAGATTTTATTAAATACTTTAAAGGCATCACGTAAGGAAAACAGCCCCAATCGATTGATCAGGGTTCCTCCCGCCAAAAAAGCCTTAGTATGTTCGACCTTGAATACTTTAGCAATAAATGTTTGAATTCTTCCACCTTGAAAATGAATAAGGTCTTGCCCTAAGATTTTTTTATAGGCCAAAAACAGGGACTGATCACCAAGATTATTTATTTTAGGGAAACCTCCAATATAAAAATATCCATTTTTTTTGGTAATAAGACTGTATATAAAATATGCGACTCTCCCAATATTCATAATTTATACTTCCAAAACTGAATTAAATTAAAGTTTGAACTTTTGAAAAGTCTAAGCAGCAACCACATCAACAAATAATATGTCACCAGTAAAATAATAACTACTATTGCCATGAAAAAGAAATTGAAAATGATCTTTCCCAGAAAACCAGCAAAAAAAGCAACCGCAATGATCACAATACCTGCAATATAAGGTGTTATTATCTGCTTATAGTAATTAACCATGGTGATATTTGCTAACTTGCAGACATAATAAGGTTGGATAAAAAGTTTACTTAGAAGCAAAGTAATAGCCGTGGAAATAGCCGCACCGATAAAACCAATTTTGATAACAAGAACAATACTTAAAACAAAATTAATAATCGCCTCAAAAAGAGTCATTTTGGCAAAGGTCATGTGTTTATTTTTTGCATAAAACAAGGAAATGCCCGGGAAGCCCGCCAGGGAAACCGAAAACGAAAAAATAAGAATATAAAAAATGGTGGCCGATTGGGCAAATTCTTTTTTAAGCCACCAAGACAGAAAATCGTCAACCATAACCACCGAAACTGTACACATCATGACTGACAAAAATGACGAAATAAAAAGCGACTTTAACAACAAGGTTTTAACCTCTATATCACCTTTGGCAGCAATTAAAGAGGTAAAACGAGGCATTAGAATGCCAAAGCCCATAATAATAAATTGAGCAATATAGTTAATCAGCGCAGCACCAATGGAATAAATCGCTACCATCTCCATATTAACCAGCCTGGCGATTATCAAGTTATCAAGGTTAAAACGAAGTATATTAGCAAATGAGATGAGTAAGGACCCACCACTATACGACACCAATGACCAAATTTCATTTTTAGAGATATATTTTATCTTAAAAGTAATTTCTCTTATATTAAATTTAAAATACCAGACAATCATGGCCAGAAAAAATAAATAGCCCAGTAGATTGGCGTAAGCAATGCCGATTAACCCAAAACTATTTATCAATAAAAGATAAATCACCGAAGCTTTTGCAATATGATGAGCACTCTCCATAACGTTTAGGTCTTTAAAGAACTCAAATCCATGGGCCACAGATTTAAAATTGGCAACATAAAACATGATTACGGTGGCCATTCCCATATAAAAAAAGGCCTTTATGAAATCAGCATGCACATTGGTTTGAATTTTAAAAAAGGCTGCAAAAACAACTCCCCCCCAATAGCTGACAGGAATCATACTTAAAGCAAACAAGGTCACCAGAAAAAATGATGAGTTCACGACTTTATTAAGAGAAACCCCATCTTCTTGTGCCTTGTATTTTGAAATGTATCTTATTACTGAGGAACCAAGCCCAGTAGTTATAATGCCAAAGTAACCCCATACCGAAATTATAGCCACCCAGCTACCATACCCATTTTCACCCAGGGAATTTATTAAAAATGGAGTAAGTGCTAAACCTATAAGGGTTTGGATTATAAGAGTCGCCCAATTTGAAATGGCACTTACCACGAGAGAATCTTTAGAAACTAGTTTATAACTCATATGATTTAAGTAATTATATCACTGTTTATAAAACTTTTATTATCAAATTCTTGGCAAAAAATATTTCTATTTTTTTACTCTTATACTAGAATCAATCATGGTTATTAAAAAATTAATTCGTAAAATCTTCCTACTGCTTCGCAGAGAAATTACTTGGTCACAAGTACTCAATCAGTTAATTTTTAAATCTTCCAAAGAAACCATTATGGTCAGATATAAACCCATCCGCCTTGGCATCTTTGTCACAGGAAGATGTAACTTAGCGTGCTCAATGTGTCTGACTCACTCCCCTTTAATACCCAATAATCCTTTTAAGTACCAAGGCTCCAAAGACATGGGTCTTAAAACTTTTCAAGATATTTTAAAGAAATTTCCTTCAGCTTTGCACGTCTCTATTATCGGAAACGGCGAACCTCTTTTAAACCCAGATATCTTTTCAATCATTCACTATGCTAAAAAAAAGAAAAAAAATGTGACCATTTTTTCTAATGGCCTGATTTTAGACCAATACATAGATCAACTGCTTGAACACAACGTCGACAGTATAAATGTTAGTATTAACGCCATCAATGGAGATGAATATCAAAGATTTACCGGACACGGTCCTTCAGTATTTTCAAAATGTTTGGAAAATTTAAAAAAACTTTGCCAAGAAAAGACAAAACGAAAGAACCCTATAAAAATATTTTGTTCTATCATTGTCGACAAACAAAATTATAAGACTATGCCGGAAATGATTAAATTTGCAGAAAATATTGGCGTCGATCATGTTCACCTGAGCCACTTTATGCCCTCTCCCACCGATCCTAACCAGGCCAAAGAACGCTGTCTTTACATAAGTGATGTTGATGCACTCTATCTCATTGAAGAACTTTCTCTTGATCGCTACCAAGTAGCGGTCACTTTTCCAAGAATATTAGATGGAAACACCAATAATCGCTTATGTCGTGATAGCTTGATATCTATGAGCATTGATGGTGAAGGAAATATCGGGGGTTGTGAAAGACAATTACTTAATACTAAAAATCAAGGAACATATCGGGATAAAAATGTTTTTAATAACCAACATTTTCAACAATTAAGAAAGAAATTTCTAAATGGGACAGAGGAACTAGATACTCCTTGTAAAACTTGCTACAATAATACTACTTGCCAAGAGAAAACTATACCTGCTAGAAAAAATGAATAACCAACTTGAGCAATCTATTTCCGTAGTTGTTTGCACTTATAATTTAAGACCTTCTTTAGCTAAACTTCTTGAAAGTTTAAATCACCAGACTTATAAAAATTTTGAATTGATTTTAGTCGATAATGGTCCGTTTGAGGAAAACAGAAAACACATTAATTTGCTCTGTCAGCACTATCATTATCCGATTAAAATAATATCTTTGAATCAAAACAGTGGTCCAGGTATAGGGCGCAACTTTGGAGTCAAACACGCAAGCTTTAATGCTATCGCTTTTACTGACGACGACTGTATTCCTGATGAAAACTGGTTGGAAGTAATCAAACGAGAAATAATTGAACACCATAAGCAAATTATTGCAGGAAATATTTATTCTAAAATCCCTCCTTCACCGCCTTTTATTCATGCCTTTTATATATCCAGCAAAGTATTTATAACTGCCAACGCCGCTTTTTCTAAACAGTGGTTTGAGCAAATTGGTGGATTTGATGAATATTTAAACGACTGGGCAGAAGACTTTGAAATTGCCGAAAAAAGTAAATTAAATGGAATTGATTTTGACTTTATAGAAGACTTACATGTCAACCATCCTCCAGTGCTCAAAAAATATAAAATTACTGATCACCTTATGTCGTATCGTTTTTTAAAAAAATATTTCTACATCATCAAATATAAAAAATATCAGTACAAACACTATCTGCTTTTACAAACGACCAAGAAAGCCTTACTGAAAATATGGTTATTTATATTTTTTAGTTTACTACCACTTCCCCATTTTTTTATTAATTTCTCAATTCCTTTTCTAATCTTAATGGTGCATTCAACGATTAAAGTGATTAAGGTAAATAAGCTCATTCACACTTACCCCTTCAATAACTCTATAACCTTAAAAAACTTTGTTTATTATATTTTGACCTTCTGGGCCATAGATCTTTTAAATTTTGCCTATATAACTTCATTTTTAATCTATGCAAATATATTTTCTACAAGCTACCATCCTCGGAAAAGCGATGTTAAATAATCTTCGCCACATAATAATTTTACTATTCAAAAAGTCTCTTTAAGATTATGTTACATCCCTATGAAATCAAAATACCTATGCCATTTAATTTTTTTACTTTTAATATTAAGCTGTACTAAAAATTATCTACCTACGGGAAATGTCATCTTCATTCATCCTGATGGTACAGGTCTTGGTCATTGGAATGCCGCCAGAACTTATCTTGTAGGCCCAGACAATGATCTTAACTTTGACAAATTATCTAATCTAGCAGCATACAGATCTCATCAAACTGATATATTAACCACCTCATCTCACGCAGGTGCCACCACTCACGCTTATGGAATAAAAGTTAAATACGATTCCTTTGGCATGGACGGCACTACTCCAATTAAATCTTTATCCAATAAATCATACAGCGTAATGATAGAGGCCAAAAATGCTGGTATTAATGTTGGTATTATCAATTCCGGCCACCTCGCAGAACCAGGAACAGCAGTCTTTTTAACCACTGTCACTGATCGCAAATTAACCGATCTGATTACCGAACAATTAATTAAACAAAATGCCAAAGTCATCTTTGGAGGAGGAGAAGAACTTTTTTTACCTCCTTCCAAAGTTGGTTTCCACGGACAACCAGGGATCAGACAAGACGGAAAAGATATAATTGAATTGGCTACCAACCTTGGTTACAAAGTTATATACACAAAAAATCAACTTTTAGAACTTCCTGCTAATACACCGAAGGTTCTTGGTATTTTTTCTGCAAAAGATACGTTTCACGATAAAACTGAAGAAGAACTTAAAAAAGAAAATCTCCCCTGCTATGCCTCTTTTTCTCCTACTGTTGCAGAAATGACCCAAAAAGCTTTGGAAATTTTATCTTTTAAGAACAAACAATTTTTTCTGGTTACGGAAGAGGAAGGTACAGATAATTTCAGTAATAAAAATAATGCTATCTGCATGCTTGAAGCAATGAAAAGAGCTGATGACACAATTGGGGTGGCCTTAGATTTTCTTAAAAGAGATCCCCGAACTTTAATATTATTGGCTGCCGATAGCGATGCGGGACATCCCACCACCTATGCATCCACCACGCTTATGTCCCAAACAGAACTACTACCCGCTACCACTCTTAACGGCGCTCCGCTCGACGGTGTTGAAGGTACTCAAACATTGCCATTTATCAGCAAACCCGATCATTTTGGTACAGTTCACCCCTTTGGAATTGCCTGGGCGAGTACTTATGACAATCTTGGTTCAGTTATATCCAAGGCCCATGGCTTTAATGCCAAGTACTTACCTGTAAATATACAAAATAAAGATATTTATAAAATATTTTTTAAGACTCTTTTTGGCATTAATCTACCTTAAATTTATTAGCAAATTCATTAAAATTTTTTCAGAAAAACCGAAAAATATTTGGGATATGAATAGCTAAAACCTATGTTAAGGATGACAGATAATGAAACACAAAAAATATTTTTGGTCTACTATTGGAATTTGTTTAGCATTACTAGTTGGCGTAATTATAATCCAAAGTTATTTTTTCACTATCACCAATTATAGATCTATTGCTTCCATAGATGATAATAGCATACGCTCAAACTTTTTTAATGAAGTTAAAAATATGGAATCAATATTATTTTCTGATTCAATTAAAAATGAAAAAGATTGTGCTACAATTTTTAACCAACTTTATCTTCGTCTTTCTAAAGTTCGAAGCAGTGATATCACTATAGATTTTTTGGATGACGAAATGTTTTGGTTAATGGAGATGGGATTTAAGTCACAACTTAGAATTCGGGACATATTAAAGGAACTCGAAAATAAAACCCAGCAACAACTAGTTGGCAAATCTTGTTTAACCGAAATGCGCAACTTTGCCAGGGCCTTAAGATATGCCCAAGATTATGTTGCCACCAAAATGCTAGAAACCCCCACCTATCAAAAACCTACCAACGGATATATCACACTTGAAGATGACTATGGTCCGCATTTTTTTATCAATCCTGCTTACAAAGATAAGTTTAAATCTTGGAGAGATTTAGAGTCTGGGGACCTCATTGTTTCAAGAGGCAATGCCTTCACCAGCGCAGCAATAGCTAGATTTACCGAAGTTGAAACCCAATTTAGTCACCTTTCGCTGGTATATAAGGATGATGCTGGTAATCTCTTTACTAGTGAGGCCCATATTGAAATAGGTAATGTGGCCGCTCCATTTTCAAGTCATATAAAGGAAGAAAATTCACGCACAGTAGTCTATCGCTTCCACAACCCTGAAATTGCTAAAAGAGCAGCTAAAATAATGTATAACCGAATCTATGAAAGAAATTTAATAGATGATAATATTCGATACGATTTCGCTATGGATCTGACTGATCCTAAAGATCTTTTTTGTAGTGAAGTGGCACACTTAGGATTTAAATTGGCCGATCCCAATATTTTTATTCCCAAATATACTTCGTCATTTGAACTTGACCTTCTACCCTTTTTACAACAAGTCGGAATTAAAGTTAACAAAGAGAATATAAAAACATTCCAAGCTTTTTCGCCCGGAGATATGGAGTTTGATACTCGTTTTGATATAGTCGCCGAGTGGAAAAATTTTGATAAGTTAAAAGAATCCAGAATTAAGGATGTTATTCTTACCAAAATATTTGATTGGATAAAAAATGAAAAATATAAATTAGAACCCGATTTAACTACCCATTTATCCAGCGATATCTTTTTTGTGGGAAGGAGAACGCCCTTAATTCAAAAATACTTTGCTAAACATTTTCCCAAAAATATGAATCCGAAACAAATCGCTATCTTTAGAGCTTTGGATAAAGTAGGTGCCATACTACAAAAGAAAATTGAGCAGATTGAAGTGGAAACACAAACCATGCTCACTCCTATTGAAATGCTTGAGGCTTTAGAAAACTATCGAAAAGAAGAACTACTTAAGACAAAAAAAGTGAAACCAGGAACGAGTGACCTCCATTTTTGGCTCAAGCCACCACGTGGAAAGTAACTAACCTATCGATTTTATTAACCTGTAGCTAATTAGCGGTGCGCATTAAACCCATCAAAAGTTTTTGACACTGCGTAACTTCCTATAAATGCATAGAATTTGTTGGCATTCAATTTGCTCATATATTGGTCATGAGCTGATAGTCACAAAAAGGAGACTATATGAAAAAGGACCTTCTGATAATTTCAACCATAGCAATACTTAGTTCAATCTCTATTGTTTTTGCTTCTCTGGATTTCATTAAGGTTGAAAATCTAAAGTTAAGAAAAATAGATGAATCACTTAAAGCAAAACATAAGATATATCAAACCATTGGCGGTATAATGAACCAAACCCAAAATCTAAAACAATATAAGGTAGTAAGTATTTCTGACAGTGATTTATAATATCTCTAATCATTCTTGCTAATGAATTAGGGCCTTAAACTTAAGGCCCTTTTTTTATACCAGTGATTCCTTAAAACTTAAATCATGCCAAATATGCTCTAAATTATGGGAATTAATTTCATTTATTTTGCCTTCACTAATCATTAAAATTCTATCCGCCTCTTTGGCCGTGCTCATACGATGAGTAACGATTATCGAGCTACAATTTTGATGGTTTTCGTTAAACTTTTTCCAAAAATCATTTTCTGTTTGTGCATCCATACTGGCGGTACAGTCATCCATTAAAAGCAGTTGAGGTTTTCTTATTATCGTACGAGCAATTGCTAGTCTTTGTTTTTGCCCCCCTGAAAGCAGAGAACCTTTAGAACCCACAAGTGTTTCAATACCTTTTTGGAATGATTTTATTTCTTTTTCCAGCAAAGAATTTTTTACGGCATCATTTATCGATTCTTCAACAAAATCATCCCCTAGCACAATATTTCTTCTTACCGATTCAGAAAATAAAATATTTTCCTGTCTGACATGACCTATATGTTTTAAAAAAGAATTTCTGGAAATGTTTTCTAACTTTTTACCATTGACGATAATTTCACCACCAGTTGGTTCTAAATTTCTTGATATTAATTCAAGGAGAGTGGTTTTTCCGCTGCCTACCGCGCCCATAATGGCGATTTTTTCACCTTTTTTAATTTTAAAATTGATATCTTTTAAAATATTTTCATTAATGTCTTCATATTTAAAAGATATATTTTTAAATTCTAAGTCTATGAACTCATCCATTTTTTCCCCGATGTCGCCGTCAGATAAGTTACATCTAGTTTCATCTATGGCCATCATCCTTTCAACATATTGAAAGATTTGTTTGGAAGATGCCCAAAAAAAGCTTAACGTATAAATGGGTTCAATAAGATTTTTTAAATACATAAGAAACATTAAAAGAGTACCAAGAGTGATCTCGCCCTTGCCCACATAGAAACTTCCCACCAGAATAACTACCACCGTACCAAAATGGTTCACCATCATGGTAAAGAGATGTACCAATTGGTTAACCTTAAGAAATTTCTTTTCTTTGCTTATCCTATCAGCAATAGCGTTTTGATATTGATTATATTGATACTGCTCACTCAAAGTGGTTTTGACGACCTTGATTCCTGAAAAACACGCCTCTAAGATATTATTACACCTGGAAATACTTTTTTGTTTCTCCTCAGTATAGCGAAGAATTCTTTCATCCAATTTATGCATTATATAAACCAGAATAGGTAGCGGTAAAAATGTAAAAAAGGTCAATTTGACCGAGTAAGAAAACATAACACTCAAGGAAAATGATAAAATTAAAATAGCTTCCAACGGTCTGAATATTCCAGAACAGGAATACCAACAAATTCTTACCCAACTCCCATCCAGATCATCAGTCAGTCGAGTGATAAGATCACCTGTTTTAAATTTAATAAAAAAACTATTGGCCTTTTTTGTCAATTTTTGAAAGTAATCATTTCTCATCCAAGCGGTATAAAGACCATTCATGGTGGCCCTAGAAAATGGCAGAGCTTCCCACAAAATCTCCCGAAAGAGGGATAACATTAGAAAAAAGAAAACTAACTTATAAGCATGATCAACTTGATAATCTTTGGACAATTCATCAATTACAAATTTTAAAAAGAGTGGATAACTAATTTTGGCCATGATGGTGAGCACGGTAAAAAACGTGATAAATATCAGCGTAAGTTTAGTGCGTTTCCAATATGTCCAAAACCATTTAAAATATTTTAACATAATTCACCTTCTGATTTAAAAGACAAATTATGTTGTTCACCCAGTTGTTTATAATAGAATCCATGATAGATTCCCTGAGCATTTAATAATTCTGCGTGTGTACCCATTTCAAAAATAGCCCCATCCTTTAAAACAATAATTTTATCGGCTTTAGCTATAGTTGATAATCGATGGGCCACTATAATACAGGTACGATTTTTCCTTAATTGCTCCAGACTCTTTTGAATAAGCATTTCCGTATAGGGATCAATAGAACTGGTGGCTTCATCTAAGATAAGTAGTTCTGGAGAAAAACATAAAGCTCGCGCGAAAGAGAGCAGTTGTCTTTCGCCAAATGACAAATTACCTCCATCTTCTGCCAGATCCGAATAAAATTGATGGGGCATTTTGGAAATAAAATCATAGGCCATAACATCCTTGGCTGCTTGAATAACTTTATCCGTCCCAATATCTTCCCTAAAAACTCTTATATTATCGAGGGCATTACCTGGAAATAAATAGATATCTTGCAATACCAATCCCATAAAAGATCGTAGATTTTCATTTTTTAAATGTTTGATGTCTTTACCATCAATGAGTATTCTACCTTCTACCGGCTCATAAAACCTGGTTAAAAGTGATAACAAAGTAGTCTTACCACATCCAGTAGGTCCGACCAAGGCTACCGTCTCACCTTTTTTGATTTCAAACGAAATGTTTTTTAAAACACTTTCACCTTCTTTGTAATGAAAGCTTACATTTTGAAATTCTATGTTTGTATTAAACGAAGAGAGTGTCTCACACTCGGTAACATTCCCCTCTTCACTTTGAGTATCCAATATATCAAAAATTTTATCAGCTGCTCCAAAGGATCTTTGAATTTCACCAATTTGCTCAGAGATCATGACTAATGGTTGAATAGAATTGCTTATATATTGAATAAAAAGCCATACCGTACCTATGGTGATTGCTTCTTGTTTTACCCAGCCCACACTTTTGTAGAGAATAAAAGCAATAATCAAATTGGGGGTTAACATTAAAAAAAACCAAACGGCACTTCTGATAGCATGGATTTTTACTGAATATTTCCACCTTTGTTCATTAATTTTTTTAAATTTATCTATCCCCCAATTAATATTACAAAGCCCTCTAAGGGTTGGTATACCTTTGATGTATTCACTTAAAAAACCAGTTATCTCTGCATAAATATCCCGCTCCTTTCTAAACATTGGTCTCATTTTTTTAAAAATGAGTAGTGACCCTAGGGTAAAAACTGGAATAATAGCAGTTGTAAGCCAAGCAAATTTAGCATTAATAGAAAACATAACCACAAAGGAGATCAAGATATTTAAAACCGCCCATAAGACTTGCAGTCCTATAGATGAAAATAGCATAAAGAGTTGCTCACAGTCTGACTCAATACGACTGATAAGTTTACCGGTGTTATATTTATCAAAAAATGGAATCCCAAGTGTAAAAATATGCCCTAACATTTTCTTTTTTATGCTAGAGACGATTTCTATTCCCATGAATCCAACTATAAGTTGTTGAGAAAATTCCACTACCACACTAAGAAAAAGAATACATAAATAAACTAAGGCAATTTGCAATATTAAATCATTATTTTTGGCGGGAATTGCCTTATCTACCAGTTCTCTGAATATGAGCGGTAACAAAGCTCCAAGTCCAGTAGAAATCAACACTCCTAGGATCGACAAGATAATAGAAAGTTGATGTCCTTTAAAAAAAGGAGCAATTTTTTTAAAAGTCGAAAATTTAATTTTCCGCTTTAGGTCGACATCATCAATTGTTATGGCCATATTCCCTTGAGTTTGAACACTTTTTATCAAAAAAGAATATTAAATTAATTAACCAGGTTTGTTAATCAAATTGTAAATATAACGTTGTCATTTAAGCAGCTTGCAAAGAGGCACGGGAATAGCACAAATACTGAAAATATAATGTATTTTGCGCATTTAGAATAATGACTTTACCATGTCTGGCACCCTTTTTTAACAAATCCCTTTCAATGATCTGATGATACGCTTTTGTTATTAAATCAATCTCATTTTGGGTTAAAACATTTTTACTTCCGTGAATAAGTAGATCATAAGTGGTGGAAAACGGCCCGTCAGCGGACTTGGCAGGATTAATCCTAATCGCCATGGTAATTTGATTGAACTTTTTGGGATGGATTTTCCCCTTGATAAAACCCGCTACTTTTTTTCTAATTTCTTTTTCTAAACTCTCTCCATCAGAAATGAGAGAAGCTACTAAATTATCAGGGATATGAGCACCACCTAAAAAAGTTGGTGGTAAGAAAACGAATCGAAATTTTCCAGGTTTCTGCTGTGCTAATAGAGACACAAATTCTTCTTGTTTGGCGCGAGTAAGCACTGCACTTGGATAAAAAATGCCCTCGTCTCCTGAAGAAATGACTTCTGCCACTCCACTTTTTCCGCTCCCAAATATTTCTTTTTGATTTTCAGTGAATGCCTTATTTAATTCATCGACCATTTTAGATGCATTAAGACCTCTATCTTTGATCAAAGCAAGCATTTCCTCCGACAGTTCCTCACCTGATTTGAAAGAAGCATCAAGTACCAATCGAACAAAATCATTTTGTAAATCTACTAACACACTGGCCCCGATCTGTCGGAAATCAAAGCTTACTGCACCTACATCTTTAATATTTTCAAAATGCCAATCATCGATTTGTTTTTCTACAAAAACAGGTGGTGCAAAAAATTCAATTTTTTCAAAATAGCGCATTAATATTTTGTATTCTTCATCTGTTAATCTATACTGAAATAAATTAGCAATTCCGACGTTGATCTCATTAATTTGCCCTTGTGCTTTACGGAAAATATCCATAGTTTCAACCGAGAATATAAATCGATCAGTTGACTTATAATGTTGAATAATTCCCTTCTCGATTAAATTAGGATAATTCCCAATTTCGGTTTGTAATTTATCTATATGAGAAACTTCCTTAGAAATGAATTCAACCGTGTTTTCGTATCCTTCTTCGGCTGCTGAATATCTAATTATCGAAGGGATATGAATCCTTTGTTTTTTAAATATCTTACGGGCCCTTCTAGCAGATAGATAGGCTTTCCAAGGGCTCGTCCCCATACCGGACAAGAACCAAAAAGCAGGATCTTCCAAGTCTTCACCAAAACCAATAGCTAGTTTATTAAAATCCAGTGCAATCATTTTTGCCTTAAAATCTCTGATAGTTTCTTGATACGCATAATTTATAATCTGGTGCATGGCTGCATCATCGGTCGTATTCACTACTAAACGAAGAGATTTCCAATCCAAATAAGTATCCACTAATTTTAAATAATTATCCGTTCCCATTTGATTTTCACTCATGGCTTTTTGTATATTATTCCATAACAAGGTTCTGAAATATTTATTAATTGAAAAAGAAATATTTTTATCTAAAAAGAATTTATCATTCATAGTCTTCATGATTGAATTTTCAAATTCTAAATAATACTCATTCTTATTAACCACTGGATCATCACCATAGATATAACGGGTAACATAAAAAGTATTGTTGCTATCTTTAAATATCTCTTTAAATTCAATATCTACATTTTCCAAAAATTTTAAGACCTTGGGTTTAATGAGTATTGCCCTTCTTTCTTCCAAAGAAAGCTTCTCATTGACTAAAGACCTCACCAGTTCAAGGCATGTGTACGCAGTGCTATCGGAAGCTAAGATCCGATAAGCAGTTTGTTCTACCTCATTGAACGTACTAATCGAAAAAATAAGAAAAATGAAAAGATATAAATTTATTTTAAAAGTTTTCATTAACCCTTTTTTTAAAGTTATTAAAACTTAAAGATCTTTTTAATTTTTTCTTCCAAAGTTGGTGGAGTAAAAGGTTTAGCGATATAATTAGTAACCCCTGCTGATATGGCCACCACAACTTGTTCTTTCTCACTCTCTGCGGTAATCATCAAAAAAGGGGTCTTGGCGTAATCAGTACTCGCTCGCACTAATTTTAAAAGTTCTAGTCCCGTCATATTGGGCATATTCCAATCCGATACAATAAATTGATATGGATCTTTTCTTTCTGTCGCTTCTTGAAGCATTTGCCATGCTTCTTTCCCATCTTTGGCGGTTTTAATATTTTTGAACCCAATATTTTGCAGCATTCTACTAATTATTTTTACCATGGTCGGCATATCATCAATAACGATTACTTTCATCTCAAAATTCATGCTATATGCTCCTGTTTTTTCATAAAAACACACTCATAAAATGATAGCAAGAATTTAAAAAATAGGACATGAAAAATAAATGGGTGTTATTTTCCAAACCTTATTCCAATACCAGACAGCGGATGTCGGATATTATAGATCCAATATGGTAATCACTAAATCAATTCTGCGGTTTTGCATTCGATTAAGTGCAGTTTTATTATTAGTTATAGGCCGAGTATCCCCCAACCCAATTGACGATGATAATTCATCTTTTAAATATGTTCTACTTATAAAAAAGTCTCTAACCACATTTGCTCGCTTAGTGGAAAGCTCTTGATTGACTATTTTGTTTCCCAGCGCATCGGTATGGCCTTCTACGATCACCACACTTTTGCCAAGTTTTTTAATAACCTCTCCCACTCTAGAGAGAAATATTTGATGAGGTTCATTTAAGTCAGCTTTCCCTGGAGCAAATTTAAGTCTAGTTAAGCGAATTATTAACCGTTCCTCTTGCTGATAGACTTCAGCTTCTCCAAGGCTCAATTCCTTTTGTACATCAGTTATTATATTTCTTAACTTTTCTTTTTTGCTTAATTCCCCAACCGCTTCCTTTAAACTATTGAGCTGCTCATTCATTTGGGTTTTTTCTACGTTGATGCTTCTACCGGCCTTAAAAAGAGAATTAATATACTCATTAATCTCTTCTTGTTGTTCATAAAAACTTTTATTGCGTATATCAGCTATCTCCAGAGTCTTAGAAATATTATCAAAATATTTCTCATACCTTAAAACCGTCTCTTCTTTGCTTTCACTTTGCATTTTCTTGACATCAAGAATAACATTCAAAGCTCTTTGAATCATAAAGAGTACTTCTTTCGATTTTGGTTCAATTACTTTGTCATTATATCGATCTCGATCAATCAAGGCATAAACTTCATCGTAATAATTTTTAGCTTCTTTCATGGTAATGGGTGCCAATTCCATTCCCCCTAATTTAAGACATTCGTCCAAGGCTTTTTGAGATTCTTTTAAATATTTTTCTTTAATCAATGTTGATTCAATTAATCGATATTGGGAAGAGAGCTTTTCGGATTTAGACTTGTTGAATTTCCCCTTAGAATCTAGATCCTCACAAAGAGCTAGTAAATCTTCTTCGCTATCTTTAAATTGCACAGTTTCGGTGTTAGCTCCAACTTTGATCGCATCAATTCTCGCCTCTAACAAATCAGGCATCGATTGTTTTACATGCTCAACTTTTTTAAGTGCTTCTTTGTATAAAACCACTACAGAATTCAAATCATTCTTATTATCTTTCAAATAATCTTGATGTTTTTCTTGGGCAGTCTGATACGTGATTGGTGCAAATATTTCAGCCTCTTCGGTTTTCACTTTCTCTAAGATCAAATTTAAATCACTACTTATTTCAATTGGCACAGGTTTGACATCTGCAATTTTTTTATTGGTAAAAGAACAAGAAATACAAGCAACTATCAAAATAATCACAAGAATAAATCTTTTCATGTTGGGTGGACTCCATCATTCGTGGTTTAAAGCAATATTATAAAATTAAAAAGGCCTTTTTACAAAGGCCTTCTTGTATGAAAAATTTGAATTATTGTTTATTCGACTAGTACAAAAGACTCATAATTTGTGCATATTCATCATCGAAATCATTCACATGAATTTCCCAAATATTCTCACCATCAGTGGTCTTACAA
>Ga0208375_1002734_pt1 | contig 15983 bp, 17 predicted proteins | sample RifOxyD1_FD_184038 | JGI IMG/M metagenome (GOLD analysis project Ga0208375, IMG submission 184038) | Soil microbial communities from Rifle, Colorado - Rifle Oxygen_injection D1 (SPAdes) | ecosystem: Environmental > Terrestrial > Deep subsurface > Rock core/Sediment | place: Rifle, Colorado... | reverse complement strand
AAAGCTCATCGCATGGTGCATACCACCACCTAAAAAATAGCAAAAACCATTTTTTAATGCCAGTTTCATTCCTTGATAGGTATAAAATCCTTCTCTTAAAATCAAATCCCTTAATTGGCCAAAATCCAGGCAGGGAGGTCCATCCCCATATTCCTCCAACTCATAACAAATTTTCATAACCTGGTCCAGATTATGCCCCCATAGCGACTCTACATACTTATAATTATGGGCCAGCAATAAATCATCCTGGGTGAAACCCACATCTTTAAATTCTTTGGGGTAATAGATATTATCCGAGTAATTAGATGTTAAATGCTCAAGTATAATCGCAATACGTTCACCCAGTGGAATATGAATTCCAAATTTCGCCAGATTAATGTCAAAATCTTTCTTCAGGATCATTTTACCGACCTCGATAATCTCGATGCTATTATATAATGGAGACTATGAAAACCCAATTACTTTATATCATAATCCTGTGGGGACTTGGTTGTACTTTTGCCCATGCAGCTTTTCAAGATCGTAGTGAAATAAAAAAATATTCTCTTTATTGCGATCGCACCCTTACCGACAAACTGCTCACCAAGGACGTTTATAAGAATTTTTTTGAGTTTGATCTTTTTTATTCCAAAGGAATTAAAACCCTTATGGGGGATGTCAAAGAGGCAATGGACAGCTCTAACAATCCCATAACCAAACAACTCAATGTCATGGAGGTGTTAAGCAAAAATATTAATACTGAAAAATTTGTCGATGCTGGACTCACTATCGCCACACCACTTCCATATCTAAAAATAAAAGAACACCGTCTGTTACCCGGTCTATTTATTGATATCAATGCGGGCACCCTTTTTTCCATCGACAACCGGGTTGATCCGATCGATCCACGGGCTAATATTTATTTAAAAAAAGATATCAAGTACGGGTTAAACTCCAAGTATAAAACCAATCAGAAAAATGATTCATTTGATTTTTCTATCTACAAATTGCTACGATCTGATCTGGAGACCTCCAAAACTTCCTCCCAAATTATCGCCCAGGATAGTTTCATTGACCTGGATTCCTTGACCAAGGATGAGAAAGTGATTGCGACAGATTTAAAATATCTTCAAACTCTGGGTAAAAGTTCTTATCTCTATGAAATAAGAGAATTAAAACTTTATACCATGTCTGGAAGTAAAGATTCAAATTATGGAACCACACCTTATCTACGTTTGGAATTTGATCGATTATTCAGCGAAAATTACGGACTCAGCTTTTTTATCGGTGAACATTTCAGACATCGCTATAAATTCGCAGATGGTCTCTATCTTGGTATCCGCATGCGTTCTTTGGAAAAGCCACCGATTGCTTTCATTTTTAAATTTGATACAGATTTTATGACTTTTATACCCGAGCTAAAAACCAAGTGGCTAGTTGCCAACTATAAACTGATCATTCCCCACAGTAATCCGCAAGACGAAATCTGGGCATCCACGGTTCATTCAATCTCTATCAACATCCCATTCCCTTAAGCTGGTTTCTGGCGTGATCATAGATTATTTTTATTTCCTCTAAATTTATTAAGTTGTTATGCTTGAGATATCCTGCAATTAGAATTTCACATTTAGCAATTAGTTCTTTCAAGGTGGCCTGCCGATCGTCCTCAGATAAATTTCTGGTCATTAAAATTTTATGCATGGCTTTCACCCGGTAATAATCCATGGAATGGTATTTATGCGAAAGTTGATCCTCATGTCCACCATATTTTTTAATGAGTGGGTCAGTAATAAAACCCACTTCAAAAAGCGAAGTAATTTTCAGCCACAAAAAATAATCCTCACACACAGTGAAATCTTCATCGAAGTTACCCATGGAATGAAGCATATTCCTTTCGACTACGGCAGCTGAGGGACTTATCAGACAAAGGGGCAGGCAAAGTTTATAAATAAAGCCACCATATTTTTGATGGATTTTCCGGGGATTGACCCTGACCCCATTTCGAATCCAGATTTCCTCTCCGTGAACAAGCTTGACTTCAGGTCGCTCATCAATGAATTTTCGCTGCTTGAATAACTTATCTGGAAGCCACTCATCATCTGAATCAAGAAAGGCCAGCCACTTACCTTCCGAGATTTGAATGCCGACGTTGCGGGCAGCACTCACACCCTGATTTGCAATTTTTTGATAAAAAATTTTTTCTCGCTGAGGATGATGCTTACGATACTCTTTGACTAAATGTTCAGTCGCATCTGTAGAGCCGTCATCAATAATCCATAAATCAAAATCAAAATAAGTTTGATTCATCACTGAATTTACCGCCCGGAAAAGTACTCTTTCCCGGTTATAGGTCGGAATAATCACGGAAAAAAAATTAGTCTCATTCATCATCAATTATACTTATTGCCTTCACGATCGCCTCTGTGGGAATCTGTGTTTGGAGTGATTGGAGCACTTCTTCCAGTTGTTCTTCAGTTCTCATCCCCACTATAACCTGATCGACTTCGTCGTACATCAGGTTATGCCCGATAGCGAGCTGTGCCCCGGTTAAATGGTATTCTTTAAAGACCGATGTTAATGCTTCATATTTTTTAAATTTAAAATCCAGATTGGATTTTTTCCACCAAGGCGCAAAGCTACGCAGGTCGCTGGCATCATACCTTCTTTTGGGATGGGCATGTCCAGTTAAAATCCCTTTATCTAAAGTTCCCCAAGACATAAAGCTTCGCTTGGTTTCTTTTATATCTTTAAATAATTCATGCACTACTTTTCGATTGAATAAATTAAGCTCTGATTGAATCACTTCAATGTTATCAACCTCGCAGGCCTTATTAATTTCGTCTAAATTGGTATTACAAAGACCAATATGTTTAATCTTTCCTTGGCGTTTGGCCTTGGATAAAACTTCCATAGTGACCCGTACATCGACATTTTTATCAGGCCAGTGAATCATATAAAGGTCCACATAGGAACTGGCTAAATCTTTGAGCGTGGTCTCTAGCATTTTAATCACAATTTTGGGGTCATTACTCATATTGACTCGTAAGTTATCATGCCAGCTCACCCCGCATTTAGAGACAATGAAAACTTTTTCCCGGTTTTTTTTAAATGCGGCCCCAATTCTTTGCTCACTGGTTCTAAAACCATAAATCGGAGCGGTATCATAGATTTTTATTCCACGCTCAAAGGCATATTGCAAAAGAGCCTGGGACTGCTCCTTTGATATGTCACCAAAACCATACCCACGCCCTTCACCGCTTAGGGAAGCTCCTCCAAAGGTAAGTTTGAGAGGTGAAATCTGGCTTAGCAATTTGCTCATTTTTAAACACCTTTGACAAAGATTAGCTTTTCGCTATAAAAAGCATCTATGAAGCTTATCACAGTGGCCCATAAATTAGAGGCCCGTCATTTCTTTTTAAACTACTCTTTTACAAAAAATGATTATATTCATGGTCTTTTTGAAAACCAGCTATTTTCTCTTTTTATCTGCCAAATGGGATCAAATCAAGCTTATAGAAATTTAAAAAATCTTTTAGATAAAAACAATTCCTTTGAACTTATTATCAATCTTGGTATTGCTGGAGCCATTAACAGTTCCTTAAAACAACACTCCATCTGCCCTATTAAATTGCTGGTCGATGCGTCAACTATCACCTATCCAATTGAAACCCCGGGCGGTCTTTATACCTGCTTTACTTCGGAAAAAAAAATCCTTACATCCATTGACGCAGATGTATTAAAAACTTTTGATCTGGTTGATATGGAGTCCTATGGGCTGTCTCAAGCTTCCAAGGAATATAATATCCCCTTTCATTCTTACAAACTTATCTCTGATTTTCCCAATCATACCACCAACGATGAACTGACAAAAAACAATTTTGACACTTATTCCAAACTTCTTTTTGATTATTTCCAACAACAGATTCTCCCTCTTTTTTGATGCCGAAGAAGTTTCATTTGGTATACAATACTTTAAATTTATTTAACCTAAGGAAAGGATATTTTTCATGAACCAATCTGTTTTTAATCGCTGGGCTAATGAAACCCCTAAAATCCGGGAAAACATTATAAAAATGATTCATCAATGCGCAAGCGGGCACCCTGGCGGCAGCCTCTCTAGCGTTGAAATTCTTTATGCCCTATTTGCCAAAGACGGAGTAATGAAACAATCTCCAGATAAAATTAATACTTTTGACAGAGATCGATTTATTCTATCCAAGGGCCACGGAGTACCTGCGCTTTATGCTATTATGCACGCCGTAGGCTACGATATCACCGAAAGTGAGTTAATGACACTAAGGCATCTTGGCTCACGCTTACAAGGTCACCCAGATCGGGTCAGATTACCTTATATCGAAGCTTCCACAGGCTCTCTAGGCCAAGGGGCTTCCATAGCTCAAGGAATCGCCATGAGCTATAAACTGGATAAAAACCCCCATCGGGTTTATGCCCTGATCGGGGATGGCGAAATGCAAGAAGGGCAGATTTGGGAAGTTGCATCCTCTGCAGTTCATCATAAACTTGGGAATCTCACTTTAATTTTAGACTTTAACAAAGCACAAATAGATGGCACCGTTAAGGAAGTGTTAAATATGGCTCCTCCTGAAAAAAGATGGGAAGGCTTTGGCTGGAATACACAAGTCATCGATGGCCACAAATACGAAGAAATTGTAAAAGCACTACAAACCACTCACAATGAAAAACCAACCATGATAATTGCTCACACCATTAAGGGAAAAGGTGTTTCTTTTATGGAAAGCAACATTGTAGGCTGGCACGGTTCAGCTCCAAACGATGAACAATGTAAACAAGCATTGCAAGAGATTCAACAAAACAGATCTATTGGATTATAGGAGATACTTGTATGGGAAAAACAGCAAGCAGAAAAGCTTTTGGTGAGGCCTTAAGCGAACTGGGTGATAAATATAAAAATGTGGTTTGTTTGGATGCAGATTTATCCAAATCCACCATGAGCATTTTGTTTAAAAATAAATATCCAGAACGTTTTTTTGAAATGGGAATTCAAGAGGCCAATATGATTGGGGCCGCAACCGGAATGAGCTTTTCAGGAAAGATTCCTTTTATATGTAGTTTTGCGGCATTTTTAACTGGAAGATTTGATCAAATAAGAATTTCTATTGCTTATGCCAATGCCAACGTAAAACTAATCGGAACCCACTGTGGGGTTGGAATTGGGGAAGATGGATACTCGCAAATGGGCCTTGAAGATCTATCCATCATGAGAACCCTTCCCAATATGGTGGTCTTGCAACCTGCTGATGCCAAGGAGACCAAGGAAATGATTGAGTGGGCCATTAAGCATGAGGGGCCGGTCTATCTAAGACTGACTCGTCAGGGACTTAAAGATATGAATATGGACAAATTTGAGCGCCCTGGCATTTTTCCTGAATTAAAAAAAGGTCAGAAGGTCGCTTTCTTGGCCTGTGGTGGTTTGCTGGAATATGCACTGGAAGCTGCCCATAACATTTCCAAGGAAGGCAAGATCGATCCGGCAGTATTCAACGCCAATTGCTTAAATCCCATCGATAATGCTTTTATGAGCATGCTGGCAAATAATTTTGATGAATTTATTGTTTTTGAAGACCATACCGTAAATGGTGGTACTGGGGGAATGGTTGCCGAATGGATGTCAGAAAATGCCAATCGCCCCAAAAGAGTTCGTCGATATGGAATTAAAAACATTTTTGGCGAATCAGGAACACCCGAAGATCTGTACAAATTTCATGGTTTTACCACACCTGATATTGAAAAATTTGTGAAAAAATATTTGACCTGATATATTTACTTGCACTTATATCAATAAAGTTATATAAGTTTTAACCGTTAGTAGTTGAAATTAATAAATAAAGGATAAGTTATGGCTAGAGTATGTGACTTGACAAGAAAGCGTAGATTGGTTGGAAACACTGTTTCACATTCTAACAATAGAAAAAAAATGTCTCAGAAACCAAATTTACAAAGCAAAAAAGTATATGACCCAGAAACTGGAGAAACAATCCGACTAAGACTCTCTACTCGGGCCATCAGAACCTTGGATAAGCTAGGATCTTTGACATCATTTTTGAGAAAAAATAGAAAAGATTTTGCAGTTTAAACCTAATTAGAAAAATAAAATAAAAAAGGCCGAAATGAAACTTCGGCCTTTTTTGTTTTTCTTTATAGTAATTAATTATTCGGGGATATCATAAATAACCTCTGCTTCTTCAGCTAAAAATCCCCACAAGGCTACCGATACATCCGACACAAATTTCAGTTTTATGGTATCCCCTGAAACCTCATCAGAATAAACCGCTCCAACTTTCTTTCCCGAAAATTTCGAAACCACCACCCCATCTTTCCCGGCTATTTCCACATAATCATATTTGGCTTCCGTTTCAAATCTAGTGAATTTTATACGAATCATTTTGGCATCAGGCACGGTAATGGTCCTTGTAAGCTCCATCCCATCGGTGTAAGGATGAATTGATTCAAAGGGTACAGTCAATGGAACTGTCACCCAATCATTTTCCCCAGGTTCCCAAGGACGAGGAGGTCTGGTATCAGTAATTAAGTTATAAACATCCAAACGTCCACCCGTGGCAGTTTTATTCTTGTAACTGGCCACATAGTTCGAAGTCAATAGCACCCGTTCCCTCATTTCGCTATGGGGAAGCCTGCCGGTATGACTTACCATTAAACCCAAAGCTCCTGCCACATGCGGAGTGGCCATCGAAGTTCCAGAGTATACGGCATATCCACCATTGGTGACAGTAGAGTAGATGTTACTTCCAGGAGCCGCCACTTCCACTGAATTTTTTCCATAGCATGAAAAACTGGATAAACTATCCGCTACGGTATGCGAGGCGACGGCAATCACATTTTCAATGTCGTAATTGGCTGGGTATTGATTGACATCATCGTTATTACTGCTAGCATTACCAGCTGCCGCTACAAAAATTATTCCGGCATCACTCGCTACTTTTATGACATCAAATAATGCTTGTGAAAATGGTCCTCCACCCCATGAGTTACTCATGACATCGACATTCAATCGGGTGGCATAATTGATGGCTTCCACAGCGTCAAGAGTGGTACCTGATCCAGTATCTGTCAGGAATTTCAAACCGACTAATTCAACTTGATCCATTACACCGGCCACTCCCTGGTTATTATTATGAACTGCACCGATGGTTCCTGAACAGTGTGTACCATGCCCATGGCCATCTTTGGGATCACCATCCTTGTTGGCAAAATCATAACCGTGAATATCATCGACAAAACCATTTTGATCATCATCAACTCCTGGTTTCCCATTTTTTTCTGCAGTATTGACCCATATATTATTGATCAAATCTGGATGATTGTAATCAATACCAGTATCTATAACGGCAATCTTTATGGACCGATTCCCGGTGGTAAGATCCCAGGCTTTTAAAGCATTGATATCGGCTCCGGCCACTCCCACCAAACCAGTCGGATCATTTTTTCCGGTATTATGAAGACCCCAGAGGACATTAAATTTAGGATCACTCGGAAAATATCGAAGATCCATTTCGTCCCCCAAAATAACATCGTTGATTAGCCTTTGATCAACCGGCTCATCTATTTTCAAGGTATAATTGGGTTCAGCATATTCAACTGCCGGATCCTGGGATAGCAAGCCCGCCACTTGTTTTATATCAGATTTTTGATCGAACTTGATTAAGAATAAATCACCATGCAGTAGTTGAACCTTTCTCTCCAGTTTTCCATTAAAACCTCTGATTAGGTTATTGATATCCTTCGCTGAATCATTTTTAAATTTAACGATCAACTCTCCTCTTACATACTCTTGGGCCCGAGCGGTATTAAAAAACGCGATAATCAGCACCAAAAAAAGCAAAAATTGTCGATAAAGCCAAAGTTTTGTCATAGGTGATCTCCTCTTTTTTCCTTGTAAATAATTGTTTCAATCTTCCTTGTATATTTGATGATAATTTCAAAGGAGGTAATTTTACAGGTGGTAATCTTTTCCAGGCAGCCTTCAAACAAAAGTCGTGACATAATAAACCTATGACAATTTATGGAAGTTCAAAACATCCGGTTTTGATAAAAAAAATTAACGTTAACATTTGGTCGCTACGAGACGAGATAGAATTCACTCTGCAAAAGAGACTGGATTACTGCAAGGCCAATGGACTGGCTTTTAAGCTCTCGGACTTAAAGAAGGAATATTCACTAGACGGTCAGCCCACCGGCCCGGTTCCCGATGATAAATTAAATGATCCGATCGAGGAAAATCAGCAGATGCAAGTGGCACCTGTACCAGAGACACCAGCAGAAACATACACAGAAGTTGAAGGCACCGAGGATGAGATGTTAAAGGCCATGCAGGAATCCACTCCACCTGCTCCCGAAGAAAATATGGCCAAGGTGATGATGACCGCCATCAATGAATTCAGTGGTGGAGGAGCTTTTGTCAGACAAAGGCATCCAGCTTTGCCCAAAGAAATGTTGGTCAAGGGACGCACCGTCTTAGCTGAAATATACATGGATAAAATGCTGCTTTTTACAAATAAAAAATTCATTGATGGGCAATCGGTCGTAATCGAATTTGATATAACCAAAAAATTTCTTCTAAACGCCACCGTAGGTTTTTGCAAAGAACATAATCTTAAAAACAGAATCATCAGCGAAACCCCTTTTCTCTACCGTATGGGAGTCAAATTCACTTTCTTAAAAAAAGGAGAAAGGACGCTGCTTCGCCAATTTTTAAGCGCCATCCAACCGGATATTAGTCGACCTGAATTGGAGTCCATTCACTTGGAACAAAAGGAAGAAAGTCTGGATGAAGTTCTGGACGGATTAGATCTTTAAATTGATTTATTTTTCGAGATTCTCAGCCGCAATTGCAAATCTTTTGGCACCAGCTTCTTTTGCCAGATCCATAATCTCAATAGTTCGCCCCAGAGTTGCCTGATAATCCCCTTCGAATATGACTAATTCACTGTTTTCAATATCAATACTTCTACGAATTTCCTCTTTCATCATTTCAAAATTAATTTTTTTTCCCTGGATAAAAATCTGTCCGGTTTTATTCAACGATATAATAATCGCCTTATTTTCTTTGGCAGAAGTGCTGGATGTGGTCTTGGGAATATCAATATCCAAACCGCTTTCCAACGTTATGGAGGAGGTCATCATAAAAATAATCAACAAAACCAGCATGATGTCTATAAGCGGGGTCATATTAATTATGACGACATTTTCATCATCATGATCACTTATTTTGATTCCCACTTTAAAACCCTTTTAATTCGTCGATTAAATCTTCCAGCCCAATTTTATATATAATCGTTAAATTTTTAAACCGCATTTGAAAATAATTAAAAATAATCAAAGACATAATGGCCACAATAATCCCGAAAGCAGTGGTGATTAATGCTTCGGCTAGTCCTGGTGCAATCACGGAAAATCCACTTTTACCTGAATGGGCGATAGATTCAAATGACCTAATGATACCAGTTACCGTGCCCAGCAATCCTAAAAAAGGAGCCACGGCGGCAATAGTCGCCAAAAGCCAATTGGCACGGGTTAACTCCAGCTTCATGGATTCCAGTTTCCTGGATATTCTGGATTCTTTTTTCTCCTTGTTGGCATCATGATTTTCGTCACTGAATATTTCCAAATAAGGCGCTTTGATCCAAAAGTCCATATTATGACAAAGCCCTTTAGCCTCATGAATTTTATTATCTAAAATAAGATTTTTGCCCTGGTTTATGATAAGCGTAGTTTGATTTTTTAAGGCCAGTAATTTTTTTAATTTATCTATAAAAATGGCCCATACTAAAATCGAGCAAAGCAGCAGAGGATACATGACAAATCCACCGTCATTAAATAGCTTCAATATATCCATTATTTCCCCCGTCAAACTATACTTAGACATCCATGCACGTTATTATTATAATGTTAATTATGTAAACAACGGTCTATTTCGTCAAACTTTGGCACTCTTCCAGACTTTGATAACGAGTAAAAGTTTATATGCAAATCAACATGAAAACAAATAAAACTTTAATCTCCACCTGGCTGCTTGGCGGGTTTACCGTCATTTTAGTTTTATCCTCTGTGATAAGTTTCCTATTTCAATCCAACCTGGATCTTCCCGAAACCCTGAACCATCATATTCTTTTCACACATAGTGAACTGGAAAACGTGGAAAAAATAGTGGTTAAAAACCAACTGGGAAAATTTGTCCTACAAAAATCAATCGATACTCCTGCCAAATGGCGTTTAATCGAGCCACGGAGTTTCCCGGCCAATCCACAAACCTTGAAAAATATCTACGATTCCCTGGAAAAAATATCGATCATGCGAATCCTTAAAAAAGACCCCATCAATATTTCGCATTACTCACTCAACAAGCCATTTATGCAAATTGAATTTTATGATAAAAATAACAGCCCAACATATATCCAGTTTGGAATTATCAACCCGATAGATAATTCCACCTACATAGCTCATTCAGCATATAATGAAATTTTTCAAATCAAGACTCTCCCCTATAGTATTGAAAGCTTAATTCTAAGTGATTTTCTGGACGCTCGAATTTTCCACACCTCCAAGGATGAAATAACTGCCTTGACCATTTATAGGGGTTTTCGCAAATACAATACACCAATATTAACACTTGAAAGAAAGGACGATCAGACCTGGCTTATAAACAATCGACCTGGTTTAAAAAATAACGTCGATAATTATCTGGATACACTTTTGGGGCTAAGAGTGCAAATGATTCTCGATAAAATAACCCCGGAAACCCAAAAATCCATCGAACAATATTTCAACTACCCGTTATATACCGTGGAAATAAAAACCTCTGACAATAATTTAATCACTTATAGTATTAGCAATATAATCGATACCCTGCCCGACGTAAAAATTGAAAAGAAAAGCAGTTTTATCGTAAAAATCTCTAACGTTGATTCACCACTGATTGTGCAAAAAGAAAATTTAGAAGCTTTCTCTTTCAAAGAGAAAGCCACCAAATAACTAAATATCGAGATAGTGCGGACTGACTTATTTCACTTCTTTATGAAGAGTATGTTTTCTTTCGAATTTACAATACTTTTTCAATTCCATACGATCAGGAGTCGTCTTTTTATTTTTTGTCGTATGATAGCGACTTACGCCTGGAAGTCCAGATTTTCTACATGTTTGACATTCCAAATGAATAATAACCCTAGCACCTTTACCTTTAGCGGCCACAGAACCCTCCGTGCAAAAATTTATAACCCTTTAATTTTAAAACCATGAAAATTTACATTGATTTTTACCAGTAGGCAAGAATTTTTGAAAAATATTAGTCAATCAGTAGAAATTACTTGATTTTCTGTTATAAACAGGTCAATTATACTCCCATTGTTTTAAAGTTAATTTTACAATTAGATAATTCGTCTTTGTATTAGAGCAAAGAAATATTGAGAGGTTGTTCATGAAAGAAAATATTCATCCCGAGTACTTTGATGTAACTGTTGAGTGTGCATGCGGAAATACCATCCAAACCAAAAGCACCAAGAAGATATCTAAAACAGATATTTGCTCAGCCTGCCATCCGTTCTACACAGGCAAACAAAAAGTTTTGGATACCGAGGGTCGTATCGAAAAATTTAGAAGAAAATTTGGTACTGAATATACGACGATCAAAAAAAATAAATAGATTTACACCCGATTCCACTGAATTGGGTCTTTTTGCCATTTCAAGACCGTGATTTTGTCTTGTTGGTCTATTTCTCGACTTTCCAGACAAACTTCGATGATCGATTCCAGGTCTGTTAGCGCATAAAAAGGTAACATTAAGTCCCTTATGATGTGTTTTGCTGACTCCATCTGATAATCAACAATAGCGAGACATCCAACCGGGCATAATCCGGCTTCCTTGGCTCCATTGTAGGCCATTTTTAGACTGCCAGCTTGGTTGACCAAATCCTCTATCAATAAAATTTTGTCTCCTGGTTTATAATCCCCTTCTATTTGGTTTTGTTTGCCATGTTCTTTAGCCTTGGACCGGATGTAGATCATGGGTGAATTTAGTCGATCAGCAATCAAGGCTGCATGGGGAATACCGGCGGTTGCCAGACCGGCATAGGAGTCGCAGAATAAACTCTTTTCTCTAATTACATCAACGAAATTTTTAATTATTTCATCTCTAACTTTTACATGAGACAAAATTTTTCGATTATCACAATAAATCGGCCCTTGCAGGCCAGAGGTATAAGTAAACGGTGTTTTAGGAGCAACCATGACCGCTTTGATAGAAATTAATAGTTTGGCCACTTCACGACTTTTTTCATCCATATCCTTCCCCTAGTAATTTTTTCAATAATATTGCATATTTGGAGTGATCATACTATGAATTTTTTGTAACCATGTAAGGAGTTCATTATTCTACCCAAGCTCACTTTGCTTATTTTTTCTCTCCTGATCATCCTATATTCGTGCGGCCGGCATACTCCCTCAAATATTTTATCCCAGAACAATCCCATCTTAGATGGAAAAAAAATTACTTTATATAATTTGAATTTAAAAACCAGTGATGAATCCCAGGCTATTAAAATTGAAACTGGTGCCTTCAAGCATCTTTTTTTAATGACTGCCGCCAATATGGGAGGATTACATAACACCCAGGGCCCATTTTCCTTTGAAAGCAAGGTCGTTTATTTTACACCTGGTGATGGGAACTACATCAATCTGTTCGAACAAACTGACCGACCTGATTCAGGTATTGAAGATGCCAAACTCCTGGCCAGTTTTCCTATCATAGAAAAAAATGAAGACTATGTAGTGTTTGATTTTGACCATGGGATGAAACGTATTTACCAAAAAAGAAACACGCTCTCCTACAATAATCATTTAAACCAGGAGCACACTTTTGATATCGTCGAAAGTTTTCTCTATCAGGCCCAGGTGATTGATCAACATTTGATTATCAAACATCATGTCAACATCAAACAAACCAATCCTAGTGGCAACGTTATTTATGACCAGGTAAACATGAAGTACACCTTTGCGTCCTATATGAAGAGTCCCACCTTTGTGGAAAAAACCCATCCCGATAGATCCCTTTACGCCTTTTATGAAACGCACGCAAAAAAACAAAATTCCAAAGTCATCCGGCTAAATCATACTGGTCCAATAACTTTTTATTATACCGGGAATATTCCTCCCGAATATTTTAAGGCTGTCATGGATGGCATCAAATACTGGAATAATCTTTTAGGAGTGGATTTCATTGAAATAAAAAAACTGCCTAAAGGGAGCGAAGCCTTTGATCCAGGAGTCCACATTATAGAGTGGTCTAATGAGGAAAGAAATTATGCTTATACTAGTATGCAAAATGATCCCCTCACCGGGGAAATTCTCCAAACCTATATTAACTTTCCCAATCCGCTAAACAGCCCCCAATATCAATTAATTGGTGAATTTTTAAAAAAGCATACCCGCAAGGTCATGAACTCCAAGAATAGCAATGCGACCTTGTCCATCAAACAATTCAATCCCACCATGATTATCCATAATGAAACCGTTAATGAATTGCAAACCAAGCAATCCACTTTTAACGATCTTCTGCAAACCATCCCCAACCAATGGCAAACAGAAAGTATCTCTAAAAGAATTTTTTCTGATCTGATCAGCTCTTTAATCGCCCATGAAGTCGGCCATGCCTTGGGAATCAAGCATAATTTTGCTGGCAGCGTGGAGTCCACACTTTCGATCAGTGATAAAAAAGCAGTTTACTACAATTACATTTTTTATGACCAACTTGATCCAAATCTGGTGACCACATCCTCGATTATGGATTATCTTCCCTTTACTTTTTTGGCCCTAACAGGTGCCCAGATAAGAAAACAACAATTACATTTTAGCTGGGATCAACTTATGCTTGGCTGGTTATACCCGGATCAGGCCGATGCCACGGTTATCCACCAACCAATCTTTTGTTCAGACCAGGATCATGACCAAAAAAAATGGATCAACTGTAGAAGCTTCGATGCATTTAAAAATCCCATTTCCGGATCAATAAGCACTTTTGATGACCACTTAAAAATATTGGCCTTTGAAATCGCCCAAAATATTCTGGACCTGGGAAGACAAACCTTGCATTTGCTTCCTCCCACCAAATTGTCTTCTCTGCTGGGAGCACGTCGCACCGGACAGGAATTATTTCAAAGTTATCAGGCCATCATGGATAATCTTTCATCAGAAGTTAAGTTTATCCAGACCGATGACACCAGAGGCGTTCAGCAAACGAGCTTGGGGGAAGCCCATCTAACCCTTGCAGATATTCTCATAACCCCGGTTTCCATCAATCATCAGTCCATGAGCAATCTGATTCTAGCGCTTAAACAAATGGTGATTGGTCAAATCATTTTTATCACCAAGGAAAATGTGCGTGATCTTGGATTTGTACCTAAATTGGATTTGTATTTTTATGATATCGAGGAAGTTTTTTTAAATTATTATTTCACCTATCTAACCAATGCGTCCTTTTATGCACTTTTTGCCAATTCAAATGAAGAGTTGGCATTCTTTAATTCCATGGACAAAATGATCGAGTCCAATCTTTTTTCATCAGGTATCCACCCCATTGACCTTTCTTACCGATATTTTTATCCCAAACTTTATCATATGGACGGAAGCTTTAATGATACCCGCCGCTTAATTATTAATTTTCTTTTTCACAACACTTTTATAGACCGAGCTGACTTACTCACCTATCAGAGCAACCTTAGATCCAACACCTACCAAAGATTATTGGAACATATCAATGCTTTGGAAAACCAAGAGGTATCTCCTGCTGATCCATTTCGATTTAACGAATATCTGCAATCAGAATACCAGCTGCTGGAAATACTAAAAAATGGAATTTAAAAATCATCTCCTTGAAGGCATCCTGATCAGACGCTATAAGCGCTTTTTTGCGGAAGTCAAACTTTCCTCGGGAGAAATAGTGACGGCCCACACAGCTAATACGGGACCAATGACCACCTGTTTTGAACCCGGACGAGATGCTCTTTTAAGTTTGCATGACGATTCAACTCGTAAATTAAAATATTCCCTGGAAATGATCAAGGCTCCCCAAACCTGGATTGGGGTCAATACTCATTTGGCCAATAAACTGGTGCAAGAAGCGATTCAAAATAAAACCCTCAAGGAATTGCAAGGTTATAAAAATATTTTTCCCGAGTATAAAATTGGTAACAGCAGACTTGATTTCATGCTAACAAATTCCACCCCACCCGAGTGTTATGTCGAAGTTAAAAGTGTCACTTTGCAAGGTGATGACAACTACGCCCTTTTTCCGGATGCCAAAACCACCCGTGGACAAAAACATTTATTGGAACTTATGGATCTAAAAAAGAAAGGATTTAGAACTATGATGCTCTTTATTGTACAAAGAGAAGATGCCGATAAATTTAAAATAGCAGCACAAATTGATCCAGAATATGCCAAGCTTTTAACTCAGGCGAAGAAGTCAGGTGTCGAAATTCTAGTGTATGGGTGCCGGCTCACTCCTACAGAAATTATCATAAGTAAAAAATTATTATATGCAGCTTAATAAAATTGCACTTGAACACTGATCGAGGTCATTGAATCACAAGTAACGGTATAATCATAGGTTCCCACTATCATCGAACTAGTTAGCGTAAAATTGGTGTAACCAGCAGCATCAGTTAAAACTGGTACGCTAGCCCCTCCTCCATTAGGGTCCACGATATTAACCACTACCATCTTGTTAGGTACCCCATTAAGATTGCTGTCTTTTACATAAACATCAAAAGTGGTGGTACTCCCCCCCGTCATTATGGACGCTGGGCCCATCAAATTCAGATCGACAGTGAACACCGATCCAGCGATAAACGTCACGGTTATCGGGGGAGTCGATGTTATAGAATTAGCCGTAACAGAGTAGTTGTAAGTTCCTGCCAAGGTTGAGCTGGTTAGAGTGAATACTGCCAGGCCAT
>Ga0208375_1002733_pt1 | contig 16012 bp, 13 predicted proteins | sample RifOxyD1_FD_184038 | JGI IMG/M metagenome (GOLD analysis project Ga0208375, IMG submission 184038) | Soil microbial communities from Rifle, Colorado - Rifle Oxygen_injection D1 (SPAdes) | ecosystem: Environmental > Terrestrial > Deep subsurface > Rock core/Sediment | place: Rifle, Colorado... | reverse complement strand
ACGCTCGGCCCTTTTCGTGGTGTTCCAAGTCCTCCGGAACAGCCGGTTAACATTCGCCCGGATCATGGCGCAGGTGTGGTTGAGGGCAAAAAGAGGATCGAATTTTCCCGATTTCAGTTCTCCCTGTCCCACAACGCAGCCGCGTCGGCCCTTCGTCGTCAGGTGTTTGCCGTTTGGAAAGCATGCGTCAATCCAAGCGGGGTATTTTGGATTCTGATCCGTAATTATCGTCACATCCGGGGCCGCAAATGGTGCGATTGACCGCAACAGATCTTTCGCCGACTGCTCACGGTCATCGGCCCTCGGGCCATACTTTTTCCTTGCGATATCAGCAAGTAATCCCTTGGCTGGCATCGAGCAGACACGAAATCCGAGAAGTTTCCGGGTTACGGGGTCAACCACTATCGGTACGCTTAGCGGCTGGTACTTTGATTTTTCAAATGTCTCCATTTCATCAAATTGAAGCGTCACAAGTTTCTGGCCTGTCTGTCCGTAATGATGATTCAGATATTCATTGTTTTTTTCTGTTGAGTTGAGCCCCAGGAATATGAACTTTCTGACGACCGTCTTGATGTTTATGCGAAGAACGATGGCCATTCTCCGCTGGGACATGCACGAGGCGAAGAGTTTTACGATGGACTTGTTGACCGTGCGTTTTTTTTGCATGAAACAGTCCGAACTGCTGGCGGCCGAAAAGGTGCGGCCACAGACCCGGCACAAGTATCTGGAGATTTCTTTTGAATCCGAAGACCGGAAAAAGTTCCCTTTCCGGACGATGTGGAGTGAATCCGGACCCCCGGCGTGGGACGGGCAGCTCTTGTAATGACATTTATCCGGCAATCGACTTGAAATCCCCAGCTTCATCAGCCGGCATAAGAGCAATTTGCGAGCCAGATCAGCTATCTTGCCCTATGACGAATTGCGATCATGCACAGGCTGGGGGGACGGCTTATGATATTATGATATAAAATACTGTATATACAATGTTTTAAAATATGATATGATTACATATATGGAAAAGTTTAAAGAACAAATCGAGGAGATTTTTAAACAGCTGGATAAGCTTGTCGAAGCCGAGAATCTTGAGCGCAGGGAAAACGGCGCGCCAATACTGCAAAATGCTGAGGTTCGGCTTCTTGGACAGGCTAGCCTTCTTGTAAACAGCAGGGTTTCGGCAGTGCTGTCACTAGCACTTACTGGTGATCTGGACGCATTACTAAAAATGGAATCCTTTACAAAAGAATCTTTGAAAAAAATACTTCATCAACATGGGCTTGTTTATGACGAAGACAGCCATCTTGTCTGGATTCCGGATGGCGCTGTATTTGAGGAATTGCTTGTTTTTGAAAATGTTATTGTAAAAATCATTGATCCTGAATCGGCTCTGGTCAGTAAGGCGGTAAAGGCACCCCAAAAAAACAAGCAGCTTGTTCGCCAGGCAATAGCGTCCGGAGAATTTCCACGCCTTGCGGCCAGAATCATTTGTCATGGTGGCGATCTTGAATTTTTTGGCAGGGATTAGCACGTGAATAACAAAAAAATAATGGATAAGATCCGCCATGCCGCGAAAATTGACGCAAAAAAACGTAAAGATCGCCGTTATCTTGATACCATGAGCCTGTTGGTATCCAAGGGATTGTTACGTACAAACATGAAAATACTGCCCCGGCCAAACAGCAGGATAAGCCTTGATGATGCGGTTTGGGCTGGAATAAATGTGGAGCCGCGAATACTCGAGGTCTTGCCAGCGGCAGTGCTCAGACTTGGCAGGCATTTTGTTTTTTTACCCGAGCGTCATGCCGGATTGCTTGAAGTAGTTGCCTGTTTGCGCCTGGGAGCCGTTACGGGGCCGGATTTTATGGGCATCTCATATAAAAAATTGCGAATCTGGGCGGATTTTCCGCTCAAGGACGGAAGAGTAAAAACCGTGAGCGAAAAAAAAATCATGCGTGCTTACAGATTAAGGCCGGAGATATTCCGGAAACTTGAAAATATGGCAAAGCAGCGCGGATGTACGGAAACGGAAGTGATTGAAAACGTTATCCGCTTTTCCTTTTCCGCCAGATTATGAATCCGATGCCGGCTCCCGCGACGAGCAGTATGATGAGCAGTGAATTGTCTTCTTTTTTCTTGGTTACGGCGTCGGAGCCGCCCGCGGGATTCACGCCGCCCGGGAAGACGGTGCTCTCGGACATGTTCTGCGGGATCTGGGTCTGCTGGAAGATGTTGCCCTGCGCGGGGCCCGCGTTGATTCCGGCGCCCTGCTTGCGGAACACCTTGAGCGTCTTGACCATGTTGTCAAAATCCTGGAGGTACTGCTGGTACTTGGCCTTGTTGATCGAATACGTGACGAGCACGCCGATGTCCTGCTTTATTGTTGCAAGATAGCGCGTGAAATATCCGGGGATCTCCGATTCAAGATGGAGCGAATCGACCCAGGGTTGTCCGTTCAGGCTGACCGACTTGGTGTATTTGGGCTCGGACTTCACCGGTTTGCCCTGGATGCTGGTGTAGGTTTTTGGCGCTTTCAGGTACGCAAGATACTGGTCAAGGCTGTCCTGGTCGCCCTTGAGTTTGGCGGCAAGCACGATGATGGCGTCGCGTTTTTTTGCGTCATTCGCGTTCTGGCATATCCACTCGGCGCCTTCGAGGTTGCACCCCCACTGTGGCGGCAGCTCGAACTCGGTAAACTGGTTGGCGAACTTCGCGGCGCGGGCCGGGCCCGAAAATGCAAATGCAGTCGCGAGTACGGCGGCAAGGGTGATTGTTCTTTTATTCATGGCTTTTCTCCTCTATGGATCATTGAATTATTTAACCGGCCTTTTTGCCAGAAAACCCTCTTCAATCCAGACTTCCTTGAAGTATTCGGTGACCGAGAGCGCCGCTTCGCCGTCCTCGACGCTTGTGACCTTTGCGCGGGCAACGGGCTCTCCGGCAGCGCCGTTCGGTTTGACCGAAAAAATGTCAAACACCTGGCCCGTCTCGACGCCGTCGGCGCGGCCCTTGTTGATTTTTACAAGGTTGAGGCGGTCGTTCACGCGCGCCACGTTCGCCTCGAAGGCATAGTTCACAAATCCCCTGTTCGAGCGGCCGTACTCGTTTGGCGTCAGCCGCGCCGGATTTTTGCCGGCCGTGCCCCAGTGCGCGCGCAGCCCTCCGGAAACCGCAAACCCCTTTGGCGCCGTCCGGCCCCAGAGGGTGATGCCGCCGCCGGCAAACAGTTCGAGGTCCTCGTTGACGGCGTAGCCGGCCTGTCCGCTCAGCATCGTGAAGGACGGATTCAAGGAGTTGATGATATATGACCCGCCCGCGCCGTATGACGGCAGACTGCCCAGCGCAATGGCGCTGAACGCGGTCATTGTTTGAACCGAGTAATATCCGTCGGCTCCGGCGCTCAGCAAAAACCCCTTGCCGGCAGTCGGCCTTACCGCTGCCCTGACAGTCCACGGGATGCCGGCCGCGAATCCGCCGGTGCGGTGTTTGTAGGCCGCGCCGCCGGTGAGGCCGATGTCATAGTCGCCGCTTTTCATTATGCGCCAGTTCAAGAAAGCGCCTCCCGTGAAATCGGTCGAGCCGTCGCCGATGAACAATCTGCGTTCAATTATTGCTTTTGTGTTGTTGTACAGCGGGAAGTCGCATTGTGCCTGCAGGTCGAGCGTTATGCCCGCTCCGGGGTGCTCAAACACGCGGCTTGTCACCCCCGCGCTCTGGTCCGAAAACCCGTAACCGGCCCAGGGATTAAGCGTGGAGTTGACCACGTTGCGCGACCAGGCGCCGCGGACAAACGGCGTGATGTATTTGTGAAGGCCGTAGGAGACGCCCAGCTCCGTCGTGAGCCGGTAGTATTGCGTGAGGCCTGCTGGCAGGAAGGCGGCGCTGTACGCGTTGTAGTTCTGGTTTGTCGCAAAAAATTTTACTTCGGGAGAGACGCTCAGATATCCTTGCGGCCGGTAATTGTCCGTCCACTGGCTCAGATAAACATCAGCACTTGCCTGTGTCATGCAAAACAGCCCGCAACACACCGCGGCAGCGCCAGCCCATGCCATCGATCTTTTCTTGTTCATCCAGTAATAGATTGCCATAGCCTTTCACCCCCGCACAGAAGTTTTTTGTTTGACCAGGGCGCTCCCGGTGGTACTCAAGGGTTATTCAAACAACATACCCACAGAGAAGGGGGCATCAAAGATGTCAATTTACGACGAAGCCCTGGAATATCACTCCAGCGGTCGCAAGGGCAAAATCGAAGTAACTGCAACAAAACCAATGGTCACGCAGCACGATCTCTCGATGGCTTACACGCCGGGAGTGGCCGAGCCGTGCAGGCGCATCGCCAAGGACGAAAGCCTCGTTTACGAGTACACCGCCAGGGGCAACCTTGTTGCGGTGATCTCGGACGGAACGGCGGTTCTCGGACTCGGCAATATCGGCGCCCCGGCTTCAAAACCGGTGATGGAAGGCAAGGGCGTGCTTTTCAAAAAATTCGCCGACGTCGACGTTTTTGACATCGAGCTTGGCACCACGAACCCCGAAGAGATCATCCGCACCTGCGAGATCCTCGAACCCACCTTCGGCGGCATCAACCTCGAAGACATCAAGGCACCCGAGTGTTTCCAGATCGAAGAAGAACTGAAAAAGCGTCTCAAGATCCCGGTGTTCCACGACGACCAGCACGGTACTGCCGTGATCAGCGGCGCGGCGTTTATCAACGCGGTCGAACTTGTCGGCAAGGAAATAGGCAAAATGCGCGTGGTGTTCTGCGGCGGCGGCGCCGCGGCAATTGCCTGCGCCAATCATTACGTAAATCTCGGCGTAAAGCGCGAGAACATCATCATGGCCGATTCAAAGGGCGTGATTTACAAGGGCCGCAAAGAGGGCATGAACAAATACAAGGAGCGTTATGCGGTTGATACCGGCAAGCGCACCGTGGCCGAGGCGCTTGATGGCGCGGATGCCTTTGTGGGTTGCTCGGTAAAAGACGGCATCTCGCCGGAGATGATCAAAAAGATGGCCCGCGATCCGGTTCTTTTTGCGATGGCCAACCCCGATCCCGAGATCACGCCGGAGGCCGCTCTCAAGGTGCGTCCCGATGCGATCATGGCCACCGGCCGTTCGGACTATCCAAACCAGGTCAACAACGTGCTTGGTTTTCCGTTCATCTTCCGCGGCGCGCTCGACACGCGCGCGACGACGATCAACGAAGAAATGAAGATGGCCGCTACCATGGCACTTGCAAAACTTGCCAAGGAGCCGGTGCCGGAGAGCGTGTGCAAGGCCTACGGCGGACAGAAATTCAGTTTCGGTCGTGAATATATCATTCCGAAGCCGTTTGATCCGCGCGTGCTGGTATGGGAGGCGTCGATGGTTGCCGAGGCCGCCATGAAGACCGGTGTCGCACGCATCAAGATCGACATCGACCGTTACCGTGCCGAGCTTGCAAAGAGGATCGGGCTGTAAGATGGGCGCTTCACGGGGCAAAGAAGTGGTGCTCACGCATGATGCTCCGCAACCGATCGGTCCGTACAGCCAGGCCGTAAAAGCGGGGGGGCTTGTTTTTTGTTCGGGCCAGATCCCGCTTGGCCTTGACGGCGCGGTGGCGGGCGCGGATGTGGAGACGCAGACGCGGCAGGTGCTCGCAAATCTCAAGGCCGTTCTTGGTGCGGCCGGCGCATCGATGGACAAGGTCGTCAAGACCACGATCTTTCTGAAATCGATGAACGACTTTCCGAAGGTCAATGAGATTTATGCCGGGCACTTTCGCGAAAAACCTCCGGCGCGTTCCACAGTCGAGATCGCGCGGCTGCCAAAGGATGTGCTGGTCGAGATCGAGTGCGTGGCGTTGGAATAAAAAGGTGTCCGCCAACTTTTAGTAAGGTGTCCGCCAACTTTTAGCAGTCACGGCGCGTCATCGGCCTGCTTTGACGCCTCAGGGCGTGTTGCATAAAATGAGAAAAACATAACGCGCATTGACGCGACGCCGGGCTGCGTGGACTAATGTAAAAAATGCTCTGGGGGGGGGCGCTATAATGAAGCAATTTATCATCGGTGTGGCGATGCTGGTTCCAGTGGCCGGTTTTTCATATTCGTTCGACAAGGATGTCCCTGCCGACATTCAAAAACAGATAACGGACGACATGGGTTTTGTCACCACGATCACAAGCGAAAAGGCGTCAAATCTTCACAAGGAGATTTTTGGCGCGGTCTCGGGCACCGTTTACAAGAATTTTTTTGAGAAGCGCGTATATGAGATCGGCCTCAACTCCTGCGGCAACGCCAACGCCGTCGCCTGCGTGATTCCGATGTGGTATCCCAACAAGATGTGGCTTACGCAGAATTACATCAAGTTCAGCCATCCGCAGATCGCGCGTCTCATGATCGTATTCCACGAAGCGCGGCACACCGAGGACGATTTCGGCAACTGGCCGCATGCCACGTGCCCGCGCCCGTTTCTGGACGCAAACGGCAAGGACATGTGCTCCATCTGGACCGGCGCCAGGCTTGAGGGCGAGCCCGCCTGCGACAGCACGCCCAAGGGTTCGTACGGTTCGTCCATGATCATGCTCAAGAATATTTCCAAATTCTGCGCCAACTGCAACGAGAAGGTCAGAATGGACGCCGGTATTTACGCCGACGACCAGTTCGGGCGCATCACAAGCGAGCGCGCCCGCAAACAGATCCGCGAGGATCTTTACAACTGATGAATAAAAAGCATTTTATTTTTTTGGGCGCCATCGCACTTGTTGCGGTGGCGCTTTTGTTTGCATCGAAGGCATGGAAGGCGCGACAAACCCCTGATGCCGCGGCGCCACTGGCGGATGGCGCGGAGGTGAGGGTTGCTGAAACTGTTGCCGAAGGCGCGCCGCCGGACGCGGTGACGGCTCTCCGGTCCGCTGGTCGGTCCGCCGGTCAGTCCGCCGGTCAGCTCGCGGCCGCTCAAAAAGGCGCGATCCTTGACTCGATCCTGGCGTCCAAAAACGACAACGATCCCCGGCTCGATACGGATTTTAAAAAACTGACCCGTGCCGACAAGAAGTTTTTCAAGAAAAAATACGCTTCCCTCCCCATGGAAAAACGCAACGAGCGCGGCACGATAGTTTTTTTGCTCGGGCGCGAGGCGCGCGAAGCGGCGGATTTTTTGTTTCTCAAGGACGTGCTGGCGGAAAAGCCGTGTCTCAGCCTCTCCGACTGCACGGTGGAGTACAAGCCGGGCGATCATCCGCACTCGGAGACGAGCATTGAGATCAGTCTTGCATATCCGCAGATCGTGGCGCTCAAGCAGGCCGCGCGCGCGCTTGAAGAAGAACGCGCCGCCGGCCGCACCCGTTCCGAGCGTTACCAGGAGGCGCTTGCCACGGTGCGTGCGGGCAGGCTTTCAAGGGTGCCGGTGGTTGCGAGGATGGCGGCGGAGACCGATACGGGGTTTTAGCGGGGTTTTTTTTCCGTTCAAGCAAAGATCCGTTTGATGCCTTCTTTCCAGTGCAGACACGAGACTTTGCCAAATCTCATTGGTGTTTTATCGCACGAAAGGAACAGCATTTCTGTGTGCGGTATGTCCTGCGCCAGGCGTGCAAAAGAACTGACTCTGGCTTCATCAACTTTGTCGTTTGATTTTATTTCAAGGGCTATGCGTTTTTGCGGGTTTTTTTCAATAATCAAATCAATTTCATTGCCGTCTTTTGTGAGGAGATAGGAAAGCTTCCAGTCAAGCTCCCTCGTATGGACAAGGCGGTGGATTTCGAGGATGACAAAGTGTTCAAAAGCAAAACCATAGGATCCTGAATGTGGCACCAGCTTTTCGTCCAGTCTTCCCGAAAGGGCGCGTGTAACGCCGATATCGAACAGGTAGAATTTGGAATTCCTGCGCTGCCTCTTGCGGATGGAAAGATGAAACGGTTGAAGCTCAAAACCCAGCAAGGTGTCTGACAGGATTTCAAAGTAGGTGTGCACGGTGTTTTCGTCAACACCGCAATCCTTCGCAAATTTTGAATAATTGATGATCTGTGCGTTTTGAATGGCGGCAAGCTCAAGAAAATTCCGGAAAGGCATGATTTTGCGTATCAATTGTTCGCTGATGACTTCTTCCTTCAGATAAACATTGCAATAGGAACGCAGATAGCGGTTGCACTCCTCCGGCGTCAGTTCCCATGCTTCTGGAAGAGTGCCCCGGTGCAGCGCTTTTTCGAGTGAAAAACCGTCATCCAGTTCAAGATGATTCAGTGGAAACAATTCAAAGAGGCTGGCTCTTCCGGCAAGCATGTCGGCTTGGGCGCGTTTTAATTTTCTTGCGCTTGAGCCGGTCATGGCAAAGTTGAATTTTTTTTCCCGGATATATTTGTGAACCACGCCCAATAATGCGGGAACTTTCTGGATCTCATCAATAACGACCCATTTTTTCCGGTTTTTTCGCATTATCTCTTCATCAAGTATTACAGCCAGGCTTTCCGGATGCAGCGCGAATCTGGATTCCTGGTCTGGAGCCAGCAGGTCGATCCATAAGGCATCATGTTTCGGGAACACCCGCTCAAGCAGCGTGCTTTTTCCGGTTCCACGGGCCCCGAAAAGGAAGAAAGAACGGGTTGTTGACAGGGTAAGCTCTCTTGGGAACATACTCGTAAATTATCCGCCATATTGCGAGTATAGTCAAAGGTTTATCTTGTGTCGGGACTAAGGGAGCTTTTTCCACCTCGCTCCGCGGCCTTTTCCTGAGAGCATCAGAAGACCCTCGCTTTTCAATGAAGCGAGGACTTTTTTTACCAGCTCCCTGTCGATGGCCGGGTGTTGTTTGCATATGTCCGCGACCGAAAACGCCGTGATAAAGGCAAGTGCGGTCTGCCGGATCAGGGAACTCATGGTGTCGTCCGGAGAGGACATCTCGACTCTTGTTTTAAGTTCCTGATATGCGGATTTTATGGTTCCGATAAAATAATTCCACCAGGGCACGAGATCGTGGGAGGCGTCAAACCAGTTTTGCGAGGATCTCTTCAGGGTTTCGTAGTAGCCTTCCTTTGTTTCTTCGACAATGCGTTCAAGGCTGATATACCGTCCGACCTCATAGCCGTTTTGATAAAGCAGGAGGAGCGTAATAAGCCGCGAAACACGGCCGTTGCCGTCACGAAACGGGTGGATGCACAAGAAATCAAATACAAAGCCGGCCACGGCGACAAGTTCGGGTATCCGGTTGTTGGCAACGGTATCGCGGTATCCGAGGCAGAGTTGTTCAATGTATTTTTGGACATCCTCCGGCGGTACGGGGCTGAATCTGATGATTCGTTCCCCGTTCGGATGGATTTCGATTATATCGTTGTTCCGCTCTTTCCATTTGTCTGCATCTCCGACAAGCCCTCCTTGCGCCAGTTCGTGAAGCTTTTTAATGCTTTCTGGCGTCATGGATATTTGTTTGTAATTATTATGTATAAAATCAAGAGCCTTCCGGTATCCTGCAATTTCTTCTTCGGGGCGGTCAAGCGGCTGTTTGTGGTGCATGACAAGCTCAAGCAGCCTTTTTTTGTTTACCTCTACGCCTTCCATCCTGTTTGATGATTCGGCGCTCTGGATGATTGCCGACTCACGCAGTTTTTTCATTACCTCGGGTTTTACGGATTTCCACATGTCCTGCATGCCCCGGGCTTCTGCGCATTGGGATAAAAACCAAGCAGTAGCCGGGTTGAAACTCATTTTTTGTAAAAATTTTGCATCAAATGATTTCATGAAGCATTACCCATTTATTACCCATTATATGGGATATTACCCATTCAGGCAATCCGGCCGTTGCCAGTCAAGTAAAACAAATAATTTCATGAAGTTATCTATACAATTAATCTTGACCAATTAACTCAACAATGCTACCCTGATCTATAAGGACAGTGGTATCACTGCCCATGTTGTACGTAGGTGAGAAATGAAAACTGGATGGCCAAAACATTATATATGCACCATTTTGGCGCTTAGCGCCATGGCGGTTGCTGCGTCCGGCTGCCAAGGCACGGATGGCGAGCAGCTTTTCAACTCCTCTACTCTCAATGCCGGCGTAACGACCAACGCCACCGGCGATTTTCCGGGTTGCGTATCAGGCGCTACTCTTGATACCACGCGCGCCGAAATCACGTTTGCCTGGCCAAATAGCGCCACGCGCATGTACCTGCTGCGCAACGGCACGCAGGTGGCAAGTTTCAATTCCGTAAGCACCACGACCTATATCGACACTAATCTCACCGAGAGTTCCACCTACTACTACACCTGCGAAGCATATATCGACGGCAACGTGAAGCGCGGCACGTTTGTGGTCGAGCTTACCACCGCGTCCGTCAATCCGCCCACCTTCAGCGGCATCACCTCCGCAAGCGCGCTGTCGACCGCGTCGGTGCGGACCAATTGGGGCACGCCAAGCAGCACGATACCGATTACGTATTACAAGGTTTTCGGCAACGCCGGCACGGCTGTCGATTGGAGCGCCGCCAATCTTGCTACCGTAAGCATCGGCGCCACCAGCTCTACCCTCACCGGTCTGGGCGACGAGCTTCCGTATGCGTTCGGCGTAAGGGCCTGCTCGCTTGGCAACGTCTGCGACACCAACACCGCCACCGCCACGCTGACGCTTGCCGACGGCGGCGCACCGACCACGACCGGAGTGACGGCGGTCACCGCTTCAAACGGCAACCTCATAGTGACCGCCCCCTGGACGCACACGCAAGGCGCCGTCTACAGCCGCAAGGTTTACGCCAAGACCGGAGCTTCAAGCGGCAACATCGGCGATTACACGCTGGTCCGCACCGCCGTTGCCACGGATCTTGCAAATCCTCCGACCAGCATCACCGTCTACGGCGTGAGCGAAAACACCACGTACAACATCATTGTGCAGGACACCGATCCCACGGGCAATTGCAACAACAACATGACCATCGTGACGTACACCACTGGTGATCTTACGCCGCCTGTTTTCAACGGTCTGGCGTCGCTTTCGCTGGGCGCTCCGGCCGACAGCGTGGTTACGGTCAATTTTACCGCCATCGCGCGCGAGGGCACGGGCGACACCGGTGCCGCCAGTGGCGCTTCTTATTATCTCGTTTATACCACCAACGCCGCCTATGGCTCCACGCCGTCGGATTCCTGCTCAAACGGCACGCTCTACGGCGGGGCGGCCATAAGCTCCGCGGCCTATGCGCCCGGTGCGCAGGCCATTACGCTCACGGGGCTCACCACACGCCGCACGTACAGCGTATGCATGAAGGCGCAGGACGCCGCCGGCAACACCTCCACCGCCAGCAACCCGCAAACCATCACTACGCTCGACATCACCGCCCCCGTGTTTGACGGCGCGCAAGGCATAAGCTTTTCAAACGAGACGGCGCTTATTTCGGTTTCCTGGAACGCGAGCCCCTCAAGCGACAAGAGCATATACAAAGTCTACATGTGGAAGAACATCGCAAGCCCCGATCCAGGCGATATCAGCACGTTCTCGCGCTCAGCCACGAGCGGCTCCTATGACTCGGGCGCCACGTTCGAGGACGGGGATTTTCCGTACGACAGCGGCGACGTGATTTATACGGTCGTAAGCGCGTGCGATGACGCCGGCACGCTGCCCGGAGGGACGCAAAATTGTTCGACCGTGAGTTATGCGGCCGCAAAATACGTAACGCTGCCCGACACCGATCCGCCCGCCGATTTTGACGGCATCAAGCCCTCGGGCGACCAGGTTGCCACGGTGCAGGGGCAGGTGACCGTAAAATGGTACGAGCCCGCCTGGACCGCCGATTATTATGGTTTTTTTGTGTACAAAGTAAACACGGACAACTCCCTTTTGCTCTTGAAAGACTGTCCGTGCGCGACGCCCACCAGTTGCAACGCCGCTGACACCGAGTGCGTCGTAACGGGGCTTGATGCATATAGGACATACAAGTTTCATGTGCGCGCCTATGACGGCGTGGGCAACATCACGACGTATCTCAATCCCGCGACCAACTACGCGTCAAAGCTCACGGCCGACACCACGGTGCCGACGTTCTCCTCGGGGCTCACGATGGCCGGGGCGCCCACGTACACGCTTTCGTGGACGGCGGCGACCGACAACCAGTACGCCAGCGAGCCCGGCGCCACGATCACTTACAGCGTCTATCGCAAGGACGGCTCGACGTTTGCCACCTCGACCGAGCCGTATACCGACGGCACGCTTGTGGAATCAACCGCGTCCACGTCGTTCAACGATCCCAATCTCACCGAAGGCGTCACGTATTATTACAGCATATGCGCCCTTGATGCCTCGTCCAATCGCAAGTGCGACGGCACCGTGAGAAGTGCCACCATTGCCGACATCACGAGCCCGGTGGTTGGCAGTTTTGCGTCAAACAAAACCGCGCTCATGAAGAAGTGGACGCTTTCGTGGACGATGAGCGACAACATGTCGGCCGAGGGCGATCTTTGGGTTGACATCTACCGCACCGCCACTGACGCGGCGTCCACGGCCACCACCGCCGACACGCGCATAGTGCATCAAAAGGGCATTTTGTCTTATGCCGATCTCACGGGCACCATCAACGCCCAGAAGTACATCAACTACCTGATAGTGATATCCGACGAGATTGGCAATACGGTATCAAGCACGCTCAGCGTTTATTCAGACAACGTGATTACGGTTTCGTCGGTGGCCCGGAGCGAGGGTCCGACTACCGGCGCAAAGACCATTTTGATAACGGGCGCGGGGTTTTCGATAGGGGCCACGAACGGCTATGGCACCGACACCACGGTCACCATTGGCGGCACGGCGTGCACGGATGCCACCGTTTATTCGCCCACCAAGATGAGTTGCGTGACGCCGGCCAAGACGGCGGGCGCCTACAACATGGTGCTTGCCAACCCGGAAGGATCAACCGCGACGCTCACCAGCGCTTATACATATAGTGATGCAAGCGCCCACATTTGCGACAATCCGGGCTCCTGGGGCGCGAGCTTTGCGGCGGGCGATGGCGCAAGCGTGTCCACGCCGTGGCAGATCTGTACGCCCACGCATCTTGACAACGTCCGGAGTCAGATAGGCGGCAAGTATTACAAGTTGATGGACAACATTGATCTTGACGGCGTGAGCTTTAATCCGATCAACCAGGCGGCGGTGTTAACGTGTTCTAGTAAAAACTATTTCGTTGACGGCAACAATCACGCCATTATGAACTGGACGTATAGCGAGTCGGGCGGAAACGGGGCGGTTGCGCTATTTGGATGTCCGGGATCGAGTTCGTTTTCCAACCTCGGCCTTGTAAACGTAAACGTTACATCAAACATGCAGTATACCGGCGGACTTGCCGGTTATGGTACTGGTGTCACTTTTTCAAATGTTTTTGTAACGGGCTCAATAACAAGCTCCGATCAGTATACCGGTGCATTTGCGGGCTTTGTACAAACCGGGACCGTGACGGTAAGCAATTCGTTTTCGACGGCAACGGTAAGCGGCACTGTCAATGTTGGAGGGCTTATTGGGCGTCTTAACAGTACGGTTAGTATCGCCAATAGTTATTTTGGCGGCACTGCTACCGGGACTGGTGGCGCTGTTGGCGGCATATTAGGGTACACAGGTGGGACAATATTCGTTTCAAATTCTTATGTGACCGGAAGTGTTACCGGCGCCGGAAATGGTGTTGGAGGATTAGCGGGACAACTGGCCGGCGCGGTTACGGTTACCGATTCTTATGTTACTGGTGATGTCACTAACAGCGGGGTGTATACGGGAGGATTTGCTGGGAATTTATCATCACCAGCGCAGATAAGCGGTTGCTATGCGACTGGCGATGTCAGCAGCTCAAATGGGAATACCGGAGGCTTTGTCGGTTATCTGCCCAGTAGCGCCAATATTTCGAGCAGCTATGCCACTGGCGATGTAAACAGCACAGGAGATTGTGCCGGTGGTTTTGTTGGACAGATGCTTGGAGCTGTAGCAACGATCACAAACTCATACGCGACCGGCGATGTGAGTGGTTTGGGTGAAGTCGGGGGATTTGTGGGTAATCTGTTATCGGGCACGGTAGACCAGGTGATTTCATATTCCTACGCCACCGGCACGGTTACCGCTGCGGACAATAACGTCGGCGGTTTTGTAGGGCTGATGCAAACTGGGGTGATCAGCAACTCCTATGCTACTGGCGCGGTTTATTCAAACACCGCAGGAGTGGATCAATTTGGCGGATTTGTCGGTCAGCTTTATGCTTCGACCGCAGATCACACCGTCCAGATTACGAAGTGTTATGCCACGGGCAGCGTGACTTCAAATTCGTCCTCGGCTACCACCTTTGGAGGTTTTTGCGGTCTGATTGGTGCATTAGGCATAGCGGGCTTGAATTCAGAACTCTCAAACAACTATGCCACAGGAGCGGTTGCGGGTGGCACGGCCTCAAATTATGTCGGGGGGTTTGTTGGCAGGTCTAGCATGAACGCAGGTCATGGCGGCACGCTTACGATCGACAAGAACTATTCTACCGGCGCCGTAAGCGGCACAACAAATGTCGGCGGGTTCTTGGGCTATACAGCGGCCGATGACGCTGATACGTTTTTTGTGTATTCAAACAACTTCTGGAACAAGACCACCTCGGGCCAGACCTCTTCGGCCGGCGGCGCGGGCAATGTCGGCAAGACCACGGCCGAGATGCAGGTGCAGACGGGTAACGGCATCTACGGCACGGCGGGATGGGATTTTGCCACCCCCATCTGGGAGTGGAGCGCCGGAAGCGGCGTGTACCCCAGGCTTGAGTGGCAATAAAACGTACCCGGTCACTTTTTGATGCCCGGCGCGTCATTCGTGCCGATGTTGATACGGCTTGTTATAATTTTATATAAATAATATGTTCTAAATGATGTGAGCTGCTGCGGTGTCAGCTCACCGCAGACGATGTGCTTATCTCGTCAAAAATCAGTGAGTGAGGATATCATGAAAAAAAACAATGCGCATTGTCCGGTCTGTAATGGAAAACTTGTTGGCAAAAAAGGAAGCGTATTATTTCCGCTCAAAAGACAAAAAATCAACGTGGATGATCTTGTGTATCTGGAATGTGTGAAGTGCAAAGAAAAGATATTTTCCTTTTCGGCACAGCAAAAAATAGAACTCAGCGTATATAAACCAAAAACCAAGAAAACGGCTTAGTACTTGTTTGTACCCGGTCACTTTTTGATGCCCGGCGCGTCATTCGTGTCGGATCCAGGTGAAGTTCAGCTGGCGGCGTACTCATTTCATGCTCACTAGAACCAAATGGGGTAATACAATCATTAATGAGGTAAATTAGACTTGCCATTACCCCCTTAGTTTTTTTGTGTGTACCCGGTCACTTTTTGATGCCCGGCGCGTCATTCGTGTCGGATCCAGGCGAAGTTCAGCTGGCGGTCGTCCTTTCCGGTCGCCCAACTATAACTTTGACATTTTCTCGATTGAGCAAGACTGCAACTTTCTAAAGCGAACAGTCCGGAAATAATACATTCAGCACGGTTTTTGGGCGCCTTGATTCAATCTCTCCGGCATTTTTTGGAACGCCTTTTGCTCCTCGCTTTTGCCGAAGGAGAAAATTGCCATGACCGGAATTGAATTCGCGGTGCAAAATCCGGGACAGAAAATATATTTCATCCGCGGGCACCGCGTGATGATGGATAGCGATCTGGCGGAGCTGTACGGGGTGGAGACAAAAGCACTCAACCAGGCCGTACGCAGAAATATTGACCGCTTTCCAGAAGATTTTATGTTTCAGCTGACAGCAAAAGAAAAATCCGAGGTAGTCACAAATTGTGACCACCTTAGAAAACTCAAATATTCTCCAAACTTGCCTCTTGCTTTTTCCGAGCAGGGGATAACCATGCTGTCGTGCGTTCTCAATAGTCAACGAGCCATTCAAGTCAATATCGCCATCATGCGCGCGTTTGTGCAGCTCAGGTCCATCCTGCTTTCCAACCGGGAGCTGGCAAAAAAGCTCGAAGCACTTGAACAAAAATACGACGCGCAGTTCAAGATGGTATTCGATGCCATCAGGAGGCTGATGAGCGGAGAGCT
>Ga0208375_1002732_pt1 | contig 16013 bp, 16 predicted proteins | sample RifOxyD1_FD_184038 | JGI IMG/M metagenome (GOLD analysis project Ga0208375, IMG submission 184038) | Soil microbial communities from Rifle, Colorado - Rifle Oxygen_injection D1 (SPAdes) | ecosystem: Environmental > Terrestrial > Deep subsurface > Rock core/Sediment | place: Rifle, Colorado... | reverse complement strand
TTTTCTTGGTGAAGATGAAGGCAAGCTTGGCGAGTATGCGTGGTTTAATAGAAATTCAGAAAGTAAGACTCATCTAGTAAAACAGAAGAAGCCAAATCCCTATGGCTTATATGACATTTATGGAAATGTTAGTGAGTGGGTCCAGGATTGGTACGCTCAATACACTTCTTCATCAGTAATTGATCCAGTAATGGATCCACAAGGACCAAGTTATGGCTCGTTCCGTGTTCACCGTGGCGGTAGTGGGGGCAGCAGCGCTTCGTACTTGCGGTCGGCGTATCGCATCGGTTACGACCCTTCGATCCGCAGCTCCGATGTCGGCTTCCGCCTTGTGAGGACAAGGCGGTGAGCCTACCTGAAATTCCCGTCCACCCCGAACCTCAGTCACACCGCATCAGTGGTTCCCAGGTTCGGGACTTTGGTCAATTACATGGCTTGTGGAATACGGCGTTTTGTCAATCATTGACAAAGATAGATCTATGGTTGTATAACCATAGATAGGCAATGGGCGCGGAACTAATCTTCAAAGAGAAACGCTGGCTTCAGAACCGGGTGACCGGGGCGCTCGCTGTCGTCGAAATCAAGGTATGGCGGGTACCGAGGAGTAAGCAGTATCCAGTCGGGCGGAAATACTCGCTGTTCCTTGTTTCAGAGGGTGTCGGGTAGTCTTTGGGTTTGATAATCACAAGCCCAAGGGGCTGCATTTTCATATGGGTGAGGAAGAACTCCCGTATATCTTCCGAGATGAACGGCGTTTACTAAGGGATTTTTGGGATTTCGCACGAAAGGCAGGGTTTGAACCATGAAGCTGAAGAAGGTCCGTATAGTTGTAGAGGTTGCTGATCGTACGGAATCGCGTTGGCTATCGGCCATGAGGGGTGCTGCGAAGTTGCATAAGAACGAGGAAGTGATTACGGTCGGCAACTGGGACATCCTCGGTCGGGTATTCTCGCCGCCGCGCCTGCAGATATTGACGGCGATCCCGATGCTCAAACCCAAGTCGATCTCTGCGCTTGCCAAGGCAATCAAAAAGGACTTCAAGAACGTCTATTCGGACGTGATGTTTCTTGCCGAACTGGGGCTGATCGATCTCAAGGAAGAAGGCGCCAGGAAGACCGTTACCCCGGTGGCCAAATTCAGCGAAATTGAATTTGCACTGGCAGCTTGAAACACCAAAAATCTAGCTCAGATGATCCTTCGAACCGCTGCAAATCGGCAGGAGTGCAAAATTTCCTGCAATGCCATTCGGTTAGTAGTTGAGCTGTCTTGCAAGGCCGGCTCTGGAACGACACCTCGTAAATGGTTTAAATGATATCCTGGGATTCAAGATCTGGGTAGTTAAGCCTTATTTTTTTTCTGCGACGAGAGATCGGATTAATTGTTACAACTGAATCTGTTTTGGTGGATTCAATAAAATCTTTAATCTCCTTGAAAAAGGTTTCATCAGAAAGACGCATTACATAATTTAACCCATTATCATTATGCCGTTTCATCAAGCCGTATGCAAAATAACCCCTATCATATACAACTACATCTTTTGGTCCCAGTGATGGAAAATGACTTTCAGCTAACTTACGTTCGTTCTTATTTGAAGAAAGCAAAAAGCTGTACGCAACACCAAGCTTCAAGTGATATAAACAGCTCAGTTTTCCCTGAGGGTAATAGGCGTCAGATCGTGGAAGACTATAGCCAGAGCTAATTAATTCTCTTGGTAAATTCAAGTTAGACCCATCAACTGCAAATGGTTTATAACCATTCCATTTGCTTACATCCTCTTCAGACTTTTCTGACAAAACATTTACAAATCGCTCATTTAATTCAACAAATACTTGTGAATTTAATTTAGTACGAGATTCACAAAAACTGGATGCAGTGACGGGTTTATTCGATGGCAAAGCAATTTTTCTAACACGACATTCTTCCCAAAAATCTGAAATGATTGAGCCATATCCTTGTTTGTTCTTTGACAAGATCAGCTTAAAAATTAACAGCACTAGCAGCTTTGACGACAGAACCCTTCTTCTTGAAAAATATTTATTATCTGCTTCAAGGCATACTGAGTGAACCAGTTCTAACATTTGCATAAGACAAAATCCAAAATCGCTCATTGCTCCAACGGCGTTTTACGCGTGTTGACGAATGCAACTTTCAGTGATAACATAGGTTTCAACATATGCTGAAAAAGGCAAAAATAATGAAATATGACTCTGGACGGGAGAAGCAAATTGAGGCGCAATTACTCGTAAGTCTTAAAGAAGTCCCGTTTTTGGGTATTGCCCCTGTGCGGCGTCGGCCTAATGGAAAAGGTTGGCAGCCGGACATCTTGCTTCAGGTGAAGGAAGGAACTAGCGCAAAAACCATCGTTGTGGAGGTCAAAGCTAGCGGCCAACCAAGGCTGGCTCGCGATGCCGTCAATCAGCTCCTCGTTTATCTAAAGGGATCAGAGAAAACGGCCTATGGTATTTTTGCGGCGCCGTATATCTCTGAACAGGCAGCACAAATTTGCGCACAAAACGGAATAGGGTACATCGACCTGGCCGGGAATTGTCTGATCAATTTCGGGCGGGTATTTATCAAGCGAGAGGGGAAATCGAATCCGTTTGCAGAGAAGCGAGATCTTCGTTCTTTGTATTCCCCTCGTTCGGAGCGCGTGTTGCGTGCGCTCTTGAATGGGGCAAAGCGCGTTTGGAAAATTCAGGAACTTGCGAAAACAGCGGGTGTCAGTCTTGGGCAGGCGTTTAACGTCAAAAAGCTTCTCTTAGACCGCGAATGGATTGCGGCAAGCGAGGCGGGGTTCTCTTTGGTGCAGCCCGAGGCTTTATTGCGTGAGTGGTCTGAGAATTACGATTTCCGTCGTAACAAGGTCATCGAGTATTACTCCATGTCATCCATTCCGGAGATCGAGGCGGCGTTAGCTGAGCTGGCTGCCGGATCTACCAAAGACCGGAAGATCACATATTCGCTGACAGGATTTTCAGGGGCGGCCAGGCTTGGCGCAGCTTCGCGGTATCAGCGTGTGATGGCCTATGTGAATGGCGATGACGTTGACGAGGTAGAAAAGAAGCTAGGTCTGAAGCGCGTGTCGAGCGGCGCGAACGTTATGCTGATGGTTCCCTACGACGAGGGTGTTTATCAGAATGCGCAGGCGGTAGATGGGGACCGAATCGTTTCGCCGGTTCAAGATTATCTGGACTTGATCGGATATCGTGGTCGAGGCGAGGAGACCGCTGAAGTCATATTGAATGAAAAATTGAGGCGTACATGGGCGTAAGGAAGAGAGACTACAATGCGGACGCTGTTGCGGCGGCAAAATCGGTTTTGATCGAACTTGTTCATTTGCTCGGGCAATATCGCGATCATCTTGTAGTGATCGGTGGATGGGTGCCGGAGCTGCTGATGCCAGAAGCTGATAGCAGGCATGTCGGAAGTATCGACGTGGATCTCGCGTTGAATCATCGCAGCTTTACGGAAGATGGTTACCGGCTGGTCCAAGAGCTGCTGAAGTCGCGTGGCTACGAGCCGGGTAAGCAGCCGTTTATCTTTTTCCGCACGGTTAAGGTCGGGAACGAGGAAATTCAGGTTGAAGTTGATCTCCTGGCTGGTGAATATGGCGGTACCGGCAAAGGCCATAGGACGCAGAAGGTACAGGATGTCCGGCCAAGAAAGGCGCGTGGATGTGATCTGGCGTTTGACCTGTACCGGGAAATCGAAGTCGAGGGCGAATTACCCGGCGGCGGCAAGGATTCCGTCAGGGTACGCGTGGCTTCGGTAGTTCCGTTCCTGGTTATGAAAGGAATGGCCATGCACGATCGTCTAAAAGAGAAGGATGCCTGGGATATCTACTATTGCATCAAAAACTATCCCGGCGGCCAGGCGGCACTTGTCGCAGAGTTCATGCCTCACATGAGTTATGCGCTGATGCGTGAGGGGTTGGAGAAGATCGCGAAGAAGTTTTCGACGCTTGAAAGCGTCGGCGTGAAACACGTTGCGGATTTTGAAGAGATTGCTGACACGGAAGCCCGAGCCCTGTTGCAACGAGATGCGTTCGAGCGGGTTCAAGCGCTACTTCGTGCGGTTGGTGTCAAGGGGTAACTCCACACCGTACTTCTGCCGAAGATGAAGAACCTTAGCGCCAGTTGGGTGTAGGCTAGAGTAGAGGATGGTTTCTCGAACGGGTATTTCGGTTTCCATGATGAATTCAATGAGGTCGTGCCCGTCAAATGCAGCAGGCCGGAAATACTCATCATGGAAGCGGTATCCAGTGATGACTACGTCGAACTTTTCGTGGTTGCTTTTCCCATAATTTTCTAACTATTACTCATCCAGCTTTGGTTGTGGGCTCAATTATTAACCCGTCATTCACTCTGTGTGTACGCATATAGATTTATATATTTTTTCAGTTTCTTGTTACGAATGAATATCCACCAGAACTCGACAGCACTATGCAGATCAATGCAAAACTCAAATGGTGCGCTTTTCGATCGTTCACGGAAAGGAACGGTCATCGAGTAAAAAAAGACGCCAGACGATGCTAGTCCGGCGTCGCGAAATTTACGCTTTTTTTAAGCCTCTCGTCACTTGAAAAGAAGAAATTTCTAGCAAGACGTCTGGAAATCAGCGGATGACTTTACAAGCTTCTAGAACGTCGAAGAGGTTTTCTGCTTCCCCCTTATAGTCGATGGCAATAAAGCAGGTAGGAGCTGTTTTAGAGTTGGCGGTACAAACTAGGTTCCTAGCACGCTTTATTTCTTGGCCATCAGAGCATTGTTCTGCTTCTACTTTCAGGTACTTGAAAAGATCGTGGGCAGCTAAGCCACGTATGATAATCGTGCGATACTCCCCCATCGGAGCAGTAACCGAGACGGAACTGTCTTGTGCCGCCTGTAAACTGCTTGTAATGCTTAAGCCTGCAATCGCTAGAACCAATAAAGACGTTTTCATAAAACCTCCAGATAAGTTGCTTTACGGGGTAGGACACACTGTGTCAATTAAAATATAATCAATACGCCGTCGTCGTTGTATCGAAATCAGTTTACAAGAAGGCGTTTTTCGCACACCTGCATCAGTTCCGTTGGTATTGTTGCTGCACGAGTGGGTGGCTTTGTGAAAAATCGTTTGGATGGGGCTTATAAAGGCCGATTCTATGCCTTAACGGATTACCTCGAACATTTTGATGATTCTTGATAATCAAAACACGTAAATGTGTCAGAATTCAAAGTAAGTATTGGTAGGAAAACATTAAGTTGTTGATCTCCCGACTTTAAGCTGAAGCCTGTCCTGCTTGCTCACTACCGAAAGAAGCTCTTCAACCTTGCTAATAGAGGGCTCTCGTTCGCCCGATTCGTAAGCTGCATATGAGTTCGGAGATTTAGCGCCAAGAAGCCTTGCAACGTCTCGAATAGTCAAGCCGCTCTTGGCACGTTGTCGTCGTAGCAATAGTGGTATAACCGCTGCATCTTGATTGGTTTCCGCTGAAAAGCATTCCCCTTCGCCAATTACAATTTTAGACTTAAAACCAGCTCGGTCGATATAGCCAGCCAAGGCGTCTTGCACCATATTCAATGCGTTTTTTCTAGAACTCCCTTGAGTCATCAGGTCTAGAGCTGAAATTTCCGCCAACCAAAACCGGCTCTTATCACTCTTATAAACGCGACCTTCGAAAATCATCTTATCTCCGCCTTCGAATTCGGATGCCGCCAGCCCGATCGAAGAATCTTACGAGCCAAATTCTCGTCGATTTCTCGATGGTTGGGAACCGCTTCTGTTTTTCTGCCATTAGTCCAAAACTCATGCTTCTTGTTTTTCACCGGATACCAGCCGAGCTGTACGAGTTGTTTGACAAGATTCCGGCGTTTCATTCATAAAATAATGTACAACAATCGTTGTACAAGGGTAAGTTCTTTTTTGTTTGCAACTATTGGGGGGGGGTAAACTAAATACTTCCTGCCAGGGGGCCTTATGAAGGCTCTCTGGGGGATGCTTAGTAATTACCAGCATGGGGGGAATATATATGAGAACAAAATTTCTAGTTTTTCTGTTTGCAACGATGTGTTCAAGCGTTGGATTTGCGGACAATATAGCGATACCTGGATCAGATAGAATAAGTCCTTTATCAAAAGGCCGTCGCATCGACGCCCGTTTTAGTATCGCAATGCCATTCAATTACTTAGATCGGTATCTGCAACAGCTCTATTATCAAGAAGGAACCGTCGGAGTCGAGGCATTGTTTCAAGATGGAGTACTAAAGAGGCAGTGCCCGAGCGAAAGTTGGTCGTATCCAAAAAATATGTGTTTAGTTAACAATATCAGCGGATTTCCAATACTCGACAATAATAGCGATTACTGTTCCGTTGGTGTGAGGATCGACAAGAGCAAAACAAAAATAAAGAATGACGTGTTACAAATAGAACAACGTTCAGTGGTTGTACCTGGTGGGAGTGGTGGATCAGGTAATGAAGGGGGCGTTGTTTATTCCTATCGAGACTTTTGGGATATAGGATCATTGGATCGTGGTGAGGCACCCTCGTATGTTTCTAGCTTTAGATGTACCAAGAAATGTAAAATGGGTGACAAGTCCTGCTATCAATCACTAGCTATAATACTTGCGAATGACGTATATAGAGCAACCGGCTCGAACCTGCAGATGTTTTACTCTCAAACAAATAAAGCCGAGGCGACAAATACAGGCGCCGCCGGCGATCCATCCTCTGGAGAAGGGCGACCATCCGCAGGTGTTGCTCCGTGAGCTAGTTTCTAGTACTCGAAGTGTTGAACCGTCGGATGACTGAACGACGAGAATCACTGGCTTTCTGAGTGTTTTGTGCTTCACGATTGCGAGCAAAAACCGTGCGGTCGGTATAGAACTATGGATTAAATCGTAGAATCCAAATTTTGGAGGTTTCGATCGCGACGGAATGATTCCGCTTAGTTACCTCCGTTTTTGTTTTATTGTAGGGCAAGCAATTGCGTCATTGCAAGACTTTTGCTTTTTACTTACGAAGCAAATCTTCAGCTTTAAATTTAGACTAACTGAGCTGCACCGATAACGCGCAGTCTTGGTGAAAGGCAACGGTCGGTACGTCCAATGTGAACAATGACGACTTTGGAGTTTTTATAAGTTTTGAGGAAACTGCGAGCACTTCCCAGGCTGCTGTCAGTTGGGGTTTGCTCAAGAGAGGGGATTACTCCCAGTACATCTTTTCCTTTTCTAAAACAAAGTGGAATCAGTCCCCCGCCTCGATTGCGATATTGAAAGATCTCAACCTCATCTTCTGGATGGTAATGGATTTGAGTCCTTAGGTTTGCAAACAAAAAGGCAGTCAGAGCTTGGAGCACGTTGAGTTCAAGGTGAGCAAGATAGTTTGCCTCTCCGACGTCTTCGAAAAAGACAACAGGTTTTCTCTGGTTGCCCTCGGTCGGGATCACGCGAATTAGGTAGATGGCTTCGAATGCAGAGATTAGTCTGCGAAGAGTTGGAACTGAAATTCTCGTCTCACGGCTCAAGGCAGAAAGCTCTAGGGGATATCCAGATTTTGCGGCAAGGCGGGTCGCGAGGTTTCGCAACTGGCGGTAACCCAGCGTGGTTGGAAGGATTAGCTTTAAGTCCCGTTCTAGAATTGTGTTCAGTTGGGTTTCGAAACGCTGCTGAAGAATGCCAGGATCACGCACTGCAAACACGCCCGGGAGACCACCGTGCTTAAGATAGCGGAAGTATTCACGCTCAGAAAAGTAGGGGGAAGCCGGCAGATTGATGTCAATAGTCTTAGAAGACAATATGCGATTGATGCTTTTTGGAAGTGGTGCTTGATGAATTTCGCTGAGATCCATGGGAATGAGATCCCAGGCAATGAGGCGACCGGTCAATGACTCTCGAATGGCTTTACGGCTGCTAAACCGAACCGATCCTGTTAATAAGAACTGCCCAGGGCGTTTGTTTACTCGGACGTGTTCCTTTAAAGCGGGAAACAACTTTGGAGCTAATTGGCACTCATCAATGGCAAAGGGAAGTTTGGCGTCGCTGGAAATAAAACCCGCTGGATCAATCTCGGCGTTTTGTAAATTTGTTCCAACATCGAGAGTTGTGTATGTGTTGGCTAGACCCGAAGCGATGGTGGTTTTACCTACTTGGCGATGACCAAATATACCTACGATAGGAGAATACTTAAGACTTTTGGATAGGAGCTCGATTAGGTGACGTTTTCGCAAATGTGGCATGTCTTTAGGATAAATCCCTTCTGTAAAAATAGAAAGGGGGGGGGCTCGTTTTTACAGGGGATTAACAGGCCGGTTGTGTTTAAGCAAAGTTGGATTACGGTGTGCATATTGACAGGGATTAAAGGTGACATTGCTAGCCTTTGGACAAGCTCTTTGTTCCTTTCTTCTCTGTGCTGACTTGTCTTCAATTTTCCACTCTTTCTGAAATTTTGCTTCGAGAAATTCGATCCGTCTTCGGCTTTCGATTTCTGTTGTCGTCGTGAAAGCCGCGAAAGATCTTAGAGAAATCCACCTTGGAATCGAAGAAAAGCTGGGAGAGAAACGCAAAAGCCGAGCCATTTGGACGGAGGGAATGATCGTCTCAACTGGTTAATGAATTTGATCAATTTCAACTAGTTATGACTGACGAAGATGCTTTCACGTTGCTAGAATTGTTATTAGAATGAGGACGCTTGTCCACATATTATTGTTATTCAGTCCACATCTTTCTTGACCATTTCCAGTTGAGTAGGTAACTACTGCGTTGCGTTAGTTTACATAAGGGAAAGAATCATGAGAAATTTTCTGTTAATAGTAATTTGCCTAATTGAAACAAGCGTTTTTGCAGCTGAAGGAGGTGGAGGTTCGACCGGAAATGGTTATCCCACCGAACCGATAGTGGAAACAAAACTTCCGCTTCTTCCTGCAAAGGAAGCGCTATATGAAGCATTAGAGAATATTTCAGGAACGCTTCCATCCATTGGTTATAGTCTTATCGATTGGGCTAATGAGATGGAGAAAACAAAATTTCCGAACCATCGCAAAACGCATATTGTGAGTGTGGACAAGAGAAATGAAATTGAATTTGCATCTTATTCCATTTCTGATCCTGTACAAATAGATGGACGCCCGCAATCAGCAAAAATAGTCTTTTGGAAAAACTTCTTCGATCTTCCCATTAATGCGGATGGCGACAACGTGGCGAGTCAGGTTAAGGTGATTCTCCATGAACTGATTCACATTGTTTTCAGCAAAAATGACGAAGAAAAAACTCAACGAATTACCGAGAGTCTCTACAGAATTTCGAGATCGGAAGTGTTGGGGCAGGTAGAACTATCTACGCTTGTCCGTGATCTCGATCGACCTGAAGATGATGGTGTTGCTTATCGAGTTAACTGGCAATTCTGGAAGCAATTAGAAGTTTACCTTCGGGCGAACGAGATAAAAAAGGATTGTTCAGAAATTGCGCAAGTAACATTAGAAATTGCAGGAAAAAAGATCGTTTTTCCTTCTTTGCCTCAAAAAATAAAAAACCTTCTTGGAGTTGATCCTTTTTATCGGGCTTACAGAGATTATTGCTTTAATCGAACACTGGAAGGTGCGATGCTTTCTGATTTTCCAGAGTTCAGCTATTTTTCTGGTGACGTCTCCCGTAAATCGCCTGACGGTATGTTTTACAACTTTCAATACACAAAGCCTTTCATACATCGTTTACATCCGCTGTTGAAGCACCCTTTTGTGGCAGCGCTTGTTCTAAACTACCTTTCTGAAGGAATTCCACAGATAGTTTTATCATCACAAAACAATGAATTAATGATTTTGGATGCCAAAGGCCGAGATCTTTCTCTCAAGCTAGCCGAACGGGACCTGTTGTCGACCACCGAACTCCAAGAAATTATTAGCGGCTATTCAGATTGGGTATCACTTTATAAGGAAAACCATCTACAAGAAGAACTTCCGTATGCTTTTTCTTACAATGCTCAAACACTTAGAGAATGGGTGTACAGGGTTTTGGTGTTTGGTTTACAGGATCGAAATCTCATAGACTTGCCATACACCAACCTCGCTCGGTCATTTTTGCTCAAGGCAAATCAAGGTAAAGTCAAATGTTCGGTAAAAAAAGAACATGTGCGCCGGTTGAACCTTGAATGCGAATTCACGATCAAATCAAGTTGGGGGCTAAACACTAAACGGAGACGGCAATCATATGAATTCTATACGGATGTTTTTTACAGTGGTTACAGAAACAATGCACCGACGGATATAAATATTGAAAACGACTCATTCCGGTTTGCTGTCCAATTTTAGGAGCAGCTCAAAGATGATTACGCCAACTAACTATACATCTTACCGGGCTTTTCTGGCAGATTATTTGACCCAAATGAGAGCGACGTCGAGAGTATTTACGGTCCGCCGGTTTTGCCAAAAAGCTGGGATAAGTACGAATAATTATCTCTTAAGAATACTTCGCGGACAGCGCAATCTTGGCCCAAAGCTGATCGATCGTTTTATAAAGGTTGTTGGATTAAGAAATGATGAGGCCAAGTACTTTCGTGCGATGGTTGCGCTTGAGAGTCAGACAAATTTCGAAGAGAAAGCCAACGTACAAAAACAAATGGATTTGATTCGAAGAAAACTAAACAGACCGCCGCTCGTAACGGATAATTCCCTTTTAAGGCATTGGTATTTGCTTGCTATATGGGAGTTGGCGTCATGCAAGGGCTTTGTCTTAACTCCCAAGAGTGCCGTAAAAGCATTAGGACATCGGATTTCCGTGCAAGAGGCAAAAGAGGCGATCGAGTTTCTGTTCGATAGAGGATACGTTATCGAAAAAGACGGTAGGTTAATTCAAGCGGAAAAACAAATAGCGTCCACCGACGAAATTCCTAATGCACTTGTTAATTTTAATCACAAAGAAACTCTGAAACAGGCAATCGAGGCCCTGAATTTACCGGTCGGCGAACGAGGCTTTTATAGTCTCACTCTTGCTATCGATCAACGAAGACTACCAGAGCTGAAGGAGCGGATAAAAAAATTCCAGGCCGAACTCCACGCTGAGTTTTGCTTGGATGAAGGTGCGGATCGTGTTTATTTAATTACCGGTAATTGTTTTCCAGTGGCAAAAGCCGAATGATCAGCGTTTTCGTGCGCAAACTTCTCGTCGTCTTTGCCAAGTTACTGCTTTTTCTAGTACATCTCGCTACGAACTACTTGAGACGGACGTGAATCATTGTCTTTTTGCTAACGAGTCCTAAAATAACAAAGCCCCCGAATCCTTTCGGACTCGGGGGCTTTGCTATGGAGGTGACGAGCGGACTCGAACCGCTACAAGACAGTTTTGCAAACTGTTCCCTTAGCCATTTGGGTACGTCACCCCTCTGTGGCTAGACAGTCTATTGGCTACCAGCCCCTAGTTGTTTTTGTCAATCATAGCTTTAATGCTATTATAAAAGAAGCGATGGACAGACTTATCCAAATCCCCGAATCCAAATTAGACGAGCTGATTAACGCGGTCGAACAACTAAAAGACCAAGAGTCAAAAATGGATACCATACAGTCGATCGAACAATTGCTTTGGTCGATTCAGGTCTCCTCAATTATGCCGCTTTCCGAGCAGTACGAAGCAATGGCTCAAGAGCTGGCAAGTAGAGAAGGTAAGCAAATTGAATGGGAATCTGCGGGTTTTGATTTAGAGCTGCCGGAAAAAAATCGCGAGCTTGTTCAAAACGTTCTGTTACATGGTGTCCGAAATGCAATTGATCACGGAATAGAAACTACAGGCGAGCGGGTAGTTTCCGGAAAGCCCGAAGCAGGTAGAATTAGAGCTTCTGTAGAAATTATCGCGACGTCATTAGTCATCAGAGTCGTTGACGATGGAAGAGGCCCGGATGTTGAAAAAATTGCAAAACGTGCAGTTGAAAAATCTCTTGTTTCGGAAACACTTCTTCCAAAAATGTCGGAGGAAGAAAAACTTGAATTAGTCTTCAGACCCGGCTTTTCAACAAAGGCCGAGGTGGATGAAATGAGCGGCCTTGGAGTAGGTCTTGAAGCCATTAAAGCAATGACTAGTAAAATGAGTGGAAAAGCGAGTGTCCACAAGGGAGCTAGTGGCGGCTTCATGCTAAGTGTTGTCACTCCGGTAGAAGTTATTGGAGTAAAAGCGGCGAAAATTAAAGTTGGCTCAGAATATTTTTGGTTGAGAGATGGATATTTTAAAATTGTTGAAGAAACTCTTTCAGACGAAGACAAAGAAAAGGCTTTCACTTTTTCAAAATTGATCAATCAAAAATTATCCGAAACCCCGCGCTTCATTCTACTTAAAATAGCTTCAAAGAATATTTTTGTGGCAGTGGATGAAGTCGGACTAGGTGAGCCCAAGCTTTTTAGGTGCATTGACGAGTCTTTTAAACACTTAGGCTCTGGCTTATACCAAAACTGTTTTGACGCCGGCAATGGTCGTGTGTTGGCAACAAAGACAGACAACGGCCTTGAGCTTTTTCTCGATCGTGTTGTTCTTGCTAAGCTGATTGATCGTGCGGTTACTGCGTCTACTTAGTACCGAGAATATCAATAGCTGTAGCGCTTATAAGTTGCGCAAACTGAACAAGTTGTCTGATCTCGATGTACTCGTTTGCAATATGAAAAGCGTTGTCATCGCCCGGGCCGAATCCAACCGCAGTGATTCCAGCTAGGTTAAAGCCTTTGGCAAAAGTCCCGCCACCCATTCCGAATGGCTCGGCTTTCTGGCCAAGAATATCCTGCGAGTTTTTCTGTAACGCCTTAACGAGAATGTTATCAGGGTCCACTTCGTGCGGAAGCGTGTAGGTCTGAATCTTAAATTCAAATTTGCCTTCGACATTCTTTGAAATTTCCTTCAACTCTTCGACTATCCCTTCTGGGGTTTGCCCCGGTAAAAAGCGGATGTCGAGAGTTACTTCGCATTCGGCCGGAACGATATTCGATGCAGAACCACCTTGAATTATGCCTACATTGAGAGATGGCTTAACAAGATAGTGATGATGCTTAAACTTCATGTTGAGGTTTTGAAGTTTCGTCAGGTAGTGGCCCATCATAATGACGGCATTTACACCGCGTTCTGGCGTTGATCCGTGAGCTTGTTTTCCGTAAGAGGTAACCGTCATTTGCAGTCGGCCTTTTTCGGCGATATCGATTTTTTTCATGTTTTCGCCGATATCCGGAATGATCGCGTAGGTCGGCTTAAGAAGATTATTTTTCATTAAATACTCAAGGCCCGGGTCCATTTCGCCAGGTTCGCGGAATTCCTCGCTAGCGATTGCGCCCATAATAAGGGAGCCCTTAAGTTCTACTCCTTGTTCCTTCAAAATTTTGAGCGCGACGATAGTGGCGGCAAGGGGCCCTTTGTTGTCGATGACACCGCGGCCGTAAATTAATCCGTCTTTAACATAGGTAGTGAAAGGATCTGAACTCCAGCCATCTCCGGGAGGGACGACGTCCATATGTGCACCAACGAGCAGGGAAGTGGGGCCATCGCCATAGTAGCCGAGAACATTGGCTCGGCCTTTTTGTTGTTCGTGAACTTTGTATTTGATTCCGATCTTATCTAATTCTCTCGTTACGACGGCAGCAGCTTTGCTTTCTTGGCCTGGTACCTCGAGGTACGAATACTTGCTCAGGTCTTTTTTGGGAACGTTTACGGTTTTTTCTTTAACGAGATCGGTAAGAATTCTAACGACTTCGTTCGAAATGGTTTGAAAATTTGCACCATAATAGCTCTTCAATTTCTCTTTCATTTTTTCGCTGCCTTTCTTTTTTAAAACCGAACGCCAGAATATGCTCTGGCAAAGAAGGGTGTCAATCATTGGTCAAAATTTGTATTTGGCCTTGTTTGACAAGCATACTATTGTATTATACGCACTGCAGCAGATCGAGGAATTTATGAAAAAGATATTTGTAATCGTTTTGGCTCTTTGCTGTTTTTCTTCCAGTGCTTTTGCAGCGTCCGGTATTTTTTGCAGAGCAAATGACCGTATATATAGCGCCATGACTAATGAAGGTTTCTTGGTATGTGCTGAAGCAATGGCATTCGGAAAAGCATGCTTCACCGGAGAACGTAGCGAAGTAATTGATATAATTAATAGCGGTTATTTTGAATGGGACGAAGAGTGGCTTCAGTCCGCCCATTATTCTGGGAAAAATGATGTTGCGTATGTTTACGTTGATGGTCCCGGTAGGATTAAAGCAAAAACAGTAATGAAGCGTTGTACGAAGGAATTTTTTAATTAGTTTTGTTACCTTGCGTTTTTTACTTCTGCCAAAACTTCTTCTGTTTACTCCCTTTGCTTCGGAACGATTGTTTCACTGATTTGACACATGGAGTAAACCATTATATGCAATGCGGCAACAGCTGTTTTTGAAGGAGAGAGTATGAAAAAATTTATCTGTATTTTTGTTATTTCGGTTTTTTTTGCTCCTGCTGTTTACGCGAAGAGCGATGTGTTGTGTAAGGTGGGGGGCGAGATATACAGCGCTAGGACTCATACTGGCTTGATGGATTGTAATGAACCATTAAGTTATGGGGAAGCATGTTTTACCGGCAAGCGCAGCGAAGTAATTGAACTAATTAATAGCGGGTACTTTAATTGGGACGAAGAGTGGCTTGAACAAGCTCACTATGTTGGTACAAATTCAATAGGGTATCTTTTTGTAGATGGGCCGAATGACCAAATAGAAAAAGTCAGAATCAATCGTTGTAAAAAAGACTTTTTAAAATAAAAAGGGCCAGTTTACACCCCTCGAGTGTTTGATCCCCAGATCATTTTATGAAGTTGTAATTGCAAGCGCACTTGAAGGTGGTCGTCCAATATTTTTTTAGCAAGAGAACTCGGTGAAATTGCCGAGCTTGCGGATAATGGCGAAAAAAGAATTTCTTTTACTGGTAATTCACCGCTTTGGACTATTTGTTTTGCAAACTTATAGTCCCCATCTGTTCCGATTATGAATTTTACTTCGTCCGAGGTTTTTAGGTGCTTTAGGTTTTTCTTATATTTGAATGCGTCAACGCCGCTTGAAGGCGTCTTAATGTCCATCACAATTCTCGCAATTTTGCTGACTTCTTGAATAGGTGTTTCACCATTTGTTTCGATGCTTACTCGATATCCCGCTTCTATTAGTGCATTAACAAGAGCCGGAGTCTCTTTTTGAATTAGCGGTTCACCGCCAGTTATAAGCACTTGTTCAGTTTTATAAATTTGGATTTTCTCAATAATCTCATTTATCGATAATTCAGTGCCTTCTTCTCGTGCAAATTTTGAATCACAATAACTGCAGCCTAGATTACAGCCGGCTAGGCGGATAAAAATAAAGGGCAGCCCGCTTAAAGAAGTCTCGCCTTGAATGCTATGGAAGATTTCGCAAACTCTGAGCACATTTATCATTTAGCATCAGATAGCATCAGAAGAGTAGTGTATTCAATATAAACTAAACCGCTGATTTTCGCATATATCTGACAAGTCAACCAATACCCACGCTCACCGCCCGACGCATTGGACGGAATCACTGACGTTGCTGTGGCCGTCGTTGACATAGCCATAACTACCAAGGAAGAAGTAGGCGCTGCTGGAGTCATAAGGATTAATTCGGAGCTAAAAAATAGCATCAAGGGCGAGGATTTCGCCAAGGAGCTTTTCGAGCAGGGGTATAAAATGGTTTTCCTAGCGACGGGGCATTCCGCAAACGATTTTCGCAGCGCTTGGTGGCTCTCAGGAATTGTCGGCAAAAGACCTCCTTGGTGAGATGGAGGAAGTCCTTTTCGTTGGCTATCGGAACGCACTATCTTGAAATGTTTGGTTCTTCCGAAGAACTTTAAATGTCGATTTTTTGACAGTTGTTTCAGTGCACATTACAAAATAAGCCGTTTGTCATATTGTTTGCGAATAATTTTCATGAGACACTTATCATCGGTGATTGTGGGTGTACTTTAGTGAGCCCTCTTTTTCATGGGGGGGGCGTCATAAATTTCTTACCTCCCATCAAAGTGTGATTGGAGAAAGTATGGGGAA
>Ga0208375_1002731_pt1 | contig 16017 bp, 16 predicted proteins | sample RifOxyD1_FD_184038 | JGI IMG/M metagenome (GOLD analysis project Ga0208375, IMG submission 184038) | Soil microbial communities from Rifle, Colorado - Rifle Oxygen_injection D1 (SPAdes) | ecosystem: Environmental > Terrestrial > Deep subsurface > Rock core/Sediment | place: Rifle, Colorado... | reverse complement strand
ATTGTTATTTTTTAAGTGATTGTTATATGGCAGAAAAAAGTGAGTTTTGTTATGAGGTAATTAATATAACAAAATGCTCTCAATGTGCTTGGGTCTATGATTGTTCAGATTGTGTGAATGTTTATTTTTCAAATGATTGTAAAGGTTGCACAGATTGTTTTGGTTGTGTGGGGCTTCGCAGTAAAAAATATTATTTTTTCAATGAAAATATTGGAAAAGAAAAATATGAAGAAAAAGTAAAGAAGTTTATATGGAATAGGAATTTTATTCAAGATGCAAAAGAAAAATTTTTTAAACTTCGTGCAAATATTCCATTTAAGTTTTATCATGGATCAAATATTAAAAATTCTTCGGGAGATTATATACAAAATACGGAACGTGCACGACTTGTTTTTGGTTGTCGTGGCAATAAGGACACCGCTTATATGCAGGACGCATGGCTACAAACAGAAGATTGTAGAGATTGTACAGAAATATGTAGAGGGCAATTATCTTACGAAATTCAAGGTGTTGATACGCCACATAGATCCATAGTAATTAGAAGTTGTTTTAATACAGTAACTGATTCTTATTATTGTGATATGTGTTTTGATATACAAAATTGCTTTGGGTGTTTTAGTCTTAAACAAAAACAATATTGTATTTTCAATAAACAATACTCAAAAGAAGATTATTTAGTTTTGAAAGAAAAAATAATTGAGCACATGCGAAAAACAAAAGAATGGGGAGAATATTTTCCAGCAAATGTATCACCATTTGCATACAATGAATCAATGGCACAGGATTATTTTCCTTTAACCAAAGAGCAAGCTTTGAGGGCAGGCCATACTTGGTATGAAAGACCATCTCGTGATTATAAAATAACACTAAAAACTTTAGATCTGCCAAAGACAGTTGATGATATAAAAGAAAATATTACAACTGAAATAATCCAATGTTCTTCTCAAAATTCACCCACTGAAAAAGAAAAATATCCTTTATGTACAACAGCTTTTAATGTCACAGATCTTGAGTTAACTCTATACAAGAAGATGAAGATTCCACTTCCAGAAAAATGTTTTCCATGTCGCAGACAAGACAGATTTGCATTACGAAATCCACGCAAACTTTGGCACCGAACTTGTATGTGCGACAAAAAGAATCATTTTCATGAGGGAGCGGAGTGCGAAGTGGAATTTGAGACAAGCTATGCACCCGATAGACCAGAAATCATTTATTGTGAAAAATGCTATCAAGCAGAAGTTTACTAAACTGCCAAGGGCATCCCTTGGATGGTTCCAAGAGATGCCCTTTTTTAGACTTTTTTAAAGGCAGGCGGGGTTGATGGAAAAAATATAGTCATTGATTAGATTAAGAGAGGGAACATATTCTTCTCCCAGGAATCCATTTATATCTGTATCTTTGATTAATTCTTTATATCTTTTAGAAAAATCTTTTGCGAGGGGTAGATAAGACCAATGCCATTTTTCTTCATTAAAACCCGTTCTTTTTGAATCTTCTTTTGAATTATAAGGTTGGCAAAATCCAAATAGCGGAGCATTTTGGGTGAGCCATTCATATACGTCTTTGCCTTTTTGTGTTTCAAAATATTCTGGGTTTGCGTCATTGATGTCTATTTCTGTGCCCCAGTGATGGCGTGAAATTCCGGGAACGGAACTATATTCTAATATTTTTTTGAATCTTTCTAATTCATCTGGAATACTTTTTGATAAATCTTTTCCGTCAACGAGCGTGTATCCGGTCCATTTATTATTCCAAAGATTTTTTTGATAGTCGAAGTTTCTAGTAGCTGAAGCGATTTTTAATTCTATTCCATTATTGTTTGCAACTTCAGCCATTTTCAAAAAAGCGTTTAAGGTTTCTTTTCTTAAATACATTTTATATCCACTAATGCTGTGTTCTATCGGCACTTCAACGAAATTTTCATTTAATGAAGGATCAAAATTTCCAGTTAAATAAATTTTATCTTGTTTATCTTTTTCCGCTTTTTTTAGAGCGCGCTCATGCTCGATGTCTAGTAGGGAAGAAGTAATCATTGGTATCAATAAAAAGATAAATGCGAGCGCGGGTATGAAGCGTTTTAAGTTAGTTTTATCCACTTTTAAACAATAGCATGTCAGTGTTTTTTTATCAAAAAAATGGTATATTATTCATATGTATTTTGATTTAATCAAAATTTTTGTGCCGACAGCAGTAGCCTTTTTTTTAGGGCTTTTTCTTACACCGCTCGCTACTCATTTCTTTTATAAATATAAAATGTGGAAAAGATATTCCAGAAGTAAAATCATTACCACTTCTGTTTTTCCAAGCATTCACAACGAAGAAGATGAACTTCGAATACCGCGAGTGGGTGGAATAATAATTTGGGTTTCTGTTTTGATAACTGTACTCGTATTTTATTTATTTTCTGTTTTATTTCCTTCTGGAAGTAGCCTTGAGATGAATTTTTTAAGTAGAAATCAAACCTTAATACCTATTTTTACTCTTCTGATTGGATCACTTCTCGGACTTTGGGATGATTTTATCCAAATTTATGGAACTGGAAAATTTGCCCAAGATGATAAGTCTTGGCGTAAATGGAAAGTTTTTATTATTTCATTCCTGTCTTTACTTATTGGAATTTGGTTTTTTTATAAATTAGGTATGACTTCTATTCATATCCCATTTGCGGGGGATATGATTTTAGGCATTTTTATTATTCCATTTTTTATGATGGTTGCGCTTGCGACATTTTCTGGGGGAGTTATTGACGGGATAGATGGCCTTTCTGGAGGGGTTTTAGCCTCTATTTTTGCTGCTTATTCAGCGATAGCTTATGCTAATAATCAAATAGATTTAGCTGTTTTTTCAGGAGTTGTGACTGGGGCGACGCTCGCATTTCTTTGGTTTAATATTCCACCGGCTAGATTTTATATGGGGGAGACGGGGATTATGGGTTTGACTATCACTCTGGCAACTTTGGCATTTTTAACTGATTCAGTTTTGATTCTTCCTGTTGTTGCTTTACCTCTCGTCATCACCTCTCTTTCTGTGATTTTGCAAATGATTTCTAAAAAATTAAGAAATGGTAAAAGATTATTTAAACTTGCTCCACTTCATCATCATTTTGAAGCAATTGGCTGGCCTTCATACAAGGTAACTATGCGTTTTTGGGTTTTATCAGTTGTATTTGCCATTATTGGTGTAATCTTAGCAATCATTAGTAGATGAATCCCGTTAGAAGCCGCGGTCGCAGTTATTACAAAAATTATGTTTAAAAGAAATATAAAATTTAATAATATATCTAAGTATGGTTACGGTTTCATGACCGCGACCTGCTTCTAACGGGATGAAAGAAAAAAAGATTGATAAATTTTTTTTAATAATTTTATTTCTAATTATTACTATTGGAATTGCAATGTTTATTTCTGCATCTTTGGGACTTTTAAATAAGAATCCAAGTATTTTTTATTCAGTGCTTATAAAACAACTTGTCTGGGGCCTTGGTCTGGGCCTGATTGGTATGTATATTTGTTTTAAAATAAATTATAAGTTTTGGCGCAAGTATTCTTTGTTAATTTTTATAGCATCTATACTTTTGACTGCCACTGTATTTATCCCTCAGCTTGGATGGAGTCACGGTGGAGCGCAAAGATGGATACAAATAGGTCCGATGTCTTTTCAGCCGGTGGAGATTTTAAAATTTGGTTTTATTATTTATTTTGCCGCATGGTTGTCTTGGGTCAAGAACAGGGTGCAGGATTTAAAGTTCGGTATTTTGCCATTTATTGCAATGCTCGCGATTATTGCTTTGATTTTATTTAAACAACCGGATACGAAGAGTTTTATTTTAATTGTAGTGACTGGAGTTTCAATGCTTTTTATTTCTGGTGTTCCTTTGAGATATATCTTTGGTGTTGGTTTTTTGCTGGCATTTTTATTTGGAGCGCTTGTTTACTTTACACCATATTTGCAAGAAAGAGTTAGAACTTTTATTGATCCATCGCAAGATGCGCAGGGTTCTTCTTATCAAATTCAGCAATCACTCATCGCCCTCGGCTCGGGTGGGATGTTTGGTCGAGGTTTTGGTCAAAGTATTCAAAAATTTAGTTATTTGCCTGAGCCTCAAGGGGACTCCATCTTTGCTGTTTTAGGTGAAGAATTAGGCTTTGTCGGAGCTGTAAGTGTGATATTGCTTTATTTACTTTTTGCTTTACGTGGATTTCGTATTGCCAATAATTCTCCGGACTTATTTAGTAGACTTTTAGTCTCTGGAATTGTTATACTGATTACGGTGCAGTCATTTATGCATATTGCATCTATTACTGGAGTTTTTCCATTAACCGGTGTGCCACTACCTTTTATGAGCTTAGGAGGTACGTCGTTTATGATATATCTTATAGCTATGGGTATTGTATTAAATATATCTAAACAAAGTTATAAAGTAAAAAGTTCATAAAGTTATAAAGTATATGAAAATAGTCTTTACAGGTGGTGGATCGGGTGGACATTTTTATCCCATTATTGCTGTGGCAGAAAGGGTAAATCAAATAGTTGATCGTGAAAATATACTAAGGGTGAAACTCTATTATATTTCTGACAGTCCTTATGACAAGGAGATGCTTTTTGAAAACGGGCTTTCATATGAAGAAGTTAATACTGGGAAAATGCGTACTTATTTTTCTATTCAAAACTTTTTTGATATTTTTAAAACTTTTTTTGGTGTTATAAATGCAATTTTTAAATTATTTTCAATTTATCCTGATGTCGTTTTCGGAAAAGGCGGTTATGCTTCTTTCCCGACGATTTTCGCAGCTAGAATTTTAGGTATTCCTGTAGTGATTCATGAATCAGATTCCGCTCCTGGACGAGTAAATAATTGGGCCGGACATTTTGCTAAAAAAGTAGCAGTTTCTTTTATAGAATCTGCAGGTTATTTTCCTAAAAAAACTGTCGCTTGGACAGGTCAACCCATCAGAACAGAAATAGAAAGCCCCGCAAATCGTCGTTTGGCTTTGGAATATTTTAAGTTAGAAGAAAATTTACCGACAATTCTTGTTTTGGGCGGATCTCAAGGTGCAGAACTTATCAATAACACTATTTTAGATGCGCTTCCAAGATTAATAAATAATTATCAAATTATTCATCAAACAGGTGTTAAGAATTTTGAAATGGTAAAAGGGCAATCTGAAGTCATACTTTCTGGTAATAAAAATAAATTGAGATATGTTTCCATGCCTTTCTTGAACCCTCTTTCTATGAAAATGGCTGCCGGAGTAGCGACTATCGTCATTTCTAGGGCTGGCTCTATGTTGTTTGAGATAGCTTCTTGGGGCGTGCCATCTATTTTGATTCCAATAACAAATACGAATGGTGATCATCAGAAAAAGAATGCCTTTAATTATGCTAGGTCTGGAGCTTGTAGTGTTGTGGAGGAGGCAAATATGACTGCCAATATCTTGAGTGAAGAGATTGAAAGAATAACAAATGATAAAACAGTTTATGATGTTATGGCACGGGGTGTAAAATCTTTCAATAAGCCTGACGCTGCGATGAAAATCGCCCGCGCAATTGTAGATATCGCTTTGAGTCATGAAAAATAATAATATTGAAGCTCCTAAAACGTCGCCTAAAATTTCATTTCACAATGAGCCTAGATTGTCCGAACACGAAGCAGATAAAAATAAAAATGAAAAGCGAGTAAATCTCATTCCTTTTGTCAAAGATTTTATTTCAAACCATGAGAGATTTAAGGGTAAAGAGGTTAATATCACTTTTGCTCTGAAAGGTAATTCGTCCTTGGTGTGTATAGTAGAAACTCCTGAGGGTAAATTAGTTTTAAAAATTCGTTTAGGCGTAACTGGTACTTCTGGTGATGTTAAGTTTTTTAAAGTATGGGAGGAGGCAGGGGTAAAAGTTCCTCATATACTTGAAGATGGAAAAATAAATGGGCATCAATATACTTTGATGGAGTATGTTGACGCAAAACCATTAAATGAAGTTTACAAAAAAGGAGAAATGGTTGAAAAGGAAATATATGTTGAATTGGGAAAAACTCTTCGTGCAATGCACATGCCTAAAGCAGAAGGTTTTGGTCGTTGTGTTGATGGAAAAGCAGAATTTTCTAGGTTTGAGGATTGGCTTAATAGTCCAGGAATACAGAAGAAAATAAAATATGTTGAAGAACATAAACTTTTAGGAGAAGAACATGGGTCATTAGAACTTGCCATTAAAATATTGACTGAGCATGTTAATAAAGAAAAAAGAAGTAGTTATTGCCATGAAGATTTTGGGACTGCAAATATTTTTGCTACCAATCCACTAACTGTGTTTGACCCAAACCCAAGATTTAATAATAGATATATTGATTTAGGAAGAAGTGTAATGAGGACTATTTATAACGATAGTGGATTAACTAGAGCCAAGGATCAACTAATCAGAGGTTATTTTAATGGTGAACCATATGATGAAAGAGTCCTTCAAGCCTCTATATTACTAAATGCTTATATGAAATTTGATTATGCACATAAAATAGGTAGATTAAAACAAATAGATTGTATTAGGAAATATCTTACAGAAACTAAGTATTTGTTAGAAAAATAATTAAATTAATGCTAAAATAGCATTATGTCAGACACAAAAGTTGTAACTAGATTTGCGCCGTCGCCGACGGGGTTTATGCATGTGGGTGGAGTACGAACCGCTCTTTTTGCTTGGCTTTTTGCTAGAAAGAATAAAGGTACTTTTATATTAAGAATTGAAGATACAGACAAAGCACGAGAGGTGGCTGGGTCAATAGATCATATTATTGAGTCATTGAAATGGATTGGAATAGATTGGGATGAAGGTCCAGATATCGGTGGACCACATGCGCCATATAAACAATCCGAAAGACTAGATTCGTATAAAAAATACGCGCAGATTTTAATTGAAAAAGGTTTAGCTTATCCTGATCCATACACCAGTGAAGAATTAGAAGCATTTAGGAAAAAAGCAGAAGTGGAAAAAAGGCCATTTTTATATCGTGATTATCGTCCAGAGAGTTTTAGAAAATGGGATGGCACAAAAGCATTGCGTTTTAAAACTCCGGAAATAAAAAGTTATAAATGGACTGATGCAGTTCGTGGTGAACTCTCGGCTGGACCAGAAGCTTTGGATGATTTTATTTTAATTAAAAGCGACGGATATCCTACATATAATTTTGCTCATATTATTGATGACTTAGAAATGGGAGTTACTCATATTATGCGTGCAGATGAATTTATTTCTTCTACACCTAAATTCCTCTCACTTTATGATGCATTAAGTATCATGCCTCCTGTATTGGTGACTTTACCACCGATTTTAGGGGAAGCTGGAACAAAAAAACTTGGTAAAAGAGACGGCGCGAAAGACATTTTGGATTATAAAAAGGAAGGGTATTTGCCAGAAGCAATGTTAAACTTTTTAGCATTTATTGGTTGGAATCCAGGAGAAGGAGATAATAGAGAAGTTTTAACCAAAGAAGAAATTATAAATTTTTTTGATTTAAAACATGTTCAGAGAGCGGGTGGAAAATTTAATGAAGAAAAATTAATTTGGCTTAATAAAGAGCATATGAAGAAATTGTCACAAAAAGAAATAGAAAAAAATATTTTTGAATATTTACCTTCTGAAATAAGAAATCCCAAATTAATTCCTGTTATTTTTGATAGAATTTCAAAATGGTCAGATGTAAAGGAAATGGTTGCGGGAGGGGAGTTTGATTTGTTTTTCAAGGCGCCCCAAATAAATAAAATAAAACTTATTTATAAAAAAACGAGTCAAGAAAAAATTACTGAAAACTTAAAGTTAGCAATAAAATCTTTAGAAAGTTTGAGTGACGATGAATTTATTACAGAAAAAATAAAAGAAGTTTTGATTAAAATTGCCGATGGTTTGGAAAGTAGGGGAGAGCTGCTCCATCCGGTGCGTTATGCTCTATCAGGAAAAGATCAATCCCCAGATCCTTTTATAATAGCTTCTATAATAGGAAAAAATGAAACTCTATCAAGACTACAAAAAGCTATTTAAGATAATAATTTTAGTTATTTTATTCGCAGTCCCTTTTGCTTTTTCTTATGCGCAAAATGTGCAAGATTTACAAAATAAAATAAATCAAAAAGATTCTGATATTGCAAAATTAGAAGAAGAAATAAGAGTTTATCAAAATGAATTGGATAATATAGGAGAACAGAAAAATTCTTTAGCAAAATCAATTAAAGAACTTGATTTAACTAAAAAGAAATTAACTGCTGACATAACAGTGACGCAAAAAAAGATTGATAAAACAAATCTTAAAATACAAAGTTTGAGCTCTGACATAAATATTAAGCAAAATGTAATAACGAATCATATAGATTCGATAAAGCTCGGTATAGAACAAATAAACGAATTTGAGCAAGGTAACATACTTCAAACTTTATTGTCGGAAAATGATTTTACTGAAATATGGAATGATATAGATAATATTGTCACTATACGAGAAAAAATTAGAGAAGACATTGTTGAATTAAAAGAAATAAAAGGAGAGTTAGAAGACACTAGAGCAGAAACTGTCAGCGCAAAAAAGGAACTTACTACACTAAAATCAAAACTTTCTGATCAGCAAAAAATCGTAATCCAAAATACTAATGAAAAGAATAAATTATTAAAACAGACAAAGAATAGTGAGGCTAATTATCAGAAATTATTAGCAAATAGGATTGCGCAAAGAGATGCGTTTGAGAAAGAGTTACAAGATTACGAATCGCAACTGCAATATATTTTAGATCCGTCTAAATTACCAAAAGGGGGAGTTTTGAGCTGGCCACTTGTAAATGTATTTGTGACTCAGCTTTTTGGTAAAACTGTAGCTGCAAAGCGTTTGTACGCTTCGGGAACGCACAATGGTGTTGATTTCAGGGCTTCTGTGGGTACTCCGGTTTTTTCAATGGCTGATGGTACAGTTTTGGGTGTTGGTGATACAGATTTAACTTGTTATGGAGCATCTTTCGGAAAATTTGTTTTCATAAAATATAACAACGGACTTTCTAGCACTTTTGGACATCTTTCCCTTATAAAAGTTTACGAAGGGAAACAAGTAAAAAGAGGTGAAATGGTGGGGTATAGTGGTAATACGGGTCATACCACTGGTCCACACCTGCATGTGTCTTTGTATGTGGCAGACGCAGCAAAAATGGCCTCTAAACCATCCGTTTCTTGTGATGGGCGTATCTACAGGCTACCCGTGGCGCCTATAAACGCCTATTTGGATGCTATGTATTATCTACCACCGACAAATTCCAGCATGTTCAAGTAAATTATTGTATTTTAAATATCTTATGGTAAAATATAAGTATTATGATAAATAAAATAAAAAATGGTAGGGAAGGTGGTTTTATTAAATTAATTATTTTAATTATAGTTGTGCTTCTATTGATGCGTTATTTTAATTTAACTATAACTGGAGTCTTGTCATATTTTCATTTAACTTGGACTGATATAATGAACTGGTTTAATCAAGCTCTTAATTGGTTGAAAGATCTATTTATCAGTGTGAAGTAGTTTATATATAGTGTAACCAACATATATTGTGCGACATGGTATATTATTCAATATAACCACTTCCCTTACTATTTATCTCTATTCTCTCAGCTTTTTAAAATGCTGGTAATTTTTTTTGTTTATGTTAAACTATATTAGCTAGCCTAGGGACATTGTTTCCCAACATGGCTGGCAGGCAAAACTATGGTCATTCGCTTCTATAGTCACTAGCCACGCCTCGATGCGCTCCCTGCTGTAACGGGAGTCATCGAGGCGCTTAAAAGCCCGCATTAAGGGCAATCCCAGACAAAGAGGAATCATGTCGTGAGACAGCGTTTGTACCAAACCTCTCCCTGCTGTGGAAATCCGGACACCCCTCTGCGCTTGCTCGCATAAATGGGTGTCCTTTTTTTTGTGTAATTTTTTAATTACACCCACTAGAAAGAGTATATCCGGCCTGTTGTGCTTCTTCGCCCGTCGAAAAATAAATTCTATTTTCTTGTTTGATAGTTTTACCGGCAGAACAGCTGATCGTATAGTATTTACTCCCCTTGCTTGAAGCAAAAAAAGTTTTTCCAGTTGCATTACTGTCAAAGACCGTCTTTGACACGTTGTCTGTGGCTGATATTACATTTGTTTCCAGATTATTATCCTGGTTTGGGTATTCTATTTTTATGCCCGAAGAGTTGTTTACTTTTGATAGTCTACCTAGTTCAAATGAGCCTAAGCCGACTAAAATAACAATGATAACTATCATAATATCTTTCCCCTGCTCGCTCTCCAGAAACTGCTTGATTTTTTCCATATAATCGTTTATACTCATTTGAGTTAGTTTAGCATTTTAATTATATAAATAAAACCATATGGCACATAGAAAAGCTGGCGGTACCGTCAAAAATTTAAGAGACTCAAATCCACAATATCTAGGTGTGAAGCTTTACGATGGGCAAAAGGCTCAAACTGGCTCTATCATCGTCCGACAGCGTGGCACGGTCATTATGGCCGGTAATAACGTCGGTATGGGTAAAGATCATACCCTTTTCGCTCTGAAAGACGGCACAGTCAAATTTGGCTCAAGACGTAAGACTTCATTTAATGGACAAACTGCAGTTAAAAAAACTGTAAATGTAAAATAAAAAAAATCCCCGAGCGGGGATTTTTTAGTTTATGTAAATAGTTGTGTAGCTGGTGGTAGTTTTTCTGGTGCACCAACTCTTTTATGTAATCTTAGGACACCTTTGTTTACTTGAATATCAACTTCTGGAAATTTTTCTTTTATAGCATTTGCCCATTTTTTTATTAGAGGTTCTGTGTATCTTGGTTGATATTTAGGTAATTCAAATTGAATAAACATAAGACCGTTTTTATTTAACAAATCATACCAATTTCTTATAATACGATCCAAAATGGCTGGATTTTTATCAATTAGAATAATGGGTCCTTCCATTCTTGATATTATTAAATCAGTTTTATTTGTACCCAATGTTTGAGTAACTTTTGTGAGTGTTTTATCTTTTGTTATCTCTGTTATGTCTCCCACTATTACAGAATGATTATTTCTTTTATCTTCTTTTTGTTTCCTTTGATTTCGAATATCTGCTAAACAGACACCAACTGTTTTTGCAAAAAAATTTGGTGTAAAACCTTTAAAAAGTTCAGATCCGGGTCCACCAAATTCTATGGCAGTTAAGTCACGTTTTCCTTTATTCGATAGTGTTTTTTCTATATATTTTCTAAAAACTTCACTTTTCTGAGTATTTCCTTCCTCATCTGGTAAAACAGCGCCAAGAGTTATTTCAAAAGATACCAGTGGTGAATCATATGCTCCCCACTCATTTTCTTTATATATATATCTACCACCATCTTCCGTTGCGAGTTTTGTATTTTTTTCTACGGCTTTTTTTATTTCTCCAATTTTTGGAAATCTTTCTTTCATACATGTATGTTAAATTTTCTCTACAATAAGCTTAAACGAAGATTTTTTGCCTTTAATGGAAATAGGAATTTCAAACTCCCCTACTCCTTTGATTGGTTTATCTAAGATAATAAATTCTTCGGAAATATCTGCACGATTTTGTTCTTTCATTGCTGTCACAATTTCTTTTTTGTGAATAGCGGAAAAAAGGTGTCCTAATTCATTTGTTTTTCCTTTTAACACAATAGCTTTGCCTTTTATTTCTTCTAGATTTTTCATCAAAAGGTCTTCTTGCACTTCCCTTTCAATTGCAATTTCTTTTTTATGCATTTCGAGTTCAGCTAGAGCTTTTGGTGTAGCTAAAACAGCTAGCTTTCTAGGTAAAAGAAAATTCATGGCATAACCATCATTCACTTCTTTTGTATCATATTTTTTTCCTACTCTTGGCACATCACTTAAGAATATTACTTTCATATTATTTTGTTATTTCGCAGAAGTTACTTTTTTAATAATATTTCGACTGCTTTGTTTAATTGCGGATCTTTTTTTGCGTCAAAATCTTTTTGAGTATATTCTACTGGATAGTCCGGAGTCAAACCTTTTTCGGAAATAGAAGTTCCATTTGGTGTGAGCCATTTAGCAACGGTAATTTTAAGTAGAGTATCCGGGGTTATTTTTATCGCTTCTTGGACAGAACCTTTTCCATAACTTTGACTACCTACAAGTTTTGCTTTTCCGTTGTCTTGCATTGCGCCAGCGACGATTTCTGACGCTGAAGCGGATCCATCATTAATTAGAATTATAAATTTTAAATTGTCATTAAATATATCATATCCTTTACTTCTGAATATCTCTGGTTTTTTATCATTGCCATAATCTTCTGTCACAACGATTTTTCCATTTGGTAAAAACCAGCTTGAGATATCAACTGCTGCGTCTAAATATCCGCCTGGATTTCCTCTTAAATCCAAGAGCAATTTATCGGTTTTAGCTTCCATAAAGCTCTTTAATGCACCACGAAATAGATTTGCTGAATTAGCAGAAAAACTATAAAGTTTAATTACAAAAATGCCATCACTTCGGAGTTCGGTATCTAGAGTCGGTATATTTATAATATCTCGAACTATTTTCATTTCTATCGGTTCTTTGTTTCCTTCTCGAGAAATTAGAAGAGTGACTGTCGTACCTTTTTCTCCTCGCATTAATTTAATTGCATTTTCAATACTTAAATTTGAAGTTATTGTTTTATCAATTTTTAAAATTTTGTCACCGGGTTTTATATTTGCTCTATAAGCTGGAGTGTCTTTGAGTGGAGCGATGACTGTGAGAATTTTATCTTTTATTCCAACTTCCATACCAACTCCAGTAAAATTACCAGCTATTTCTTCTTCAAAGGCTTTTGCTTCATCTGGACTAAAGAATACGCTATAAGGGTCATTTAAAGAGTCTACGAGGCCTGAGATAGCTCCGTAAACTCTGTTTTGGTCAGCTATTTTGTCTGCTTTTGGGTATTTTTCATTGATTGTGTTCCAAACTTTCCAAAAAGGAGAAAAGTCTGCTTTTGTTTCTACTTCTGTTTCTTTATTAGAAAGCCCAAACACTTTTTCCAATTCAGGACGATTGTTATTATCTACATAGATACCTAAAAAAAAGGCTCCTAAAATAGCCAAAGTCGCTAGAATAATTTTTGTACTTTTTGAAAAATTTTGCATTATTTATATCTCTTCTCTATTTTCAAATTTATTTTCTGAAAAATTATCAAAGATTTTATTTTCTTTTATTTCTTCTATTCCTTTTATTTTAGATTTTTTATACAAAACAAAACTTGCATAAATGATTGCAAAACCAGAAAGAGTCGTTAGAATATCCTTCCAAGAATATGGAAAACCTAAAAATGGCAAAATCGCCACCCAGATACCTAAAACCAAAAGCATATATACTTTACGCATATTTATATAATATCAAAAAATGAAGATAAAAGCAAAATATTACTTGAAATATTCCGGTGTGTTTACAGACATCCAGTCTAAAAGCTGTCGCATTACTGTAGAGGCATTTACGCTATTTGTCGTCGGACCGGCTTCCATCATTACGGTAAAAGCATATTTAGGGTTTTCATAAGGCAGAAAACCGATGACCCAAGAGTTTACTTTGTTTTTAGCGACTCCGAGTTGGGCAGTACCGGTTTTTACGGCTACTTCTACATATGGCACGTTGAGCGATGTCGCTGTGCCACTCGTTACCGCCATTCTCATACCTTCATGTATCACATCAAAATGTTCTTTTGGTAGGTCTATGATTGAAAATTGATTTTCTTTTTGTGTATCGCCCATTACAAAATGTGGAGTTAAAAGTTTTCCATTGTTTGCGATAGAAGAAACTGCTCGAACCATTTCAATAGGAGTAACTTGAAATCCATATTGACCGATGGCTGTATGGTAAGTGTCTCCAATGCGCCAAGCATCTCCTTTGAAGTTTAGAGCTTTCCATTCTGGACTTGGAATTGTACCTTGTGTTTCATCTGGTAAATCCACTCCTGTTTTTTTTCCAAAACCGAAAAGTTTAGCGTATTTTTCAATATTTGCTATACCGAGACCTTTTTGATTTTCAAATCCTCCACCAATTTCATAAAAATAAACGTCCGAAGATACAGATATAGCTTCTGCCATATTTGTCCAGCCATTGGCACGCCAGTCTTTAAAAATAGTTTTTTGATCAGGAAAATAAGGATTTGGTATAGAAATAGAACCCGTAGAAAGAATTCTTTTATATTGATCGATGACTCCTTCGGCGAGAGCTCCCAAACCAAAAAATGGTTTAACGATTGATCCAGGAGTATAAAGTCCAGAAACAATTTTATCCATAAATGGTTTTTTTTTGTCATTTAAATACCCATTAATTTTTTTTGTATCTTTTCCTAAAGACAATATTTCAGAATTGTATTCTGGAAAACTTGTAGAAGCTATTATTTCCCCATTTTGCACATCCATCAAGATACCTGCTCCACCAGAGAATCCGTTATTTTGTGATAAATTCTTGATCAAATTAAACAACTCTGTTTGGATTCTGGAATCAATGCTGGTTATCAAATCACCGCCTTGTTTTGGAATGTTAATTATATTTTCAGAATAAACAACTCCTTTTGCATTTATTTCTCTTATTTTTGAACCATTTTCACCCTTTATGATATCTTGATATTGTTTTTCCAGTCCATCTTTGCCGATAAACTCAGTTTGCCAATAATTTCCCGAATTGTCTTTTGTTGGATAGCTGACATAACCGAGCACGTGTGAAAATCCGGGTGATAGATAGGCACGTGTATACAATGCTGATGGATCCCCTATTTTTTCTTCATCTTTCCCGCCTGCAACAGCTATGCTGTCAGCATTGCGGGCAGGTTTATTCCAAGCTAATTCTTTTTTATTCCTGTCGTAAATTATCCCCCTTTCTGTGAAGATATTAATTTTTTCTAAAGTATTATTCTCACTTCTTTCTCTATAAGCATCACCTTTTTGTATTTGGAGGTTTACCAAACGAGCTCCAAATATAATTATTGCTAATAAGAAAAAAGCACCCAAAAGTTTAATAGTAATTCTTTTGATTGGTTTTTCTATTCGTCCTTCGAATTGTTGACGGTCAAAATTTTCCAAATTTTTTGAATCGAGAAAGATTTCGTCTGGCTCAACGAAAGTATTTTTTGTATTACTTTTTTTGAATTTCTTAAAAGGCATTTTTATTTATTATGTATGAAGTCTTAATTTTTTCTTTAATAATTCTAAAATTACAAAACAAATGAGTGTAATAGTGAAAGAAAAGAAAATTATACCAAATGGGCCATTTTCTTTTAATCCGAAAAGTAAATCAGATAAGAGGAATAAAAAAACAGCTTCTAAAAATAAAGAAAAATAAATCATACCTATTAACGCCAATATGGCAGATATCCAAATAGGCAGAAAAAGCACTGAGATTAATAGTAAAATTCCAAAAGTGATTCGAAGTAGCATCTTCTTATTTTACACACTTCCTATTAAAATACAAACAATAGTTTTTAAAATTATTAGAAAATTAAACGCCAAAAATAACGTAGAATAAATATTATTATAATAAATAAAATTCCATAAAATATAAACTTAATATTAAAAATATAAGATAATAAAGTAAAAAAGAAAAGTTCTAGATACTTTAAAGGTTTTATAAATTTATTTTCTTTCTCTGTATTATTTTTTTGATTGGTGATATTTATAGCTTTGATTTCATTTTGAATTGTTTCTTTTTTTACTTTAGAAATATTGCTTATATCTGAGCGAATTGTTTCAATAACATTAGCAGTCAAAGTTGCGGGTTCGACTATAAAACTCGGTGTGTTTTCTTTTATGGTGTTTTTAATATTTTTTATTGATTCAGAACTGGTTGTGCTGATATTGTCTATTATTGAATAAGGATCTAAATTTATAGTTTTTAGAATTATCTTTTTTTCCACTTCACGAATATTTTCTTCTGTTTTGTTTTGAGCAATATAAATCTCTTCAAATTTTCCATTTGGTAATAATAATTTAGCATTTTCAATTTTAGCAAAAATT
>Ga0208375_1002728_pt1 | contig 16025 bp, 15 predicted proteins | sample RifOxyD1_FD_184038 | JGI IMG/M metagenome (GOLD analysis project Ga0208375, IMG submission 184038) | Soil microbial communities from Rifle, Colorado - Rifle Oxygen_injection D1 (SPAdes) | ecosystem: Environmental > Terrestrial > Deep subsurface > Rock core/Sediment | place: Rifle, Colorado... | reverse complement strand
GGCTATCCGATATACATTCTAATATTTATTATTTCTATCGGTCTCGTAGGTCTTATAGTTATCATTGCCCGCTACCTTTTTAGACATCATATTGTAAAAAACGACGAACAGCCAGCCTCACCAAAACCCCCGCAACCTTAGTGTCTTCACTGACTAAAATTTTTACTAATGTGGATTAATGGTGTTTATAATGGTATAAATATGTAACATCAGCCTTCGCTAAAAGCTATGGCTTGATAAATTGGGGAGTGGTGTAATTGGTAACACGCCTGCCTTTGAAGCAGGAGACTCTAGGATCGTTGCCTAGCTCCCCAGCAGCGAAATTTTAATGGCGGTTTTTTGTTATATTGAAAGCTATAAAATGGACAACAAAATAAAAATTGAATATTTAGATATTGCTCGCGTGATAGTAGAATACAAAGGAGTTTACAAAGTAAAAAACAAAAAAGGCGAGTATTTAGCCAAAATTACCGGCAAGCAAATGTTCAGAGCCTTCTCGCGAGAAGATTATCCGGCAGTAGGCGACTTTGTAGCTATTAAAGTTTTGGACGGAGAACATGCTACCATCGAAAAAATTTTGCCAAGAAAAACTGTAATTAAAAGAAGTCATGGCGATAAAAGCCGGACCTTTGGCAAGAACAAGGCGCAAATTATAGCCACAAATATTGACGTGGCCTTTATTGTAGAATCAGTGGACAGAGATTTCAGCCTAAACCGTTTTGAAAGATATTGTACTCTGGCGAGTGACGGGGGAGTAAAACCAGTCATAGTTTTAAACAAAACAGATTTGATTGCCAAAGAAGAACTGGAAACAAAACTTGCAGAAATAAAAAACAGATTCAAAGAAATTGAAATTATCAAAACCAGTACAGTAAATGATGAAGGTTTGCGAGAACTCAAAGCTTTTATAGAAAAAGATAAAACTTATTGCTTCCTTGGTTCATCCGGAGTGGGAAAATCATCTCTCATAAACAAATTGCTCGGCAAAAATATTATAAAAACTGAAGACATAAGCCTCCGCACCGACAGAGGCAAACACGCCACGACAAAGAGAGAAATGTATTTTTTGGAGAATGGAGCCATTGTTATTGACAATCCTGGCATGAGAGAAGTGGGAATGACAGATGCCAGCGCTGGCATCAATAGTCTATTTGATGAAATAACCGTTTTGGCAAAGCAATGCAAATTTGCAGATTGTACGCATATAAACGAACCTGGTTGCCAAGTTTTGCAGGCAATGGAATCGGGGCAACTTGATGCGGAAAAATATTCAAATTATATAAACCTAAAAAAGGAAAACGAATATTATGAAATGACTGAACTGGAAAAAAGAAAGAAAGATCGTCAATTTGGCAAGTTTATAAAAAAAACGAAGAAAGAACTGAAAGATTTCAGGCATAAAGATTGATTTTTCTGCACTAATGAAAATATTATCCACCTGTGCTTAGCCCACATGATTTTAGTCGTGATAGAATTTAAACGGACGTAAAAACTCCATTATTAATAAACTTATAAAATGACAACAACTTTTTTGGCGCAAGCGATCGGGATTTTATTATTTATTGTCGGTTTGTCTTTGGCCTCCGAGAGGAAGATGGTGATGGGCATTTTCAAAGAGCTTTTTAAGTACAGAGTGCTCACTTACATTTGGGGCCTGATTACGTTGGTAATCTCCATCGTTATGATCCTTCAACATAATATCTGGAGCGGCACTACAGAATTAGCAGTCACGATTTTGGGCTGGTATCTTTTTCTGGAAGCCCTGGTCTACGTATTTCTGCCGCAAAAATATCTTTCCGTTTTTCTTAAATGGCTGCAGAAGAAATCCATTTACTATTCCTTGGCTGCCGTTTTTCTTTTGGTCGGCGCATACTTCTTTTCCTACGGATTTATTTTCAATTAAAATAAAAAACGCCCCACACCCCGTATGAGGTGATTTTTTGATTATAATGGTTGAGTACAGAAATATGAAATTCAACCGGAACAAAATCTTTCTGATATTCTTGGCAATTATAATCACTATTATCTTGGGACTAGTTTTTTATGGACAAAAAACTGCCAAGTTGTTATTTGTGGGTGATCTAAATTTTGATCGCTATATGCGGGAAGTAATCAATGAAAAAGGCGGAGATTTTATTTTTTCTTGCATTGGAAATTCTTTGAAAGAAGCCGATCTAGTAATCGGAAATCTTGAGGGACCAATAACTGATAATCCTTCAGTAAGTGTTGGCACAGAAATAGGAAGCCCGGCAAATTACACATTCACATTTCCTCCTGTGACTGCAGAGTTACTACACGACTACAATATAAAATTGGTGAATATTGGGAATAACCATATCAGTAATTTCAAAGAAAGCGGCGTAGTATCTACCAAAAATTATCTTGAAAAAGCAGAGGTAAATTATTTTGGCGGAATAAATGGAGATGAACCTATATATAGAACTAGGCTCGGAAGAACAAACGTCTCTTTTATTTCATTTAATCAATTTGGTGGCGATACATCTGAGAAAATAGCTGACAAAATTGAGAATGAAAATAAAAATGGGAGGTTGGTTATAGTTTATGCCCATTGGGGCGAAGAATATGGGCCTATCACTGATTATCAAAAAAACATTGCCAAACTTTTTGTAAAATCAGGAGCCAAAGCTATAATCGGTTCTCACCCCCACATTATTTCTCCATCCGAAAAAATAGGAGACACAATTATTTATTATTCGCTTGGCAATTTTGTTTTTGACCAATATTGGAACTCCGAAGTGAGGACAGGTTTAATGCTTGAACTGGATATAAAAGACAGCCAGATAACAATCTCAGAACACAAAGTTGTGTTGGATAGAGACGGAAGAACTTGCTTGGCTACAAATTAAAATTCTGTTTTAACCAATTAAGAAGCGCTTGCGTATCTTTTACTCTATCAGTAGAACCCAAAACAATTATTCCCACTGGGATTTTTCCATCTGCGCTTTCAAACTCCCAGACCCCAGCTAATGTTTGTCCCGCTGCCGTTGTTTCCCCGTTTTTCATTCCGACTAAATTTTTATCGTCTTTGAATTCGTTATAATTTTCGAGATTATCTAATTTTCTGCCAGAAAATCTATAGTCTTGCTCGCCTTTTCCTATGTCAAAAATAAATTTTCTTTTGAAATAAGTGTAACGGAGTAATTTTTCTATATCTTCGGCGGATGAAGTATCAGATGCGAGTATTCCTGATGGATCGGCAAAATTAGTATTATCCATTGAGAGAGATGCCGCTTTTTTATTCATGTTTGCTACAAACTGATCCTTCCCAATAAATCCTGCCAGTATATTGGCAGCTTGATTGGAAGATTGCATAAGCAAAGGGTATAAGAGGTCGTAGGCGATATAATTTTCTCCGGCAACCGGCTGAAAACTGGTGAAGGCCGCAGCCAACATGCCGGAATCCACGGATATCGGTTTCCCCAGATAAATAAGTTCACTTGCTACGATTCCCGTCATTATTTTGGTAAGTGAGGCCATTGGCAATACATCGGAAGAATTTTTTTTAAGTATCGGCTCGCCGGTAGCCAAGTCTGATATAAGAAAAGATTTTGCTGAAACTTTTGGTGGAGCGTTTTCTACGCCACTTGCTACTGGTTTTGCAAACGTATTTAAGGTTTCGGTATCTCGCAACAGTAGAGCCATATCTTTATTTGCAAATTTGTATATCTCTTTAGCATCTGCTGTATCCAAGCGGACGCAGCCACCGGAATAAGATTTGGGCACCGGAGTGCCATCTTCGTGGTACGGCCAGCCATGAATGAAAAAATTGCCGTAGAACTGCATGCTCCAAGGCATCCAAACGTTGCCTATCGAGGAATAGTGGTTCTGTTCTTTGGAAAGTATTTTGTAGTTGCCAGTCGGCGTTTCCCACCAAGAGCCGTCTTTGCCTTTTGATAAAACGGGAAAAGTTTTCACCAGTTGCCCTTCTTTGAAAAGAGAAATTTCCATTTTTGAGAGGTCTACTTCAATAAAACTTTCCTTACGGGCAATGTAGCCACTGATCTCGTCTTCAAATTTTTTGTCTATGGGCAATACGAAATCATTGCTGTTTGTGAACCCGATTTCGGAGTCCGCCAAGCTTACATAAAATTGCCTGATTTTTTGATCACTGGATTTTATGATATTGCCGCGGTCCTGCCATAAAAAGAAAGTGGCAGAGCCCAAGACTAAAATAACCAAAGCCAAAATGATAGTAGTTCTGGATATTTTAAAAACGGCTTTTTTATCAATCTTGTGCTCCGATATGTTGAATTTATCTTCGCCCATTGTTTATATTATCCACTATTGTAAGATAGATTAACCACCTTATTTATTGCATAATTAGTTTATCATATTTAACAATAAATTATACTCCCGTGCAAAACTTTTTTGTGAATTTAAATCGTCCCTTTAAGATTTTTTTGTCCACTTTACTAGTTTTCGGTGTTATTGCGGGGATATTCACTTTTAATCATTTTGCATCCGCCCAAAATGATTACAAAAAGATCGGCATTGTTAACGCTTCCGAGGGCAATTATGCCTCTCGCAGATTAATAGTCTGGGGAACCCACCAGGAACCATCTATAAAAATTTCTACTTACGACAATGCAAAAAGGGATGTAAAAGTTGATGTTTATAAAATATCAAAGGACGAGCTTCTAAATTTTTTAACATACACCGTTGATAATAACGAACTTTATAAAGCTAACGTGCCGGATGTTTCTAAGTTAAATAAAATCACAACCTTGGATGCCAAAGGCGGAGAAGATAAAACCTTGTTGCCTATTGATGGTCAGGGGTTCTGGCTTTTAAGGGCTTATAGCTCTGATGGGGAACAAACTTTTTCGGCAGTTGTTAGGACTCCAATAGGAACAGTGGCCAAAGAAGGAAATAATGAAATTATTTTATGGACTCAAAATATTATTACTGGTAAAAAAGTTGGCAATGGAACTATAGAAATTTTTAATCTTAAAGACAAAGCTAATTATTTAGCTGAATCACAGATTAACACTGATGGAATAGCAAAAACATCCCAACTAAATAATGCAGACGTAGGATTTGTGTCCACATCCGAAGGTCAAACGATTTTGATTTTGAACTTGCCCAACGATTATTACAATTATCAAACTTTCAACAGTCCGCGAATTAATACTAAATACTTGCTTTTTACTGATCGCCCTCTTTATACTCCCGGCGATAAAGTATATTTCAAAGCCATAATAAGAAATGACAATGATGCAGAATACACTGTTCCAACAGGATTGGCCACGGTCAAAGTATACAAAGATTACAATTCAACACAGCCTCTCTTTGAGAAAAAATATTCGATTTCTGCAAATGGTACTATAGCTGGAGAATATTTGTTGGACGAATCGGCAAAAACGGGTACATACCAAATTTCGGTTGATCTAGGAGCGGAGTCAGACAGAGAGTGGTATTTGCGTACCGTTGCAAATTTTAATGTAGAGCACTACAGAAAGCCAGACTACAACCTTGAAGCCACAGCAATGAGAGACGAATTATTGAAGGGAGAAAATGCAATCTTCAATTTGTCGGGCAAATACTTCTTTGGACAGCCGGTTTCGGGTGGAAATGTACACTACACGGTTCGATATTCTACGAACCAATACTACACGGAAGAAAATTTGGAATATTACAAAAAATACGGATATAGCTGGTATTACGGCGAAAATGAATTAAAAAGCGGAGATGTTGAATTAAATAACAAAGGAGAAGCAGAAATTTCAGTACCAACTTCTTCTTTACCAAACGGCCAGTTTTCAATTCTCTCGCTGGAAGCCACTTATCAGGATGAAAGCGGTAACCCTGTGAGGGCAAGTAAAAATATTTTAATCCGTGGAAGCCAATATAGTATTAAGGCTGGCGATTATGAATATTCGTCAAAAGTAGGGCAGTCTCTATCCATACCCATAACTCTCTTATCCCACTCTGATGCTTTGGTTTCCAATGTGAATATTTCAGTTTCTCCAACAAGAGAAGAATGGCTTCGAGATGATAAACTAAATGCTCAAGAATACTACAATTATCATTTAGACCAAGAAGATCTACCTAATTTTTCTATTACAACAAACAATAAAGGCGAAGCTGTATTGACATATATTCCTCAAAAGACCGGTAGCTTCAATTTTATTCTCCGAGTTACAGATAGAAGAGGTAATATCCATGAAAGGACTATTTACACCTGGGTTACTAAAGAAGATATGCCTTATTACAGACAAAATAGCCAAGGAGTAACTCTCAAAGTTCAAAATAAAGGATATTCTCCCGGTGAAATTGTTCCCGTGAACTTATCGGTTACCGAACCCGGCAAGGATGTTTTAATAACTGTTGAACGCGAAAGGGTCAGGAGATTTTTTGTGGCTTCTGTGCCAGGTTATGCTTCCACTGTTTACATCCCCACTTATAATTCTGATCTTCCCAATGTTTTTGTATCGGCTTCCACGTTCTTAACCAAAGGTTATCTGTTTAATAATTCTTCGGAAGAAATTTCCTTATTGAAAGACAGCAAAGAAATAAATGTTTCGATTACACCCAACTCCGAAAAGTATGCTCCGGGAGATACAGCAGAACTTAGTATCAAGACAACGGGTTCTTCCGGAAATCCACTATCGGCTGAGGTTGCGGTATGGGTGGTAGATAAATCCTTATATGAGCTTATGAGTGATCAAAGGATTTCCATAATGGATGCTTTTTGGTCAAAGAGATACAACGCAACCAATTACAAAAACTCTTTTGAAGGTATTGTGTCTTATGGTGCGGAGAAAGGTTGTTTTATCGGTGATACCAAGGTTTTGACACCCAGTGGGTTAAGACAAATAAAAGATATAAAGGCGGGAGATTACGTTTTGACCAGAAAAAGCGAGTCTGATCAGGCGTTAGTAGAAGCCAAAGTAAAAAATGTCCACTCAATTTCTACCAATGGATACCTTATTCTAAACGGAAACATAAAAGTAACCGCTGAACACATGATGTGGGTGAATAACAATTGGAAAGATGCCGGAGATATCCAAGTTGGAGATTATCTGCTTGATAAAGATGGCAAAGAAGTGAAAGTTGAATCTATAGAATGGCAAGCCGAAAAAGTTTCAGTTTATAATCTTACTATAGAAGGTAAATCAACCTATTTTGCCGGTAATGTTTACGTACATAATGATAAAGGAGATGGTGGTGGCATAAGAGATAATTTTGCCGATGTCGCATATTGGAATCCATACGTTCAAACAGACGCAAGTGGTAACGCTACGGTTAGATTTATTCTGCCGGATAACCTGACAACATGGTTGGCACAAGGTGTTGCTGTCACTCATGATACCAAAGTAGGCGAAAATGCCGCAGACATTTTGGTTACTAAGCCTGTCATAGTACGTCCGATACTGCCAAATATTTTAAGGGTTGGCGATGATATAACCGTATCAACTCTGGCTCACAATTTTACAGGAGCCAGTAAACAGTTTGAAAGCACTTTAACCTTTGACGGAGGTGATGTAATTGGGAACAAATCAGCTTCTATTAATTTAGCTGACAATTCTTTTGCTGAGACTTTGTGGAGATTACAGCCGCTTACTCCGGGAACTGCCACAATTGGCGCTACCTTATCAACTGGAAACTCAGAAGAAAAAGATGTAATTAATGTAAAAATACCAATTAAAAGATTCGGGTATAGTGACAAATCTTCATTTGTTAGCGACGGAGCAGCAACTTTCGATCTGATCAGGTATCCGGATACCGACATTTCTTCTTCAAAAGCCACTCTTCATCTCTCAGCCTCATTGTTCGGTACTCTGTCTCCAGCAATAAATTATCTTCTTCAATACCCATATGGGTGCGTAGAACAGACCACAAGCCGTTTCGTACCGGCAGTTATCATCAAAGAGAATGAATCCTTATTTAAGGATCAGATAGGAGACAAAAACCTTGGCGATATTATTAAAAAAGGCGTGGACAAGCTTTCAAATCTTAAAGATAATGCCGGAGGTTGGGGTTGGTGGTATGGCGAGGTAAATCCATTTATAACTTCTTACGTCATTGAATATCTGAAGAGAGCTGAACGGGCTGGAGCAGTGGTTCCAAGTGATCTTTATGAATCAACCAAACTAAGATTTGAACGGGAATTACCCAATCTTGCAGACCCGGCTCGCAGAATCGCATACATTAATACACTGTCTCTTCTCGGCTCTTCTCTTGGTAGAGAGGAAATAAAGAATTTTGGCACTTCTACTCCCGACATAATAGCCTTGGGACTTATGGCTAACATAAGAAATGGATTTACTAACAGAAACACTAATGGATATGATTTACTGCTTAAAATTGCACACGAAGAAAGCGGTAGAACATATTGGGATTCAGGAACCTGGATGTTCTTCGGTTCCAACGAGGCCTCCACTGCTTTGGCTTTGAGAGCATTGCTCAATGCGGGTGCGCCGGAAAATGTGACTACAGGAGCCGCAAGATATCTTGCCTCAGGAAGAAAATCTGAATACTGGAGTAATACTTTTGGTACAGCTCAGGCAATTGATGCCCTCCTGGAGTTTAGCAAAAAATATGCCAAGGGAGACTCTGTTTCTTACAAAGTTTGGCTTGGAGAAAAAGTCATAAACAGTGGTACACTCCAAGGAGTTTTTGACACCAAAACAATATCAGTAGACCCTAATTTGATCACTCAAGGAAGCAAACTTAGGATAGAACCATCCGAGAGTGGAAAAATTTATTCAACATTCGTTCTTGATCAATTTAGGACCGACAAAAATACTCTTCCAAAGAGCAATGGTCTGAATGTTACTAGAACCTATAGCAGCAAATTCGGCATAGGCGATGTTGTTGATGTTAATATCAGAGTTTCCAATATTCCGCCGGAAAGCCGATATTTGGTAGTAGAAGATGAATTGCCGGCAGGATTGGTGCCTGTAAACAAAAGTTTTGAGAATGAACGCTCATCCTACTACAATGACTACTACTCGTATTATTACTGGGGAGGAGACAGAGAGTATACGGAAAATGGCATCGTTGCTTCATTCAGCTATGTTCCAAGTGATATTGTGGTTTTGTATCAGGCGAGAGTGGTCTCCCGAGGCGTCTTCAATACTCCGCCAGCTCAAGCCAGTCTTATGTATGAACCGGAAGTTAACGGGCGAACGGGTACTAATGTGATTACTATTACTGGTGAAAAATCCAATTCAACATTCAACCAAGGAGATGAATTGAGTATTGCCGAAAAAGTCAAAACTGGTAGTACGAAATACATTTATATCTTAGGAGTCATGGCTATTGCTGCTATAATTTATGGATATGTCGAATACAGAAGAAGGAAAAAATCACAACAACCTCCTACACAAAATACTGTTTAGTCTTATTGCCTTAGCTGTAATATCTTTCCTACTTTATTCAGCTACAAAAACTCAAAACAAAAACGATTCAGCCGAAATTTTTACTGCTACTTCTACCCACCCTGCTTACTTTTTTGAATCAGATACTTTTACTGATGCGATTGAAAGAGTCAAACAAAGTGATAAAAAATATCCTGAACCGATTTTGGGTGGGGTGATCCCTCATCATCTTCTGCCAAGCTTTATTATTGCCGATTTGTTTAAAAATTTGGCAAATCAAAAGCCAGATACGGTTATTCTTATTGGGCCTAACCATTATGAATTAGGTGAAAAACCAATATTATCGAGCGTTGAAGGATGGGAAACTCCTTTTGGATTGGTAGAACCTGACCAGAAAATTCTTAAGGACCTGCATGATAAAAATATAATAAGCTTTGATGAAAAAGTACTTGATCGGGAGCATTCTGTGGGTGGTATCGTACCTTTTCTAAAATACTATATTCCTAATGCCAAAATCGTTCCCATCATTCTATCCGGCAATCTTACAATGGATCAAATAAGGAGTCTTGTGGAAGCTGTAGCTCCAAAAATAAACAAAAAAACTGTTGTGATTGCTTCGGTGGATTTTTCGCACTATCAAATTAAAAGCCAAGCTGAAGCCAATGATGAAATCACTCTTAGACTGATGCAAATGAAGGACTACCCGCAAATTATGAGATTGAACAGCGCTTACGTCGATTCACCGCCTTCAATTATTACTTTGCTTATGATAATGGAGAAAAAAGGTAAAAATGAGTTTAATCTGATTTACCACACTAATGCAGGTGAAATACTCAAAGATACTTCTCATGAAGTAACCAGCTACTTTTCTTTCGTTTTTTGAATTTGTTTTATACCAAATTTATTTTTTGCCTTTGTTTTTTGGCGGAAATGGAGTAAAGTTTGAGGTATGAAATTGAAAGATCTTGAAAAGATCGATTTGCCTCGCGAAAAATTTGCTTTAAAATAATGTGTACGCTATAATGTACATATGAGATTACGAAACATAATATCACTAACAGAAACACGCAAGCGTTTATTTGAAATTTCAGAAGAGGTACAAGAAAAAAATAATCACTTTGTTTTAACTAAGCATGGTAAGCCGTATGCAGTTATTGTTTCGGCTGATGATTTTGAAAAAATGAAATCTTATAAAAGCTAGGAAAATCAAAAACGCCCCACACCCCGCCTGGTGCGTTTAAAATGTTGAAAAACATGAGTAAAAATGGCGGTAGAGCTATGTTTAGCCCCTAACTTTTAAAACAGTTTCGGCAATAATATCCAAAATTTCTTCCATTGTCTTTTTGCCGTTACTTAAAAAGTCCCACAGTTCACCGGCAATGAGTATTTCCTCATGAGCAAAGAACTTTTTGAATTCTATAAGGTAATTAAAAAATCTATTTTTATCATATTCTGTCGATGTTGGAGAGGTTGGATCAAATGGAAAACCAACAAAGAATCTTATTTTTTTATTGGGGTACAATAATTTAAGTGAAGCTTTTCCGTATAATATCTTTTGTTTTTCTCCTCGACCCTCTCCAGAATTAGGGCGTACAGATTTCAGCTCTATAGCTATAATTTCGTCTCTTGCTTCAATAAAAGTGTCTACGGTGAATCCCAAAGAATCAATTTCCGTATCGGATGATGAGTAATCAAAGATTAAATCATCTTCACGTTTTAAATCTGGCTTCTGACTACCAGATTTTAAGTCACGAATTATATTTTCTATATTTGAAGCTTGTAGCGATTTTACTTTTAGTGCATATGCGCCAGTAAACTTTCTTTTATATCCCCCAGATAATATATAAGATATGTTTTCGAATCCTGTTCCAAGTGTTGTGTTCAAACCATGCAACCAACTTGCTATAGCAATCAAGTATGGTGTTTCAATATTCAAAGGCTTAAGTTTGTCCTTGAAGCACTCTAAGAAAGCATCATGAAAAGGTGCATTACGTATTTGCGCACCAATTTCTGGAAAATTTTCAATCCTCCTTAATAGTATATCTTTAACGACTTCACTGATTCTATTTTTCTGATCTTGGTTTAATGCCATAAAATTATTTTAATTTTAAATGAAAAATTATTTCCGAATAAGGAGTTCGATCTCTTTCCGTCCGGTTTAGTACTGGTCGTTTGAATTGATTTACAATTTCCATGCCTGATCTGTCGGCAATTTCTGGGTAAAGATTATATTTATCATTTGCTACTAGAAAAACATCGGGGTCATTTGTTAAATATTTTTTACAATTATTTAAGACATCTGCAATCCCTTGTGCGTAAGACCTTCTGGCCTCCATGCCCTGGCCTTTATAAAGAGGACCAATCTCCAAATCATCTTTTCGTTTAAATCCAAGTAAGTCATAGGCGTAAGCATGTTGTTCATGATAATCAATCTGTCCAACATAGGGAGGTGAGCTAAAAATTCCAGATATTTTCTGTTTTTTGAGAATTTTATAAAATTCTGGGTTTTGTTTTTCCGCTTTTTCAAATATATTTACGGTTCTGGAGTCACCTGTTATCACAGAGTAGTGAACAGGTTTGCGCAAATAATCAAATTCTTTAATACGATCAAGTGTGTCCAGAGCGTAACGATTGAGCATTGATTTTATAGAAAAAAGAGGTTTGCATATCTTCTTGTGTTTGTAGCAATAATAGGTAGCCAGCTGAGGTTCTTTAAGAGTAGCTAAATCACTGTGTGTTGTTGCACGACATGATCTAATTGTTCGGCTTAAAATGAGCGCAAGAATCTTACGCGTTTTGACGTCTTTTTCTTGTTTGATTGTCTGAAAAACATAATCTATTTCTTTGCGAACATTATCCATAAACCAAATATCAAGAAATGATCCCGATTTGTCTTGCCTTATTTTGATTGAGTATCTTTTTAGTAGTTTTTGATAAATAGGTAAAAATTCCTGTTCTTTTTCTGTGGCAAACTTATTTTCGTCAAAATTCCCTTGATTGATTTTGTATCTAAAATTATAACCTGGAAAATGTGTACCATTAAACTTTGCGAGCTCTGCCAAAAGTTCGTTTTCAAATTCTTCGATTTTGTTATCATGTTCGAATGTACCAAGCACATGGAGCATTTTTCTTATGGCGTTTTGCAAATATACATTATCATATCGTGCAGTTTTGCAGCTTGATATCATACAGTTGAACTCCGATACATCTATACCAACAGAATGAACACCCATTTCTAGTGACTGAATAATTGTTGTCCCGGAACCCAAAAATGGATCAAGGATAATATCGCCAGCCTTGAAATACACTTCTTTTTTGAAGTCATCTGTGTGTGTATCTATAAAATACTCAACGAGTTGAGGAATATACTTACCTTTATACGGATGAAGCCTGTGCACATGTTTTGTAGTGTCTTTCTCGCGCAAATTATCAAAGGAAAGTGTCCAGTTCAAATCATCACCAAGATTCTTTTTCCAACTGATCTCGCGTTGACCGTTATAAGATTCATAATATTTTTCTAGATCAGCCAAATCAACCAAAGTTGAACCGTTTTCTCCAAGTTTTTTTACCTTGCCATATTGAACAAGATAGGAAATATTAGTAGGGGACACCTCTTTTTTGAGATGATTGGTTGCCCATTCTGATGCTTTTGAAATAGTTACTAATGACATAAAATTATTTTATCATTTATTAAACTTCTTTTCTTAATACACCAACAACTTTGCCCTGAATCTCGACATTTGTTTCGTAGAGGGGTTTCATTTTTGGATTTGCGGGGACTAATTTAATACGGTTTTTCTCGTGGTAAATTCTTTTTAATGTTACTGCGTTTTTATCTGGTAAATAAGCGACAGCTTTTTCGCCGTCCTCAACTGTTGGTTGTTCCCTTACTATCACAATGTCGTTATTAAAGATTCCGTCATCAATCATGCTTGTGCCAGCAATTCTTAAAGCATAATAATTTGATCCGACAGAGAGCATATTTCTTGGGACATCAATATTTTGTGGATTTCTAATTGCTTCAATTGGACCACCTGCAGCTATAAATCCTATGAGAGAAATTTTTGTCATGGAACTAACATTTTTAACATCGATGGATCTCTTTTGATTTTTTGTTTTTTTGAGGTAGCCAGATTTTTTCATTTCTTCTAAATGTTGGTGGATAGTCGATACGGAGCGGAGTTTTAGTTTTTTCTTTATTTCTTCTAGGGAAGGGGAATAACCTTTTTGGTTAGAATAAAAGTTTATAAAATCCAAAATTTTCTTTTTTTGTGGTGTTAAACTTTTTGTCATATGTTTATTATACTATTAAGACCGAAAGAAAACCGAAAGTTATCCACAGATCTGTGATAAACAATCTTGCAAATTCTTTGTCAAGTTGTAGAATTATATAAATTTTTAATAGAAAATAATCAAAAATAACTATGTCAGAAACAGCCTACTCAAAAAAATTAATAGCGGGGAATAAGACATACTTTTTTGATGTGAAGGAGACGAAGTCGAAGCAAAAATATCTGAAGATTAGTGAGACGAGGCTTCAAGAAAATGGAGAAAGGATGAGAAACGACGTTGCTATTTTTAGCGATCATATAAAAGATTTTCAAAAAGTATTTGAAGAAGCGCTAGTTGAGATTATTAAAAAGTAATATAAAAATGATAGAAAAAGGAACAATCAGAAAAATGGGTCAATATTTTAGAAATGATCCTAAATATAAGAAAGAAATTTTACGCGGAATTAAAGAATTTTTTGGTGACTCTATTACTGATAATGATAATCCATATTTTAATGAGTGGATGATGTATGATTTTAAATTTTCTGACAAAAAAGGAATGTTGGAAAAATTTTATAACGAAAATCCTTTGAGTATTCCGTTGTATAGAAGAGAAATATACAAAACTTTGATGGAAAATTATTATGGTTTCTTTGAAGTTTTAGAAGTTCGAAGATTTGAGGGTTTGACTTTAAAAAGATTAGAGGATAAAAAAATTTTTGATGTATCAGAGATGTCAGCCACAATGGATTTGGATATTGGGGATGTTTTTGTTACCAGAGTAGCTAAAGTGATAGACCATTATGAATTAGTGGGATGTGATACTAAAGTAATAAAAATAAGCCAGTCTAATAACAAAAAAGAAAATGATAAACTTTTTAAAAAATTATCTGGGTTAAAAATGAAAACACCAAAAGATGCAATAAAATTTTTTGAACAATATCTTTAAAATCATATAAAATAAATTTATGGAAAAGAATAAAACTAAAAACAAAAGATGGTATTGGGGGATGTTGGGGTTTCTGGGGTTTTTGGGAGTGCCGGAAGTTTTGACTCAGGATTGGCTGGGGTCATTGTGGCTCTTGTGGTTTCTGTGGTTTTTGTATTTTATTCCTAACCACGATAAAACCCGCCTTCGCTCTGGAGAAGAGCTACGGCGTGGCGAGGGAGGCGATAACGTAACGAATGAAGAAAGGGTGGAGGAGAAGGAGGTGAATTTGACCAGAACTTTGGATTTGTTTAATTCTGATAACCATATTACAAACAATGATGTTGAGAAAGCGCTTGGAGTCTCCAACACCAGTGCCGAGAGATATCTGGATGAATTGGAGGGGAGGGGCAAAATAGAGCAAGTCGGGGAAACGGGCCGGGGAGTGGTTTATAAATTGAAGGTTTAGGCGGTTTGAAATCACCTCATACGGGGTGTGGGGTGTTTTATGACCCCCGTTTTAGTTTATACAACTATCGGCCGTCAGTCCGGATGTATATACCCGTATATACACAACCCCTATTATCTTATTCGTACGAATGGTATAATATAAAATATGGACGAAAAAGAATTGGAAAAAATACTGAAAGCCCTGGCGAACAAACGCCGGCTTTTGATGCTGAAAATTTTGAAAAGCCGGAGGAGGGTTTCCATGGGCACTATGGCCAATATTATAAAATTATCATTCCGGTCCACCTCAAAACATTTTTCCATTTTGTATGCCGCCGATCTTGTCGATAGGGAACAGGACGGATTGAGCATGTATTATTCCTTATCCCTCAAACCGCACAAAGCCGTTTCCTCCGTTCTCTCCATTATCTAATTCGTACGAATGGTATAATGGCTTATTCCATCACACAAAAATTAAAAAGTGGTAAAATTATTTAGTATGGAGACACTAAAAATTTCAAGCAAAGCTTTTGAAGAAGGTGGCAATATTCCGCCGAGATATACTTGCGATGGGGACGATGTAAGCCCACTTCTCCGAATCCAAGGTATTCCCGAAAAAGCCAAGACTTTGGTTTTGATTATGGACGATCCGGATATTCCGGATTCGGTAAAACAGTCCAGAGGCATTGATGTTTTTGACCATTGGGTGAAATGGGATATCCCGGTTACCGGAGACACAATGATTTTTGAAGAAGGACAGGAACCCTCGGGAGTTTCCGGCAAAAATTCTTCTGGTGAGCTTTCTTATCATGGCCCTTGTCCGCCTGACAGGGAACACAGGTATTTTTTCAAAATTTATGCTCTGGATTCTGAGCTGGGTTTGAAGGAAGGGGCAAGCCAAAAAGAAGTTGAAAGGGCAATGCAAGGCCATATTATCGCTTCAGGGGGATTGATGGGCAGGTACAATCGCCAAAAAGTGGTAAAATGAGGACATGATTAAAAAATATATAAATTATTTGAAAGACAACCCGG
>Ga0208375_1002725_pt1 | contig 16036 bp, 24 predicted proteins | sample RifOxyD1_FD_184038 | JGI IMG/M metagenome (GOLD analysis project Ga0208375, IMG submission 184038) | Soil microbial communities from Rifle, Colorado - Rifle Oxygen_injection D1 (SPAdes) | ecosystem: Environmental > Terrestrial > Deep subsurface > Rock core/Sediment | place: Rifle, Colorado... | reverse complement strand
CTCCTCAGGACAGAAATGCTCTTTTGAACATCTGCAAGGGCATGGGCGTGAAGGTTGTGGCGGTATATTTCGCTATACCACTGGACACATGCAAGGCACGTAATGATCTCAGACCTTCTAATAGAAAGGTGCCTTATAAGCAGCTTGAAAATTTTGAGCGCCGTATGACCCCTCCCGCCGACTATGAAGGTTTTGATGAAGTAATATTCGTAACCCCCAAGGACCAAATCTGATGGAAGTATGCACCGACCTAGAACATCCCACCTTTGAGTGTTGTGGTGAGTTATATCCTTTTAAATTCCATGACACATATTGTAGTATTTGCGGTGAATTGTTTGATTGGGAATACCTCTTAGAATTCTGGAACTTAGAAGATTATGAAGAATACCTTGAAGACTATCTAGAGAACAAAGAGGAATTAGACTCAGATAATCCTTCATCTATGTATAAGGATGAATATGAAGAGTTATTCTCTAAGTCCGTTTGGAATCCGCGAGATGATAAAAAAGACCAATTAAGCATGTTCGATAATGTTTGGAGATCCACTACGGATAAACGTCAATATGTATCAAAAGAAGCGGAACGTATTGATCTGTTTCTGGAGGATTTACCTGAAGGAATTATTTAATGGCAGATTTGAGGGTAACAGGTTCTGAGATGTTGATGGAGTGGAAGATCTTGGTCTTCTACAAGAAAATGACTCTCACTGAGTATGAAATACGTAAGGCTACTTTTGATGAATATTTCAGGCGTCTAGGTGAAAAGCCTATAAGACCGATCGGATGGAATGAGCTACGAAGGATTCTGGTGGCAAAAGACCCAGACCTTGTAATACCAGAAGATTTGGGAGAGAAAGCATACAGGGTTCCAGTCTATAGCTATAAAAAGAAAGAAAAGAAGGTACTATAATGTTAAGTAGGCTGAGACTTCTCGGAGCTTTTGATGATAAAGCTCTCTTAGAGAGACAAGAATGTGAAGCGGCTAAAGTAACTCATGACATAGATATTAAACAAAGAAAAACCGCTAGTAGAGTATCTAGATATACGGCATGGTATAATTTCTTAGTGGGTGGAAACTTTCCAATATCTCATAAAGGTATTTATACTATTGTATTGTCAATATTCTTAACCGTTCTCTTAGCCCTAACTGTAAGGGGGTTTTTTACAATAGCTATGGGTATTGTGGCTACTGTAGCAGGTCCCTTTGGCAATTACAGTCACGGACTGGCTATTTATGAGAGTGTTTCTGTCAGGGTATATTATGAAGTACAGGTCTTAAATAAAGATGTTTGGGAAAATTATAGTCCCAAACTGCATCCATCTGAGGCTATGAAAGTATTCTTAGCTATCCAACAGGATAAAACTAAATCCTTTAAAATGATAGAAAGCGACCACATAGCATGTTGGTATGTTGGAGAGAGCTTTATGTTTAAAGATATAGAAACTCGTTCTCCTTGTTTCATAAATTATGACAAAACTCTTGAAGCGTACGCAATCCTCAACAACAAACCTATTTCAAAGACCGACTTCGTTGAGACTGTAGACATGTCTGTTATACCGACGGTAACTCACAAAGTTTATGTGGATCGTGTAGTTGTTGTAGATAATGATGGGCTAGAAGATTTAGACCTTGAGGGTGTTGTGTATGAATAGACTAGATCTATTAGGACTTACAAAAGACTCTTCTGATATAGATAAAGAAGAAAAACATTTCAAACGCCAATCTCATCAAAGAGAGCTATTTAAAGATAGGTTGAACCACCGTACAGAAATCTGGCGTATGAAACATGCAGTAAGAGTAGAGAAGTGGAGAGCACGGTCCCTGTTAATGTCTGAAACAATTACAACTTTCGTATCTTTGTTGGACTCACAAGGTATTAGAGTCTTGATTTTGATAGGAGTGTTTGTTTTTGCTATTATAGCTGGTATGTTTACAATAAAGGGTACTCAAGTTTTATTATACGGGGGAGACCCTATTGTAACATCTAAATTTTATGTTGAAAAAGATGTTGCAGCTAATCACGGTGTAAAATTTTATGCTGTGAGAAAAATTAATGGAGCATTTGAACCAAATGAAACCTTAACTGAACCTATGAGTTTAGAAGCAGCAATAAAACGACAGCAAGAATTGAAAGCCCTTTTTACACCTAATGCTACTCTTAACGTAGATGAAGTAAGCGGTCAGACCCCTTGTTGGGTTGTAAAACATAGAGTATGGGGTAGTGATGATAATGTGTCGACCTGCTATAAGTCTTTTGAGGAAGCGGATAAAGAAAAGATTAGATTATTGAAGGCTCCGTAAATTAACCAACCATATATTAGACCCTGTTTGCTCCTGTATAGAATCTATTTTGAATTGAATGCCATTAAAATCTACAAGGTCATTTAGTTTCGGAGGTATTTCAGATTCTATTTCTAGAATAGGTCCTTCTGTTCTATATTTAATGGTAGCTTTTATTGGTTCGATGTGTTTCCTTAAAACGTCCAAGGTTTTATGTTCAAACTTGACCCCTACCCAAGATCTGGGAAACTGTTTGCTTTGGGGTCCAAAAGGCCCTATCATCGTACCTTCAGACCCTATTATGAGAGATTCGTGATATTTTTGCAAATTCACTAAAAGTTTCACTTTCATGTTTTGTCTCTTAGATTAATAAGTGTGTACTCGTCATATCGTTTGACTTATAAGTGTTCTAAAATATTTAACTGTTATGGAGACCTAATGACTGAAGAACTCAAACTCGAAAGCAAACTCGTGTGCTCTTTTTGCAATAGGGGACGAAAAGAGGTTCCTTATATCGTAGAAGGTAAGAATGCTCGAATCTGCTCTGAATGTATTGATCGAGGTCTAAAAGCCGTTACGGCCAAGAAACAAAAAGACTCTGGAAATGCAATCACGATCCCTAACCCTCGGGAGATCCATGCGTTTCTGGATGAATATGTCATCGGACAGGACGAGGCAAAAAAGACTCTGGCCGTAGCTGTTTTCGACCACTACCTACGTCTGCTAGACGCTGAGTCGGACTTTAAGGATGACGTACAAATTGAAAAAACCAACATCTTGATGGTAGGGCCAACAGGATCAGGTAAGACTTACCTCATTAAGACCCTCGCACGTCTGCTTGGCGTACCCTTCGCCATCGGTGACGCCACCAGGCTCACAGAGGCTGGTTTCGTAGGGGACGACGTAGAAGACCTTCTGGTACCCTTGCTTCAGGAGTGTGGTGGGGATCCAGATAAAGCTTCTCGGGGTATTGTGTTTATCGACGAGATTGACAAGATTGCCTCTGCTCATACTACCGAAACAATGGTCAGGGATGTACGTGGAAGAGGTGTTCAGCAAGCCCTTCTCAAGCTTCTCGAGGGTTCGGATGTTATGGTGCCTGCCCCAGGACATCGTAAAATGGGAGGCGGTGAGAAGGTTAAGATAGACACCACGAACATCCTATTTATTGTAAGTGGTGCTTTCCCGGCATTACCGAAAATCATCAGCGACCGGGTCAATAAGAAAGCTGGTATCAGCATCGCGGATATCGGTAATACCTCGACTCACACTAAGGATGAAAGTGACCTGTTAATGTTGACTGAAACGGAAGACCTCAAGAACTTTGGTTTCATACCTGAGTTTTTGGGACGTATTCCTGTAGTAGTTGCTTTACGGGAGCTCACAGAAACCCAAATGGTGGAAGTGCTTACAAAACCTAAGAATGCTTTAACCAAACAATACCAACGCAAGATAGCTATCGGATGCGGAGGTGTAGATCTGATTTTTGAAGATGGCGCTGTCTTAGCAATAGCTCAGAAGGCTCTCAAGATGAAGCGGGGGGCTCGTGGTTTGCGCTCCATCGTAGACCCCCTGATCAGACCCATTATGTATGATCTACCTAGCGAAAAGGGACAGTGGGCATCCGTTGTAATTACGGCGGATGTGGTAAAAGGTACGGGTAAACCCATCAAGAACCCTGTCGTTGTAGCAGCTACCGCTTAATTCCGCTATATATACACCATAATCCATTTGTATTCACCACGATAAAACTACTTATCGGAGTGTGTACCAAATGGACCGAATAGCTTGTCTTCAAAAGAACATTGTAGCATCTCTATCTCCTATTGTTAGATTTAAACTAGCAATGGGAGACTTGATGCGACATGCTAGTCTTGCTGATTTAAAAAGATCAATGGCTCCTGTCTTGAACTCTAAGTTAAGAAAGGAGTGTGAGGAAGCTGGACTTGGTGAAGAGGCGGCTAACATAGATTTTTTTGAGTTGATAGATAAAGCGGTACGTATCCGTGTTAAACCTAACGATCCTCTTTATGATGATTATTTCCAAGAGGTTGCTATTAATCTCTTGAATAGAGATGGCGGAGAGCTCAAGAAAGAATGGATACCTAAAGCTGTCCAAATGAAAAGAAATGGGACCCTGGACACTCTTTATGGGTTTTTGTTAAGAGCTTCTCAAAATTTCGTGAAGGATCTCAATCGTAAGATCGTTCATCTAAATGATCGTGAAACTCAAATGGCTGATCCTACTGATGACGATAATGGCAGTGGGTTAGATCTTGATAGACATGAAGTAGAAGGTCCAGGGGATCAATCAGACCTATCCGCAGCTAAGAAATTATATAACGGGTTGGTAGATAATTTCAAATGGTCCAAATCCAAATCAATATTAGATGTTTTGATCAGAAATGGAATAGTAGGTTTTGTAAGCTCTAATGATAATAAACGAGCAAGAGGAGTCCAAGAAGTAGCTGACGCTATGGGTGTAACTGTACAAACTGTTTCTCAATATTATGTACCAAAGTTTAGATCCGACTTAGTACAATCCCTTGGAAAATTGAATGACAGCGATCTCCGACAACGTGCTAAGAGAATGTTTGGGTCCACCTTACCTGTCGCAAATCTTATCCATGCTCTAGATGATTTAAATTAATGCATATCCCCTTTTGACAGTGTTCTATAGACACACCAGAAAAGGAGATAACATGCTATCAAAAGATACTCTTATCCTTATGAGGAGATTATTAGATCTACAAGGTCATATAGTTTCCTTCAAAGTTGAAACCCCTACCTCCACAACAGGACAGACAGAACAAACCCCGGTACTTCTAATCAAAGAAGTTTGGAAAACCAAAGATAACAAGATATGTGTCAAGGGTATAGATGTCAAGAAAGTAACATCCCCTGACTCTATTGAAGATGCCATACGTAACTATAGGCTGGACCGTATAAAAGGTCATGTATATGACCTTGGTTTGATAGCTAATAGCTTGTTGGCAGCCCCACCTTGTGATATCAATGGCTATGTTACTTTCTAAATCTTATATCATGATCCTCTACCTTTTTAAATTGCTCTTTGTTTTAAAGGTGTAAAAAGGAGCGATCTGTGTTGAATTTTTGTGGGTTAATGGAAGGTTACCTTGAACAAACATGGGATGAGGAAATCCTGTGTTGGAATGTTCCAGATAAGAGAGGGGTAATCCTTGGGAAAACAAAGTCTCATCAAAACCTTCTCGCAGTGTTTTTTAGACCTATTGGCTTTAATTTTGAAGACAGGGATGAAAATATACGAGAAATTATGGAGACCTCAGACAAATATAAGACTCGTTTTGCTTTTAAGCCTTGCAACTTAGGAGAAGGAGAAGGTGGTCTAGAGATATTTGCTTATACATCGGATACCAGCAAACAGTTGTCTAGATTTCAATTAATAACGGACTGGGTAGACATAGGGGATGAAATAGGATCAATAGGGTGGGTTCCAAAGGAACTTAATTCTTCTATTCATAATCTAATACCCACTTACCCTCATTTTATTACTCATTTTGCCTCCCCATATGAAGGTGGTAGTCTTTACCCATCTTTGTATCTATGTTTAATGATCTGGAATTTGACAGAAAAAGATTGTTGGTATACCAACACAGTATATAGCCCTCTTATCAAAGACTTACTCTCAAAATATGATTTAACCTATAAGAGAACCAATCTTCAAAAATGGGTTCATGTAACCACCATGAAAGAAGCTTGGAATTTAATTGAGTAGACATAGAAAGTATTATAACTAGATATCAGAGCCCTCTCCCATTCCGACCTTAGACCTTGTTTAACCTACATGATGGATTACTACACATTATTATCTGAATATATGCAGAGGACCTTTGGCTTGAGAGTTCTCAAATGGAGGACTTTAGGACCCAGAGGAGTGTTCCTTGGGAGTACTGAGTCTAATAATATACTCAGTGTGTTTTTTAGACCCACGGGTATTACCTTTGAAGGTAGAGAAGCTAATATACAGGTATTAAGCGACAAAGCCGCGAGAAACGTTGCCAAGATAAGATTTGCAGTTGTGCCCTGTACCACGGGTGAAGGAGCCGGAGGATTTGAAATACACGCCTTCTCGGCTAGTATTAATAGAACACCCAGCCGATTAGAATTAATTTCAGAGTGGGTAGACCCAGGTGAGCCTATAGGCTCTGTAGGTTGGGTACCTATGGAGCTAACACATCTTTTAAAAGATTATCTTTTTAATCGTCCAAGTTATATAACTCATTATACCTACCCTATTGAAGACTATCATTTATACCCTTCTCTCTATGTAGGTCTGTCTATCCTAAACCTACCTAGTTTAGACCCTAATCAAGATTGGACTCAAACTTTAATCCGTCAATATGCCTTAACCTATAAGAGAACCAACTTACAAAGATGGTCTTCTTTAACTTCCATGAAACCTGCATGGAATATACTCTCTGGAGATACCTTATGAATAATATCCTTAAAATTGACTTATCAAGACTCGAAGAAGACTCCTACATGGAAGGTCTTACCTCCTCTCCCTCTTGGGAAAAACTAGAAAAGTATTTTAGGTCTTCTTTGATTCTAGATTTTGCAGATCAAGTCCATCTCTCTGACATACAAGAGAAGGATAAAGTAATAGAGACTTTCTTAATCAACCTTACTTCTGAAGAAGCTTCACATCTTCGGCAATCTATCAAAACTTCTGATTTTTTGGATACCCTGGTTCGAACCTTGAATAAAGTAAGTCCATAATTCTTCATCTCTATTAAATCATATTCCTTATCTCTCATATTTTATTAAAGTCTTTTCTCACTGAGTTAAAAACTCTCAACTCTCAAAGGTTGGTATTCTCGTCTATGGGTTCCGCGAGATAAAAGGAATTGACCAAGCCGCGTAAGCGGAAAGGCGAACCCCATCTGGAAGAACAGATTACTTTGAGTGGGTTAAAATCCAATCTGTTATAAATAAGTAGATTATCCAGGAGACTGAATCTAGATTAGATATAGAGATATAGATAAGATAGAGAGTCAAATGGAAGCGAAGCTTCCAGGGACTAATAAAACTGATAATAATGATATCAATAATAGCTCTAATGATAATAACAATACTGTAAATAATAATGACCCTGATAATAATGATTTGAATATAGATGATATAGACTAGATAGTAGAGACCCCCCTGAGATGAAGATTGGAGAAAAAGAAGTAGGATTTAAATCCTACTTCTGAGTAAACACTCCAACCTTAATAGGAGAGGTCATGAACATAAAAGTCTTGATAGAGAATATAGTAAAAAGTATTGTAGATGATGAATCAAATCTTAAGATAGATATAGAAACAAGCCCTTATCAGACAGACTTAACAATAAAGGTTAGATCTTCAGATGTAGGGAAGTTAGTAGGCCGAAAGGGCAAGACTATTTCTGCTATAAGAAACCTGTTAGATTTAATTGCAACACAGGCGGGTGTTTTAACCCAGTACAATGTTTGGATTGAGGAAAACAAGATGATAACTCCTGTACAGGAGTTATCATGAAATACCCAGATCTGAAATTAAATGATGGAATCACTTCTACAGAATCTTTAGAAGCTGTGAAAAGACTCCAAACTTATTTAGTGAAGTTTGGAGGGTCTTTATCTATAGATGGTAAGTTTGGACCTAAGACAGAAGAAGCTGTAAAAGCCTTCCAGGCTAAACATAGTCTAGAATCTAATGGCATAGTAACAGAAGTCGTATGGTTATCTTTATACAAATATCCTCTTGTGACCATGAGTCAGCTCAAGAGTATTTACAAGAATACTAAGATCACCTCTCAACAGACAGAGGACCTAAACGTTTGCTTGAACTTTTATCAGATAAACACGGTTTCTAGAATAAGACATTTCTTAGCTCAGACCGGTCATGAGTCTGGAGGTTTGAGATATGTAGTAGAATTAGCAGACGGTCAAGCTTATGAAGGTAGATCTGACCTTGGTAACACCCAACCTGGAGATGGCCCTAAATATAAAGGGTCTGGAGCTATACAACTTACTGGTAGGTTGAACTACACGTATCTTAGAGATGATACACATGATCAAAATGTTTTGGATATAGGCGGTACTTATGTCGGTAAGACATATCCATTTAGGTCTGCCGGAGTGTGGTGGACTATAAATAAGATGAATGATCTTTGTGACAAAAACCCTACTGTGAGAGAAGTCACTAAGAAAGTAAATGGCGGGTATAATGGTCTAGAGGATAGAGAAGCTTATTATCAGAGAGCTTGTAAGTACATAACGAAGGGTCTTACTTAGTTACGTCACATACCATACTATCAATTCGTATCTTAATATCGAATATAATTAAGCGTTAACACATTCAATATAATGGAGTCAGACTATGACTTATGATGAGAAGAGAATCTCTAATTGGATGAAAAGATTTTGTAAGAATAACAAAGCCTTGACTTCTAATCATTTAGCTGAGATGTGTGCAGGTGCTTTGCAACATTGGGATTGGTTGCATAATCCAGATCATTATGTATGGCTGGCTTCCAAAGAATATTTCAACAAGTAATATCTTTTCTGATTTCCTAATATAGTTTACCTTCTAAACTCGAAGGAGTAGGTCAATGGAAAATTACCTTGTAGACAACAATAATATCCCGCTACATCTTGAAGAATGCAACGGTACACGTCTTTTGACTGTAGATGGCGTCAATATTGAAATTGAGATTGGCGAAAACCGCCCTTTTAAGTTTGAGTGCTGGTGTGGTTGGTCTCGAGAGTTTGGTGCTATTATTCAGGTAACTGAAGATAATAAAGTTACCCTGTATGAATATTATGAAGGGCTTTTACGCTATCCTACTGAGTATTCGAGTGTATACAAAGCCTTACAGGAGGCTATAACATGGACTTAAAAATGCGCTGTATCTATGACATGGAAACAGAAGACCCGGATGATGCTTTGACGTTATGTCTTCTTGCTGGTCACCCAAAGGTAAACTTGATAGGAGTCAATGTCACTCCTGGTACTCCTCATCAAATAGGTGTTGTGCGTCATTTATTGAATTTACTTGACCGTTCAGATATAGAAGTTGGTGCATATGACATTAAACATAAAAAACATAAAGGTACATCTCAAGAAGCCTATGTAACGTGTGTGTCAGATTGGCATTATAGAACCTTTGGGAAAATAGAACCAAGTGTAGACTGTATACGAAGCGTTGATGTACTTTGGAACCTTTATAAAGAAGATGTCACCTTGATAACAGGGGCATCTCTCAAATCTTTAGGTAAATTTTTGCCGCTGATAGACAATGTTGAATTAAAGCTTGGTCGTTTGTTTGTCCAAGGCGGGTTTGCTGGAGAGGGTGTTGTACCCGCAGACAAACAGTTAAACAAATTCAAGGGCATGAGGCTTTGCCCAACGTACAATCTTAACGGAGACCCTAAGTCAGCATTAGCAGTCATAGCTTCTGATCGTTTCAAAGAGAAAAGATTCATATCTAAGAACGTATGTCATGGAGTGGTCTACGATCAAAAGATGCACGACTATGTCAAATCCGTATCCAATCCTCATCCTGGGTTGAAGATGGTCATAAAGGGTATGGAGTCGTATTTAGCTAGAAGACCTGAAGGAAAGAAGTTTCATGACCCGTTAGCCGCTATGTGTGCTCTTAACCCTGAGATAGGTACTTGGGCAGAAGTAGATTTGTATAGAGAGAATGGTATGTGGGGATCTAAATTATCTTCTGGGTCTGGATCTCAAATAATTGTTGATTATAATCATGATTTGTTCTTAAAAACTATGTGTGCTTTATGAAAGTGTCAGACTTACTCAAAACATTTCCAGCATATCAACATCTTGTCGATAATAGACTGCTGATCCTTCCAGAACTTTTTACTCTTGAGTTAGAGCCCCCTACAGAAACATCTGTTTTAGTCAGAATCACGGATCCTGATAGAACAATGGGGACTTTACTACATACTTGGCATAGTCAAGTAAAAGCTGAATTCCACGATATTACTTCTGAGTCTATAAGTGCTTTGAGAGCAGGATATAAAGTTCCTACAGAAAAAGCTTTAAGACCAATTTCGAAGTATCTAAGCCAGCATAGAGAACATTTTGTTGTAATACATTGTGGGGCAGGTATCAGCAGATCTGCTGGGGTAGCCAAGGCATTTGCTGAGTACACTGGTAGACCAAATCTATCCGAATATATTTCTACATGTAAATTATTCTATCCGAATGAAGAAGTAGTCAAAATACTTCGAAATATATGGCAGTTAGGAGTGTCGTGAAAGATGATAAGAAAGAAATTAGAGATCCTGAAGATAATGCATCACTTGTCTCAAATCCTGAAACGATTCAACAAGAAAATACCTCCACACCAATTACTTCTGATAGCCCAAATGCTGCTCCTGCTATGGAAACTATACAAAAAGCGGTAAATAATTATTATCTTTGGAAGTTCTTGAGATATAGACTCAATCATCCATATGGAATAGACTACCCAAGATCTATGGAACAACTGGTGATCTTCAAAACTCCAGAAGAAGTATATGTTGCGTCAAGCATAAATGATTGTATTGGGGATGAGTCATGAATAATAGAGACCAGAGACGTTTGATATTTGAGAACACTCAAACTATCATACGGTCCGGTAAATGGAATGTTACCTATAATTACTATGATCTCGGACCACAACATTACACATCTTCCCCAAACTATAATACCAATGTGCAAATATACCCGGAAGATTGTCTAGAAGTTGCTCAGAAATTGGTACATAGAGGTCTGAACCCTGCCGTTTTAGTGAATGCTTCTCCCAAACGTCCAGGTGGTGGTGTTAAAGAAGGGTCGTCTGCTCAAGAGGAGGATTTGTTCCGTAGGACTACTCTATCTTATACTATGTTTCAGGATTCTGTACTTAAGGCTTATCCTTTGCCAAAAGACAAGACGGTAGGTTTTGTAGTAGGTGATGTCACGGTCTTGAAAGACAAATATTACATAGAGTGTGACAGATGGTCTTGTGGGTTTATCTTTGCACCGGCTGTCATAGTACCAACCCTTACACCTACAAGCCCACCTCGTATACAAGACATACATAGGGTCTTAAAACATATGCATTTCATATTTGATATGGCTTATATGTCCGGGTATGATTCATTGGTACTGGGAGCCTGGGGATGCGGAGTATTTAAGAATCCACCTCAACATATAGCAGAATTATTTAAGACAACTATAGAAACCAATTATAAAGGTTTTTTCAAGGAGGTACATTTTGCTATTTTAGATTCGAGACCTGAAGCTCATAACCCAGATGGCAATCTAAAACCTTTTCAAAAAGTATTTGGAGTATGATATGACATTAACAGAAAGAGAAAAGCATTTAATATTATGGGCTTTTGGGCCTATATCGGAAAAATTACCTACAAAAACTTTACCAACATTTGAAGAGCTTGTAAAAGCCTTTAATGAAACTTGCGATAAACGAAAAAGTAATTTGACTGGAACTCTTTTAGATACCGGAGACGTTTCTAAGAGAAGATTTGAAAATACGATCTTTTTAGGGAACGGAGAATATTCGATACTAAGGGAAAGGACTTTGCATGACAGATTGCAATTTGCCCTATCTGAGCTTTCTGTTTTACAACAAGGAATAGAAACAGAATCAGATGAGGCACGTCAAATAAATAGGAATATAAAGGACGTACTTAGAGATATAGCAGCAGCGTTATTAGGTGAGACCATAGAATTCACTGGTAAGATCCAAGAGCCAGTTGATTATCTTGAAAATGAAGACCCTTTCCTGAAAAACATTTAAACACCTCCTCTATTTTAGAATGTTGATACCTCCACAAACATACATGGAGGTACAAGTCTTGAAGAAGATACCTGGGTGGGTAAAAATATATCGTCGGAACCATGTCTGGTTCAAATCCGCTTCTGAAACCCTTGAATTGTTATGGCAAGCTAGAGGAGGTGGAGCATTAGCTTCTACCTTAGCTGGGGTAACGGCTGTTGGTAAACTTATAGACTCACTATACCCTGCGGAAGGATCTTGGGAAAAGATTCAATCTCTTGGACTTATAGAGATGGACTATGCTGTTGGTGGTTATCTCTGCGATGTTTTAATCAAAAGCAATCTGCCAAAACATTTAGTATCCGCGACCCTATCGAGCCAAGCTTGGGTGTGGTTTGATGAGGACGGAGCTCCTTTTGTAGGGTGCATATACTCAGGAAATCAATTCTTAGATGGTCCATTCATAGCCCCTGGAAAAGAGGCTCGATTTTTAGATCTGATTAGAGAAACGATATGGGCTAATCACACCGAGTTAATATTTTCATCAGTTAAACACGAAGCACACCATTGGAAGTCTAGTGGTAAATTCAGGACAGAGCCTATGGGTAAACTGTCAGAATATCTTGGGTCTAAACCTGTGAAATGGTATGTAGACCGGCTTAAGAAATACTCTACTGGACCTAGAACTATTATGTTTGCAGGACCTACCGGCATAGGCAAGTCTATATTGGCTAGACATATAGGCGCTAACATTTCTAACAATCAACACACCTTAAAAATATCGTCTGAGGTACTACAAGAAATACGCTCTGATGAATTATTGAGTATAGTTAAGACCCTACAACCCACAGTTTTACTGTTAGATGACTTAAACCTCAAAGAAGAAAAGAATACTCAGAAGTTTTTGGCTGTACTAGAATCATTAAGAGAGCCAAATAGTCTTGTGATCGTAACCTTGATGACTTCGCATAAAGAAAAACCGAAACAACCTAAAAGAGGAGTTTGGCATTTTCCAGGTATGAGACCAGATCGTATAGATGAGATATTCGTGTTGGGTCTACCAGAGGAAGAAGAGAGAGTCCGGTTGTTGAAACATTACGCTTCTAAATTCGGTCTTGTTTTGACATCAAATCTATTGTCAGATTTGAAAAAGATTACTGAGGATCTGTCTGGTGCTTATATAATGGAGCTTGTGAGACGTATATCGGTACATGGCATTGAATCTTGGAAAGAAGAAGCCGAGAATATATTGTTAGTGGCTCCGAATCCAAATGGAGAAGAAGAAACTCCAGAAGAGAAATCTGAAAATCCTAAGAAATCAAGTAAGAAAAAGAAAGACTCTTACATAGTGGCACCGCCCACTTAGAATAATTTTTGAGAATTTATTTGGATCTCTCTAACTTTTGAAGTATTTATAGCGTCCTATATGTGTAGCTTGATGGGAAAGCTGAGTAAGTAATTACACAAACCCATCCAGGGGTAAAACCCTGCGGATGAATTCCTAACAGGGATCAACATCCACAACTAAACTAATTAGACTAAACGTTAGGATACACGACATCATGTTTAACTTTAATAACAATTTTAGCAATAACAACGGTTTTAATACCGTGGATGACGTCGTGTAACTGGTAGAACCTTTTAAACCAAGAGGCCCAGTTACCGAAAGGTGACTGGGCTTTTTGCTTTTGGACTTGAAATAAATTGGGTGAGTCGCTAAGTGGTATAGCACGGAGCTGTTAACTCCGCGATCCGAAAGGACATTCGAGAGTTCGATTCTCTCCTCGCCCTCCAATGAATTTAAATATGCCGCTTTAGCTGAGATGGATTAGCGGGAGTCTGAAAAGCTCTAGAGGGAGGTTCGATACCTCTTGGCGGCACCAAATGGAACGGTAGCTCAGCGTGGTAGAGCACCTGGCTGAAGATCAGGGTGTCAGAGGTTCAACTCCTCTCCGTTCCACCATGCATAATGTTCTTTGATAATTTAAAGTTTTTGGTGGATAGGTCAGTTGGTAGACCGCCTGACTGTCAAAATGGCAGCTTGTGTCAGTAATGACATTTGAAAAACCGGATGAATTCAACGAACCCTAAATTCGTAATGAACATGGTAACGTTGAGCCAAGTCAGAAGTACACTTCTGAAAGGTGCAGAGACTACTGGAGAGGTTCAGTCCTCTTAATAACCAGCTAGAGCGTCCGGCATCCCTAAACGGATGATGACATAGTCCCTGCTTTAGTGAAAACTAAAGGTGTAGGTAATCAGGACGTCGCAGGTTCGAGCCCTGCTCCACCAGCCATATAAAATAATACATGTAAAATTTGTTAATGTGTCTTTTGGAAAAGACGTTTCATCTACATATCCTTTACTTTGTTAAGTCATATGTTTTAGCCCATTTATATACTAATCCGTAACTCACACTATATTTTTTACCTAATTCTCTATAAGAATACCATTTCAAGTCTTGCTCTAAGTCATGTTTTGGAGGCATTTTTATTTTAGATTGATTTCTAATCTCCTTATAACACTTTTTTGAGCAATATTTCCTTCCCTGAGACGCATAAATATTACCACATAAATTACATGACATTGTTCTCGGTGTAACTTGCAGATCGTTAAAATCTATGTTGTATTTTAATATTTCTGTATTACTATTTAATGCTATATTGAGTATATAAACTATGTTTTTCAAATGTTGATGGAATATTTCTTGTGTGATATATGGATAGTTCGATACATCAAATATACGTAGGTCTATTCCTAATTTAGCACACCTTTGTATTTTGACCTTATCATTTTGAACTATTTTGTTAAATGTTTCTTTTCCGTATATGTCCATATAATGAACAACACCATTGAATTCAAAAGCTATCTTTAATTCTGGTATGAACAAGTCTAATTCTAGACCTATAATTTTTCTATCTGAAAATTTGAATTGTAATGTTGGATATATTTGAGGTAATACTAATTCCAAGGCTATTTCTAATTTAGATTTTCTAAACCCAGATGTTTTGTTTCTATTATTGAATTTAGCCGCGCAAGATTGACTACAAAACAAATGTTTTGCATCTTTAACTTGACTTTTTGTGCGAGTGAATGTTTTGTCACATTCTTCACATTTAAACTCTCGGGAAGTTTTACTAGAATCTATTCTACATTGTTTAGAACAAAATTTAATTATCCTTCTCGGGTTCCCAGTTTTGTGTTGGATTACTTCCGTTTTTGTTTGATGAAATGTTACTAAACATAGCTCACATTTCATAGGCAATAAGTCTGTTGCTTTAGCTTCTATAAATCCTTCATTTGAAAATAAAGGTATCATACTGCATCCTTATGATATAAAAACTCACCCATATAATACAACTATCTTAAATTTATTTCACTATTTCCCTTAGTTTTAAAATATGTGACACGTTCTCTTTTTACAACATATAATGGAGATGGCTTATGAAGCGCAATTACAACGGCAAACTGAACTATTTTATGAATGGTCGAGTCATGAGTGCAGTTCGACATCTACTTGATGTTACGAACTCTCGGGCCAAGCGTATTAATACTCAGAGTGCTAACTTTGTGGTATGTCGTTGTGGGTGCAGCGACCGCACCTGTGTGTTTGTGAGTGCTCGCTAATAACGTCTTAGAGAAAGGGTAAAGATGCGACGTTACGGCTGTAGGAAAGCTAGCTCCACATCTCCACAAACTCATGGAGCCAAAAAGTGTGGTACGTGTGCTGCCTTTAATCAGGTTCCGAACGATAAAAGTCATCGGGCTCACGAAAAGAAAATTGCTGTAAAAGAAATCAAAGACCAGACAGAATAATTTTTAGAACCGGAGAGGTATATGGCAAAGCTTATACTGACGAAAGAACAACGTGGTGCGTTTTGTATCAATTGTGATGCTCGTCTGGCTCCTGTTCCGCTTAATGTTGGTAAGGTCTATCGACGAACTTGTCGTAATAACTCAT
>Ga0208375_1002721_pt1 | contig 16058 bp, 12 predicted proteins | sample RifOxyD1_FD_184038 | JGI IMG/M metagenome (GOLD analysis project Ga0208375, IMG submission 184038) | Soil microbial communities from Rifle, Colorado - Rifle Oxygen_injection D1 (SPAdes) | ecosystem: Environmental > Terrestrial > Deep subsurface > Rock core/Sediment | place: Rifle, Colorado... | reverse complement strand
ATTGTCATTAATTAATACGATACGCCGCTTCCTAAAAGGAGCTAGGGGGAGACCCTTTTGGCTCCTTTTACGTTGGAATTGGTTTGTGTTTGGGTATCATCTTGCGTTGGACAAGACTATCAGTTGCAGAATAGCGCCTGCTATGGTACTATGCGCCGGCTCGAAGACACTCTATTACTTGAGCGGATTTAATATTATTATGTCTACACCAACTACTCAAACACTCATCGAACGTCTCTTTTCAGCCGGGGCTCATTTTGGTTTCAAAAAGAGTCGTCGTCACCCCACTGTGACTCCTTATCTTTTTGCTTCCAAAGATGGCAATGATATTTTTGACCTTGAAGTAACTGCTGGTTTAGTTGAAACGGCAGCCAACTTTCTCGAGGAAGCTGGCAAGAACGGCAAAACTGTCGTGTTTGTTGGCACGAAAGATGAGGTATCAAGAATTGTCAAAGACATGGCTGAAAAAGTATCAATGCCTTATGTAACCAACCGTTGGATTGGGGGAATGTTTACTAATTTTTCAGAAATTAAAAAACGTATTCTTCGTCTCGAGTCTTTAACACAAGAACAAGAATCAGGAGAACTGGAACGAAAATACACCAAAAAAGAACGAGTATTGATCAATAGAGAGATGGACAAACTTGAGTTTAATTTTGGCGGTATTAAAACCTTAACTCGCCCAGCTGACATTATGTTGGTAGTTGATCCTCGTCATGACTCAATTGCGGTTTCTGAAGCACGAGATTTAGGAATTCCAGTCATTGCTCTCTTGAGTTCTGATTGCAATGTTAGCCAGATTAAATACCCAGTAGTGGTTAACGATGCTCTGCAATCAAGTGTGGCCTTAGTTCTACATGAATTAGTGGTGGCCCTGGAAACAGGAAAATCCGCTTTTGTGCCGCGAGTAGTAGCTCCCCGGGCAACAACAACCCCACGAACACTGACTGAATCTCGTCCTCGTCAGCCACGCGTGAACGCGTAAATATATATATATATATATTAGGTTCTAGTCCTAATTCATAATATTAAGAGTAAATCAAAAACTAATCTAGAAGAGTATTAGCACATTTATATATCCAATATGGAAATCACATCAACACAGTTAAAGGCCCTTCGCAACCAGACCGGAATCTCAGTTATGCAATGCAAGAAAGCTTTAGAAGAAGCTCTGGGTGATATGGATAAGGCAGTTATCATTCTCAAGAAGAAGCGAAGCGAGGCAGCCGACAAGAAGTCGGATCGAGAACTTGGCGCTGGTACAGTTGGTGTTTATATTCACAACACCAATGAAGTGGCAGCGATGGTAATGTTGGCCTGCGAAACAGATTTTGTTTCTAAAAATGCGGAGTTTGTTGCCTTGGCACGTGATATTGCCATGCATGTCGCCGCCACAAATCCAAAATATATTTCCAAATCTGAAGTGGATGAAGTTTCTTTAACGAAGGCCAGGGAAGTATTTATGACTGAGATGGGCGATAAGCCAAAGGAAATGCAAGAGAAGATTCTAGCAGGTAAGATGGACTCATATTTTAAGGAACAGATCTTACTAGAACAGGATTTCATTAAAAACCCGGAGACAACCATCGGTGAAATGGTGACAGGGGCTGTTCAAAAATTTGGTGAAAATATCAGTGTTGCCCAAATCTCACGCCTGTCTGTAAAATAAAGACACAATGTTTTGGGCACTTTTAATCACAATTACCAGTAGTACGCTTTTTGTTTTGTTTGGTTGGTTATTTACCTTCGAGACAAAGGTTGGACATCGTGTATTTTTGTCCCGTGGTCGGTCAGATTTCGACGTCTGGCTGACAAACCTTGTGACCGCCATACATAACAAAATTGTGTTTCTGGGAAAATACATTATCACCCTATCGTGGTATTACAGTCTGCACGCCTTACTGATGTTGGTGTTACGTTTTTTGGCCAAGCTATATTTCTCGGTAGAGAAACTATTACACCGTAACCGACTTCGTGCCAAGGCAATCCGCAGTGAGCGACGGAAGTCAGTAAATAAGGATTCACACCTAACACAAATTGCCGAACACCAAGCAGAAACAGCACTTACCGCCACGCAAAAGATTAGACGAAAAAAACGTGCTCTAGAGGGGAAGTAAGGATTACTTGGTTGCGTTTTTATCATAATTCGGCATAATAGCGTAGCTTTTGCAAAAGCCAAGAACCAAATTGCCATCTTAGCTCAGTTGGTAGAGCAACTCACTTGTAATGAGTAGGTCGTCAGTTCGAATCTGACAGATGGCTCCGATGCGAGGGAAATGGGACGAGTGAAACGAGGGGTGCACATAAAAATAACTCACAGGAAAGCTAGCTTTCCTGTGAGTTATTTTTATGTGCACCTGTCTGGCTTTGCCAGACGTACCCATTTCCGAGCGAGGCCATGCTGTATGCTTTGCATACAGCATGGCTCCCCAGTCAACTTACTCTAGCAGTGGATTGGCTCGCAAGCTCGCAAAGACGGTGGCGGACGGATGTTGGTCGTCATTGCGAGGAATGGAGCGGAGCGGAATGACGCGGCAATCCACCGGACGACGACGTGGATCGCTTCGCAAGCTCGCGAAGACGGACGCGAAGACGAACGACGTGGATTGCTGCGCTTCGTTCGCAAAGACGGATACAAGTTTAGATGAGGGTACAGGCGCGGTCGTCATTGCGAGGAATGGAGCGGAGCGGAATGACGCGGCAATCCACCGACAGCAATGCGGACCGCTTCATTACAGGAACTGTCCTTCTTACAGAAGCTGTTCAGGTTTTCGCTATTTTTTCAAAATAGCTGGAAACCTTCTGAAACAAAATATTAAATTTTGTTTCAGCTCATTGGCTATTTTATTTACCCACGCTACGCTCGCGGCTAAAGGCGGACAGAAAACTAACTCAATGAGTCTTGAGCCAGTCTCCCAGACTGACTTACACACGTTCACTCTGACGACAAACAAGTTTTTTGTTTATTCAGTGAAGGGCTCTAGTTGGTGGTCAAGGTTTCTTGAGAATACTTTAAAAAGACGTCCTTTCACCCCACAACAACTATTAAATTTAACCACTTTTTTTATTCAGAAATAAGGGTATACTGGCTAGTATTCTATGGAGGAAAAACCGCACTTATTGCCCTATGCAACCCGGAGAGACTTTCATGTCGGCCGGGCAACTGAATTGACTGGACGGCGGAAACTACTTTATCGAGTGCTTGAAATCATCCCCGGGCTGGCTTCCTGGTCGACTTTGATCGGGGTTATTTTAATGTCGATTTATGCGCCATTTTGGGCGTCTTATTTTATTATTGCCTTTGCCCTCTTTTGGGTTTTGAAAACTGCTTTTTTGTCTTACCATTTGCGCTATAACTGGATGCGACTACGACATCACATGAAGCTTGACTGGTCTCTCATGATTGAGCGTTTTACTTTTGACCATATTTATCACGTCGTCATCTTACCTTTTTATCAAGAGCCACTTGCAGTGATTGAAGCCACTCTCAAATCATTAGCGGCGGTACGTTACGATAAAAAAAATATTATTGTGGTCTTGGCAGCCGAAGATCGAGCCGGAGAACCTGCTCAAGCCATTGCCAATCAAATGAAACAAAAATGGGGAGATAAATTTGGTTTCTTTTTGATTACCACCCATCCGGCTAATGTTCCGGGAGAGATGGCCGGTAAGGGTTCAAATTCTGCTTATGCGGCCGAGGAAGTACGCACCAAGGTCCTTGACCACCATGGTATTCTTTATAATCATGTCCTGGTTTCAATTTTTGACATTGATACAGTTTTGTATCCCGACTATTTCAATTGTCTCATTTGGCATTTTATGGTAGCCGAACGTCCGCTCAAGAGTTCATTTCAACCCGTTCCAATTTTTAATAACAATATGTGGGAGGCCTCGGCTTTAGCCAGAGTGGTGGCTATGAGTAGCACTTTTTGGGAAATGGTACAGCAGGAAAGACCAGAGCGTATGGCTACCTTTTCTTCTCATTCAGTTAGTTTTCAAGCCCTCTATGAGGTTGGTTATTGGCAGAACAATATGGTCAGTGAAGATTCGCGTATCTATTGGAATCTGATGATTGCTAATGATGGAGAATATGATGTTGTGCCACTTTCTTATCCGGTTTCGATGGACGCTAACGTCGCCCCGACCTTTAGACGAACAGTGGTACAGATTTACAAACAGCACCGCCGTTGGACATACGGGGTGGAGAATTTTTGTTACATCGTTTATCACTTTTTACAAAACAAAAATATACCCAGAAAGACTCGTATAAAAATTACCCTCCAACAAGCCGAAGGATATTGGTCTTTAGTAACCAACCCCATCATGTTGTTTATTTTGGGGTGGACACCAATTTATCTTGGCGGTCAAGAATTTCACCAAACTGTCCTGTCATACAATCTACCGATTGTGGTGCGTGACCTTTTAATTCTAGCGATGTTTGGTCTGGTGATTTCATCTATCATTTCATTATCGTTGATACCGCCAAGACCAAAAGAGGCCAGTCGTTTACGCTATATAGTAATGGCCTTGCAGTGGCTCTTAGTTCCAGCTACGATGATCATCTTCAGTGCCATTCCTGGGCTTGATGCGCAGACCCGGCTAATGTTTGGCCGGTATATGGGATTTTGGGTGACACCGAAAAGTCGCTCTTAACATTTTTTAACATCCTTATGATACAAACCTTTGATTTTAAAATGAGTACCCCAACTGTTAAGCCATTACCACAAGGCAGACGCCGGGTTGTTTTTTTGGGCATGGTTTTTCTATTTTTGGGTGCGGTGCCGTTGTTTGTATTTTATGCTACTGGGTATCGCTATGATTTTTTTTCTGAGACAGGCGGTATTACCGCCACCGGTGGTTTATATATTTCAATTTTGGCCGACAAGGGGGAATTATTTTTAGATGAGGCGCCAGTGCAGGATGTGCGTATCTTTCGTAAGGCGTCTTATATCCAGAATTTAGTTCCGGGGATGCACCGCATTCATGTTCAAGAACCGGGATTACAGACCTGGGTTAAGGAATTACCGGTTTATCCATATATCGTGACAGAGGCCGAAGCGTTCTTAATGCCAATTCGTCCACAGGTTCGTTTGGTGACTGAATATCAGACAGCGACTGGTACGCCAGTGTATCTCGGTATGAGTCCTGGTACTCAGATACTGCCGTTTGCTTCTTCTACTCTACCGGTAAGTGTTACTAAGTCACAGGCCACCAGCACCTTGGTAGTTAATTCTGAATATGATTTCGTGTCCGAGTTGTTCAATTCAGAAAACACCAGTACCACAACTTTGATTAAGAAAGTAACCAATGAAGTTGTGGGTGGCTTTAAGTTTGCCAACGATTCCGCACGTGGTGTTGCGTCTAGTACTGAATTATCGACCACTACACGTCTCTGGCGTGATATTTCTCTTTATGAGCGCGATGGGGAGGTTTTCGCCAAATATGTCGGTGAGCAAAATAATATTCCATATTATTTCTGTGTACCTAAAACGTCACTGGCCTCGACCTCCGAACTTTATGGTGCGCAAGTAATGACTGGTGTGGCGCAAGCCATGGAAGAATCATCTCTCTTTGGTACAACTGAAACAGCCAACAGTTCTAAAATTTGTCGTTCAGAAATTAGAATTGATACTCACGGCAAAGAAGTGATTTATTTTGACTTCTTTCCCAATAGTGGCGACTTAGTTTTACTACATCTTGAAGATGGAATATTTGTGGTGGAGATTGATGATCGTTCCTGGCAGAATTCGGAGCAACTTTATCCGGACAGTGCCGAAAAAGTAATTATCAACAATGGAATTATTTACGTGGAGGATCACAGCATTTATTTTGAATTACTAACCACCTTAATAACACAATAGATATTGTGTTATTATTTATTTTATGAAAAATATTGGACACCAGCACCCCTTATCAAAGGTGATTGCCGAAATCAATCAGATTTTTGCCGAAATCGGCTTTGTCTTTGCGGAGGGTCCAGAGCGAGAATTGGTGAAATACAATTTTGATATGCTTAATGTACCGGCTGACCATCCCTCTCGAGATATGCAAGACACTTTCTACTTGGCGGATGCACCAGAGCTGGTGATGCGCACCCACACTTCGCCGGTACAGGTACGTTATATGCTAGATAATAAACCTCCTATCAGAATGATTTGTCCGGGTAAAGTATTCCGTAACGAAGCTACTGATGCCACCCATGAGGCACAGTTCTTTCAGTTAGAAGGTTTGATGATTGATAAGGACATTTCTCTTGGTCATATGAAAGGTGTTTTAGAATATTTCTTCTCAAAGTTTTTTGGGGAAGAGGTACAGGTTCGTTTTCGGCCCAGTTTTTTTCCATTTGTGGAGCCGGGGGTGGAAGTCGATATGAAGATTGCTTCGCAAGAGGGCAACAAGCTTTCGGGTAAGTGGATTGAGCTGATGGGCGCGGGCATGGTGCACCCTAATGTCTTGCAAGTGGCGGGAGTGGATCCTAGAATCTATCAAGGATTCGCTTTTGGGATGGGTATGGATCGCTTGGCGGTCCTGAAGTACGGGGTTGATGATATCCGTTTGATGTACAACGGCGACCTTCGCTTCGTTAATCAATTTTAGTTACTATGTTATTTTCACGCAATTGGCTACAGACGTTTTTTGAGACACCGCTACCTCAAGCTGAGGTGCTTGAAGAGAAGCTGACTTTTTATTCCTCTGAAATTGATGAGGTTACGGCTGTTGGGGATGATATGGTTTTTAATATTAAGATTTTGCCGGATAAGTCGGCTTGGCTGTTATCCCACCGCGGAGTGGCTAAGGAATTGGCGGTCATACTGGATTTGCCGATGATGAATGACCCACTTCAGGAGGCACCAGCGACATTTGCCGAGACAGACACGGTGACGGTGAATACCACCACTCCTACTTGCGATTATTATAGTGTGGCGCGGATTTCTGGGGTGACGGTAGGTGAGTCACCTGCTTGGCTTAAGACGGCACTGGGGGCGATTGGACAACGGTCTATCAACAATATCGTTGACGCTACTAACTATGTAATGTTCCATCTTGGACAACCATTACATGCTTTTGACGCTGGGAAGCTCGTAGCGAAAGATGGGGTGAATAATATCACGGTGCGAAGTGCCAAGGATGGTGAAGAATTCAAGAGTCTTACTGGCGAGGAATATGTCTTGACGACGAACGACGCGGTCATTACTGATGGTCATACTGATACCGTACTAGCGCTCGCTGGTGTGAAGGGTGGAGTGAGCTCGGGAGTAGATGAATCTACTACAGTCATACTCCTAGAGGCAGCTCACTTCGAGCGAGTCGCTACGCGCCTGACTTCTAAGCGACACAAACTTCAGACCGATGCCTCGAAGCGTTATGAAAATGGGATTGATAAAACGCTGGCGCAGTACGGACTAGTGGCTGGAGCCAACTTGATTGCACAGGTCGCAGGTGGAGAAGTAGTAGGGATGAAGAGTGTTGGTGACGAAGCCATCACCAGGCGCGCACCGGTATCGGTATCGCTCGAGCGGATTAATAGCGTCTTTGGTCTGGCACTGACACAGGCGGAGGTAGAGATTATCATAAAGTGCTTTGGTTACGAATACACCTTCAAAGACGAGATGCTTGAAGTGACTCCACCATTTGAACGGAATGACTTGGTGATAGCGGAAGACGTGATAGAAGAAATTGGACGGATGTATGGACTAACGCATATTGTATCAATCACGCCGACCCCAATGGCGGTCGCGGAGTGTAATTCCCGGCACTTTTATGCTGAAAAAATCAGACATGCTCTAATGGGAATTGGATTTTCTGAAGTATATACCAGTACCTTTCGGGCCAATGATATAGTGAAGATAGAAAATGCGTTGGCTTCAGACAAAGGATACTTACGAAGTACGTTGGTTCTAAATATTAAAGAAGCCGGTGAGCGAAATATTTCTTATCGTGATTTGCTGGGGCTGACGGCGGTAAAGATTTTTGAAATTGGTACGGTTTTTGGGAGTCAAAGTGAGGAATTTCGGATCTGTCTCTTGGTGCAAAGTGGCACTAGCTACAAAGCTAAGATAGACGAGCCGTTGGTGGCCGAAGCGCTAACTACGTTGACCGAGGTGCTGGGTGTAACACCAGAGTTATTGAGTAACGAGAATGGCGTGGTGGAGTTTTCACTTGATGCGTTATTGTCGCAACTGCCGGCCGTTACTGCTTATGAAGCAGTTCTGAGCAGTGAAGCGATACGTTATCAGCCATTTTCGGTCTATCCAAGTGTGTCGCGTGATATTGCGATGTGGGTGGATGAATCAAATACAGTCGGTGAGGTGATAAACGTACTTCGCACTGCTTCCGGTCCATTGTGCGTTCGCGTTACTCACCTCGACACCTTTACCAAAGATGACCGGACTTCGATGGCTTTTCGTCTTGTCTTTCAATCAAACGAAAAAACGCTCGCGGGTAGCGAGGCGGACGAGGTGATGATCTCAGTCTACTCCGTCATCCTAGAGCGTGGTTGGGAAGTTAGGTAGTCGGGAACTATATCGTCTTTGCCTGCCTGCGCAGACAGGCGAATCACGCGTGAGAAGCGAACACTTGGAGCTTCGCAAGAGGTTGCCTACTATTTTGCAAAAATAGTGACAACCTGAACAGCTTCTGTATAGAAGACATTTCGCAAGACTCATTGAGGGATTTTGTGAGTGCAACGAAGCAAAATACCCAATGAGTGGACAGTTCCTGTATAGGAAGCAATCCACGTCTGTTGTGTCTTCATGGATTGCCACGTCATTTGCTTGCCAGCTCATTCCTCGCAAAGACGGCGACCATTAACAACTCCTTTTGACTTCGTCTTTGCCTGCCTGCCATGCCTGCGCATGCAGGGCAGACAGGCGAGCCACAGCGCGGCAATCCACATCTTCGTCAACGTCATGGATTGCCGCGTCATTCGCTTGTCAGCTCCCTCCTCGCAAAGACGGCCAGCTACGCTGGCCGTCGACGACTAAAACTAAAGTTTTAGTCGTCTTTGCGAACTCGCCTTTAGCTGCGAGCGAAGCGTGGCAGGACGCAATCCAGTGTTGTCACGTTTTCCTAGATTACTGCATCATTCGCTCGACCACTCACTCTTCACAATGATGCCAATCTGAGAGCTCACAAAGGTTGTTTTTTGAGCACTAATTCACCTCGCCAACAAGGTGTTTTTTTGTTATAATATAACAATTATTATTGATTAGTTAGTAAATATGGCAGCACCAAAAGACCCTAAAAAAGGTAAGTACGACGCATCTTCAATTTCTGTTCTCGAAGGTCTCGACCCAGTGCGCAAGCGCCCAGGAATGTACATTGGTACTACTGGTACTGAAGGTCTACATCACCTGGTTACTGAAGTTTTTGATAACTCTCGCGACGAGGCGATGGGTGGTTTTGCTAATCGGGTCGAGGTAGCACTTTTGCCGGGTGATTATGTTCGGGTGGTTGATAACGGTCGCGGTATTCCAGTGGACATTCACAAACAAACAAAAGTCTCAGCTCTGGAGACTATTCTCTGTACACTCCATGCCGGCGGAAAATTCGGTGGTGAAAATACTGGGTACAAGGTTTCTGGTGGTCTGCATGGTGTGGGTGTTTCTGTAGTTAATGCGCTTTCGACCCATCTCATTGCTGAAATACATCGTGATGGCGGATATTTTATCCAGGAATACAACATCGGTAAACCTAAAGCAAAGGTCAAGAGAGTAGGTGCTTCAGATTTACAAGGCACAATTATCACCTTCCAAGCCGACCCGACTATTTTCCCAGAAATCATTTATGATTACCGCAAGATAGTCAGTCACTTGCGCCAACAGGCCTATTTGGTTAAAGATATGTTGATCACTGTAATTGACGCTAGAGAGTTAGATGAGCCAGCACAAAAGAAACTTGATCTTCGTGGTAAGCAATATTTGACTGATGAGAAATTGGAGATACCACAGCAAAGTTTTTATTTTGAAGGTGGTCTGCGTTCATTGGTGGCTTTCAATAATCACTACCAAAAGCCAGTGCACAAAAATATTTTCTATGTAGAGAAAGGCGGGGTAGATTCACCGCTTGATGACAAGGTGCAGTCAGTTGAGGTGGCTTTGCAGTATGTTGACGACATTTCTCCTCGTATCTCTGCTTTTGCCAATAATATCTACAACCCTGAACACGGAACACATATCACAGGTTTTAAAACCGCTTTGACTCGTACTCTGAACAATTATGCCAAAAAGAATAATTTTTTCAGTGTCAAAGACAAGGACGCTGGCTTTACTGGCGACGATGTCCTCGAGGGAATTACAGCGGTAGTGTCAGTCAAGATGCCAGATATTCAGTTTGAAGGTCAGACGAAAGCTAAACTTGGTTCGGTCGAAGCTCGGGGAGCGGTGGAGTCAGTTTTTGGAGAGGCCTTTAATATGTTTTTGGAGGAAAATCCTGACGATGCTAAGGCCATTATCAATAAAGTGGTCATCGCAGTGAAGGCCCGTAAGGCGGCCAAAGCGGCTAAAGACAGTGTGTTGCGTAAGGGTGCACTTGAGGGATTATCTCTACCAGGGAAGCTAGCGGATTGTCAAAGTAAACGGCCATCGGACTCGGAGATATTTATTGTGGAAGGAGATTCCGCCGGAGGGTGTTTTTCTGGCGAGACTAAGATTGCCTTAACGGATGGACGTGATTTATCACTGAGAGAAATTGTATCCGAGAGAGCCAAGGGCAAAAAGCATTTCTGCTACACTATAAATAATAACGGCACTGTAGCGGTCGGTGAAGTGTTGCATCCCCGAATTACAAAACACAACACCGTGGTGGTTAAAGTAGTGTTGGACACTGATGAGGAAGTTGTATGTACTCCTGATCACTTATTTATGTTACGTGACGGTAGTTACAAACCTGCCATTGATTTGAAAGCCGGTGAATCACTTATGCCACTGTACCGCAAACATTCTGAAATGGGAGGCAAAATTACTATTGATGGGTATGAAATGGTATATGATCCGACAGAAAAATATTGGCGATTCACACATTTGTTATCCGACCAGTACAATCGTGAACGAAACGTATATCAAAAACGGCAAGGTGACCATATACACCATCGTGATTTCAACAAAATGCTACAGGCACTTCATACTATCTATACAAAGACCGGAACGGTAGATTTTAATCATTATGAGCAGTTGAGAAAAGATACCAAAGACCGCACCCTGATTCGGCCAGAGACAGTAGTGGCCCGTTTCTTTGATAATGATCTCGATGCACTCAAGGAAGCCGCCATACACCACAATCACCGTGTCGTTTCAGTAGCGTCTTTGTCTGAAAGTATGGACGTATATGATTTTGAAGTACCCTATACCCATAATTTTGCTCTAGCCAGTGGCGTGTTTGTACACAACAGTGCCAAAATGGGGCGTGACCGCAAGACTCAGGCCATTCTGCCATTGCGAGGCAAAATTCTAAACGTCGAGCGAGCGCGTATCGACAAGATGCTGGCGTCCGAACAAATCAAGAATTTGGTGATTGCGATGGGGACGGCGATTGGTGATGTATTTGATATTGAAAAATTACGTTATCATAAAATTATTATTGCCACTGATGCTGATGTTGATGGGGCTCATATTAGAACTTTGTTACTGACACTTTTTTACCGTTATTTCAAACCTTTGATTGAAATGGGATATATTTATATTGCTCAACCACCGCTCTATAAAATCCAAAAAGGAAAAGATATTCATTATGCTTATTCTGATCCAGAAAAAGTGCAGGTTCTAAAAGATATGGGTGAAGATCCGAGTGATGAAATGGAAATGGAGGAAGAATCTTCCGAGGGGGATTCTAGTGTCGATGCCGAAGGGGAAGTTGACGAGGTAAATATAAAAGATGGAGTACGCAAACCAGGCAAGGTGCACATCCAGCGTTACAAAGGACTAGGCGAAATGAACTCGGAGGAATTATGGGAGACCACGATGAATCCGGAATTTAGAATTCTCAAGCAGGTCAACATTGAAGATGGCGAGGCCGCCGATAAGGTGTTTGATATTTTGATGGGTACTGACGTGCCTAATCGAAAATCCTTTATTCAGTCAAACGCCAAGATGGCCACTTTGGATGTTTAACTCTCACTCCCCGTCTTCATTGTCTTTGCCTGCCATGCCTGCGCATGCAGGGCAGACAGGCAAACCCTCCTTTAACTGCGAGCGAAGCGCGGCAGGAAGCAATCCACGTCGTTGTGTCAATCTAGACTGTCACGTTCTTCTCGTAATGACGATGACCAACCACTTAATTTACAGTTCAATACCTAAAACGGTGTGGCCCTTGGGCCACACCGTTTTAGGTATTGAGGTTGCTATTGTTACTTAATCGAGACAACCGCAAAGAAGGAGTTGTTGGCAACTTTTGTATCGCCATTAACAGCTATAGAGATGTCAAAGTTTTTGATACCGGTATCTTGGGGCATAGAAAAACCAAGAGTTAAGATAGCGCGCTCGTTTGGTTTGAGAGCTGTCTGTGATTCTGAGGTATAGGTTATTCCGTTAGGTAGTTTGGCGGTAAATGTCCAAGAGTTTGAAGTCTTAGTACCAAAGTTTTTAACTTCAAATTGAATAGCACCCTTAGCATTGTGGTCTATCACTCCAGTGTTTATAAAAGTGTTGTCGTTGTTAAAAATACCAGTCGCTAAGAATTTTGTTCCCAAATCAGTAAACCCGTTTGGATTTGAAGCGGGAATCTGATAGACGTAATGTTGCTCATAGGTTGGAACAACTGGCGCGGTGGGAGTGGCTGGTTTGACAATTGGAGTGACTGGGGTAGTTGGTATTATTACCTCTGGTTCTGAAATAACTTCTGGTTCGGTTGAAGTAGCCGTTTCATTATCAACAATGACGATTGGTGAAATGCTGGGATTTAAGACTGTCACTGAATCTTTCATAGTGGCAGTTGGAGAGTCCGCGGTATTTGGTATGAATCCAATCACATAATTAACATCAGTGAAACGATTTTTTTCTGAATGGATGATCATATCAGTTGAACTGACATTTCCTAGATTGTAGTTTGTATCACAAGTAAGATTTTTAATCTCACCTTCTGTAGTGCGTGTGTCTATTGCTACACTGTCAGCGCAGGTATATGAAAATGTAAATGCGCCAGCTTGTTTAGGAATACTCCAGGAGATGGTTAACACTTCTCCAGTATTAACAATGTTTCTATTAGTCACTACCACCAATTCTACTGGTTTGTAGTTGTAAACACTATCGGCCAGTGAAGCGAGCGAGGTCAGGGCGGTAGGTAAGTAAGAAACAATTTGAATGCTAACCCAGGCAATTAAGATAATAAGGCCCACAAATCCACCAATCGCGAGTGATTTTAAAATACGGTCCTTCTTTTGATTTTCGGTAACATTTTCCATAATTCCGAAACACTACCATATTCAAGAGTGCATGTCAAGTAGCGGTAGGTAGATAAAATTGAATAGATGGTGGTTGAATGGTTGAATAGTTGCATGGCGACATAAAGAAAAGTAGTATAGAAAATAAAACGCGTTTGTCTTCGCGAACGGCAGTGAAGCGATCCATGTCGTACACAGTCGTGGATCGCCACGTCGTTCCGCCGTGGCTCCACTCCTCACGATGACGATGGCTAACGTCTTTGCCTGCCTGCCCTGCATGCCATGCCTGCCCTGCATGCGCAGGCATGGCAGACAGGCGAGCCACAGCGTGGCAATCCACGTCGTCCTCCATTTCTCTTTCCAGCCCACAGGCCACGTCAGTTGGCTCGGCCACTCGCGACACTACCTGAAGCAAACCTTGACAATTTTACCATTCATGCTATTGTAAGAAATATTAACTACCGATGATTAATTTTAATCAATTGATTGACCAGATTATTGTTCGGAAAGGAGCTTTTTTGCTGACCTTTTTTATTGTATTTACTTTTAGCTATGGGTTGCTGTTTGCAATTGACTTTTTGCCTGAAGCACCGAGTGCCACTTCTGATTCTGAAAAATCGGTTATTTCGGCATCATCATCTAATTCAATCAACCTGGAATCAGTCACCATTGAAAATAATCCGTCTGAGCCGATAAACAGCATTTTGGCGACCGAAACAGTGAATGAATTGCCCCTAATCCTAAAAATACCTTCTCTTAATCGTGAAGTGACTATTCTCAATCCAACCTCAAGGTCAATCAATGATTTAGATAATGCCTTACTCGCGGGAGTGGTGCGACATCCCGACTCAGCCGTTTTGGGACAGGAGGGGAATCTTTTTATTTTGGGTCATTCCAGCTATTTACCCAAGGTATTCAACAAGAATTTCCAAGCCCTTAACGGTATTCAGAATCTAAAGTGGGGTGATATTATTACTTTGGAATCAGCTGATACTGTTTATACCTATCAAGTTAAAAAGGTCTATCAGGCCAAAGCCGAGAATGTTACGGTGCCAATCGCTGGAGCAGGGAAACATCTAACCCTGGCAACTTGTAACAGTTTTGGCTCAAAAGATGACCGCTATATGGTGGAGGCGGATTTGGTAGGGACAGCTACCATTTGAGCCGATAGGGAGTAGAATTAAAAGGAAAAGACAATTTCCTTGACAAAATCATATTGTTCTGATATTATTATAGATAATAGTGACCTAGTTCCTCCTTGTTGATCTTTGATTCAAACAGTTAGAACCCTAATTTCGTAAAGAAATAGCCAGCTTCATCTACAGAAGTCATAACTCTTGTGTGTATGAAGCTCGCTACCACCCGTCGTGAGGAGAAGGAGAGTAATATCTTTCCCTTTTTCACGGCTATGGTAGAAGGTAAGTTCTTTAACATAAACCTGGCACAACGGTGCCAAATGCTCGGGAGGGCATCATGAAACTCATCCTTTTCGTCATCGCCATGGCGGTCGGAATGGTAAATTCGGCCTTTGCCGAGCGGCCGACCATTACGGTCAGCTGTGCCAACGTCACGGCCGATGCGTGCGAAACCATGATTGCGGCGCTCAAACGTGCGCCGTACATCGGCCCGATCAGGCCAGCGGAAGAACCGATGGCTTGCGCGCGAGTGGTATCCTACGGGCCGTCCCCAGTTGTCTGGGTGAACGGCACCAATCGTCACGCGCCGGTAATCGAGGACACCGGCGTTGTCTACACTGAGCCCTTTGGGCTCAATCGTCAGTGGACAGTGACGGAATCCTGTATTCCACTCCGTCTGCTGAATGGCGTCAGTAACCTGACGCTGTGCACCGGACTTGGTGAGGAGGGCTACCACTGGGCGTTGACCAGCAAGGAGCTGGCCCTGATGAAGAAAACAGGGCATTTTACCTCTTATGCTCCGTTCCTGGAGGTGTACGATCGTAACTCGCTCCCGGTGGATCGGGTGCGAGCCCTCTATAGTGCGCGTTATGGCGCGCACTACTGATGAAAAAGGGAAAGGCAACTAAGAAGTTGCCTTTCCCACTTCTAATATTCTTGCGTACATGGTGTAGGTAAGAATATTAAGAGGTTGTAATTTAATTATTTAATTTAACCATTCATGTTAACAAAAAAATATAAAGTATACACTCTAAGTGTAGTTTTTATTGTGTTATTTATTATATTGTTGCCGGTATTTATTACTCAAAATTTTTCTTTTGAAAATGTTACGGTTTCCGCCTGGACAGACGGAACAGATGATGGACAAGGCGGTTGCTGTGGTGGTAACGGTAATGGCGGTGAGGGCAATGACACCCCAACCCCTCCGACACATGAACACGAGGACCTTATTCCCAATTGTGTTTTGACGGCTACTCAAAGTACCATTAATGCTGGTGGTAGTTCAAGACTAACTTGGACTTCCCATAATGCTAATGTTCGTAACATCAATCAAGGGGTTGGAAATGTCACTCCAACTACTCCAAGTTTTAAGGACGTGACTCCGGCCCAAACTACTACCTACACCATGACGGTGACTAGTGTTGATAATATTAGTAGTACTTGTAGTGCCACTGTAACAGTGGTACCCGTTACCCCTCTTCCTACCTGTGACTCCTTCACCGTCTATCCAGCTACTCTGCCTGCAAATGGCGGAACAGTCACTTTGA
>Ga0208375_1002720_pt1 | contig 16064 bp, 15 predicted proteins | sample RifOxyD1_FD_184038 | JGI IMG/M metagenome (GOLD analysis project Ga0208375, IMG submission 184038) | Soil microbial communities from Rifle, Colorado - Rifle Oxygen_injection D1 (SPAdes) | ecosystem: Environmental > Terrestrial > Deep subsurface > Rock core/Sediment | place: Rifle, Colorado... | reverse complement strand
CCCCTTCGGGGCGCCGGTCAGTTTCAGAATCGCCAGCCGGAAGGATTATGATAAGATTGATTTTGATATGAAGTCAATCATTGGCGGCATGCCAGTGATCTGGACTGCACAGAAATTCAAAACCCCGTCATCGTATATTGTGTATGGGCACAAGATAGAACTGCCATTCGTGGATGGCGTGGGGCAATAACCAAGAATAAATATTTTCAGTGTCATATTTTTGGCGGACCCTAAAAATAAAATTTGTGAGAGAATGTCTTAAATAAACCTTTTTCAAGGAGGAAAGATGAAACAACGGACATTTTTATTATTGGTTTTGCTTTCGGTTGTTAGTGCAATGCTTTTTGTGAATTGCGGAAAAGATGACGGGAACGCAAGGCCGGGCGATAAGGGCACCTTTACTTTTCGCGGTTCAAATAGCTCTTCATAGTTTTCAAATGGAAGCGATCTAAAAAAACAAGGAGGATTTTTATATGCAGCAATTAGGACTAATAACGTTGTGTTTTCTTTTCGGGGCCACTGCCATGGCAACAAATACATCCCCTTCGAGCATTAAAATAAAAATCTTAAAAGCACAGGTTTGTACGAGTGGAGATTGTAAAACAGGATGCATGACAGTGTACGATGGTGGCGACCTGGGGTCCGCACCGTATGAGGAAATGGCCGTTGCCCCCGAGCTTGGGAGCACTGATGTTCCTGTTGGAACGTATAACTGTGTGCGCATGGAGATCTCAGACATTATTAAGTTTAAGCCTGTGGATAATGTGGCCGGTGGGGCCTGTGTTGCCGATACGGAAGTCATTCAAGATGTTAATTCTGCAGGGTCACCTTCTACGGGAGTGCTTTTTGATGGAACGCCATACTCGGGGCAGGCGGGTGAACAAAAAATTGCGGTTTATATTAGTACCTGGTCCACCAGCTTGAATGGAACAGGCAACCCCCCCGCACGAGATGGAGATAGCGGAAGAGGAATCAAGCTGTCGAGTCCATTGGTCGTGACCGCGGCCACAGGGGGCGTGTTTTATCTGGATGGCTCCGGACAAGTTTATGTGAATACGAGTAATGGTAATGCATGTGAATTTGAGGTTCCAAAGTTCGGTTTTCGCGCTGTGAATTCAGCCGGAAAATAAAAAAGGAAATAACATGAAAACAAATATGATGATAGCCTTGGTGATAGCACTCATGAGCGGTCCAGCTTGGGGCATGGTGGATTTTCGTTCGAATACGTCAATGTCTTATGGAAAAGCGACGGGAGATTATATTTCAACCAGCCCCACTTTGCTTAATTATGCCGAGGATCTTTCGGTGCTTTATAATGGGCTGCCTTTTGTCCAGGCAGGCATTGGAGGCTCCTTCCGTTTTGTCCGGCAAACCAGTGCTGTGGAAAGCTCAGTCGGCAATTTTAAAGGCAATCGCTGGGAAATCTACCCGGTAGTGGGCACCACGTTTTCGAATTTTTGGTTCGGGCTGGCACCTGTTTTCTATGCTGGGCGTTATTCCATGTCTAAACAAACGGTGAATAAACTGGATATTTATTATCGTGAGCCCTTGGGGGCAAAACTGTTTGTGAGTTATGATCTCAGCGCTCTATTTCCTTTGCCTGCAATTAAATGGGGTGTTTCATTGGCGGGAGATTACATGACCTATAAAAAATACAGCACAGTCAATGCTGCGGGGACCGCGACCGACAAGGAAATGGATTCGCGACTCAAGCTTTGGAGCGTGGGGCTGGCTTTAAGTATTTATTATGGGATTTGAATTCTAATCATGCAGATCAAGTCGTAAACTGTCCGACGTTGAGTGTTGTTATTTAAGAGAAAGAGGCAGGAATAGTCCGGTACGGGAATCGGACAAAGTGGAATAGCGAAGAAACCCTTGAAGTTCCGGGAGTTTTTCGGGTGCCGTGAGCTTTGTTCGCGGGTTCCGTCGATGAATCGAGAGTGGCGGATGTACTGTGAGGGTTCGATACCCTGCGCGAGAGAGCTGAAGCATGCAAAAAGGCCGTCGTGAAAACAGCGCCAGTTACATGTTCTGAATAAGTGAACTCTTTGCAATAAACAATCTGTGTGGGTATAACATGTGAACTTGCTGAAGAATTATTCAATAAGTGCTGCTCCACACCCAGCCTCGATTAACAACACTCAACGTCGGACAGTTAAGGAGGGGGCCGGGTGTGATTATTCGTGAAATCAAAAGATGTTGAATGGCGGGGGAGTGCTGCAATGAAAACATGTTGGCTGTTAATATTTATTGTCATGTCTGTTGGTTCTACACAGGTTTTGGCGAAGGAATGTGCCAATTGCACCGGGCATAAAGCAAAAAAGAGCGCACCGGTTATATTGGATTCCACAAAGGACTTGGTGGACGAAATTGCCAGGCATATGCCCCCTGAGGCATCCATGAAAATTCCCACAACAAAAGAATGGGATCTGACAAATACTGATGTGCTTTCAAAGAGCTCGAAAGAGGCGGACCGCATCAAGGCTGCAAAAATGCTTCTTGACTACATGGAGAGACTCAGTCCATGCAGATACAGTGATGGCGTTGAAAGGATCCGGACCATTTATGACAGACTCATTGCTGACGAGGTTCCTGAAGTGCGCCGGGAGATGTTCAAACTCTTGTCGTCACAGGAAAATAGGGTGTGGGCGATAACTTGTCTGAATGGGCTCACGGAAAAGGGCGTGGTTGCAAGCAGGGATTTTGTTAAAGCCTTCCTTGAGGGGCGCTTGGGCGGCGAACGCCTGACATTCTTGGAAGACAGGATAAGGCATAGCCTGCTCAGTAGCCTGATCAAGCAGGAAATACCGCAGGAGTACAGGGCGCGTATTGAATCATTATACAGGCAGGACGTTCGCAAGAAGCATGATGAAACATTGGCTTTTCTGCAGTCCGAACGGCGCAAATATTCAGTAAAGGGTAGCAAGAATCCGGTTAGAATGGCAATTTACCCGGGGATGCCGGCACGCGTGGAGCTTAAGTCAAGGTGTGGCAATTTCAGCATCGGTATCAATTTCATTGATGAGCAGATGATGGATGTCACGATCAAAAGGTCGTGGCATCCTGAAACGCTTGAGAGTGCAATTTTCAACGAAGAGCTTCCTGGCAAGCTGAGTGGCAATGTGATGCATTTACATAATTCTGTAAGGGATCTTTGCAAACATGCTTACAAAAGAGCCGGCAACATCAGAAAGCATCTTGCAGACAACAGGCTCAGGAAGTCCGAACCATCGGTACTGAAGCCGGAGACGATCCGCAATGTGGCGGCCGTGGTGATCATGGGTCAGGACAGGAAAGTGGAGAGCGGCATTTATAAATCCTATGGTGTCAGCCTGTTCGGGCATTACGGACTCGACAGGTATGATGGTGTTTTTGTCTCAGAGGAGCGGGGATCTTTCATCCTGGCGGCTGCGCTGGAAAGGGTGCACTCCGCACTTGAGGCGGCTGCGAGGAATTATGAACAGATTGATGTATTCATCATAGGACACCAGAACATAATTACGATATTTCTCAAGACCTTCAAATTCAAACACAAGATACGGTTTGTCTACAATACCGGGTGTGACAATGCCGAAGATGGTCCTGGAATGATAAAGGGCGGTTATTCGCGCATATATGTGGGGCATCCCGGCACGAGTGCTTCGCCATTGTATTTTCCGAGTCTTGTTACAAGCTGGGTATCGGGCAAGTCTGCTGATGAAGCCATTAAAAATGCGAACGCCGAGACGCACCAGGGCGTTATATTCAGGGTGGCTGGCGCATTTTCTCCAAAACTAATCAAGGGTACGGTGGGAGTGGTTTTCGGCGACAAGAATGCCAATATACGATCAGGTGTTTCGCCGTTTGACGACAAACGCAGGCTTGATCCAGCGCGGGATTTGCCGGTTCATTGCGCTGGCAAGCATGCGCTCCGGTGCATGTATTCAATGGTACGGCTGTTTGCGAATTCCAAGTTCGATGTTTCTGCCGGACCGGGCAGTGAGATTTACGGTGAGCGTGTCGAGGACGCGGTGCTTGACCGCAACGGAAAACGCCAGCATTCGCCATATGAACGGCTTGAGGGCGGGGTGTATATGCCCGGTGTGGCCGACATGAAGGGGCTCTTGAGCAAGCCGGAAGTAAAAATGAGACTGGCGAGCATCTGGGAGAACGCGGAGTTCGGCAAAATTTCCAATCGTGTCGCGCGCTATTTCCGAAAAGTTTCTACAAAATGCCCGCAGGTGCGCGAGCGGGTGGAGTGGACTCAAAAGATGTTGAATGGCGGCATGCCAGTGATCTGGACTACACAGAAATTCAAAACCCCGTCATCGTATATTGTGTATGGGCACAAGAAGCTTGGTGATGGCGCCGTCGAATTCCAGGTGTGGAACGGCAGGACGACCGACAGGATGTACTTCAAACCGGGCGGCTGCGATGTCGGCGGGCACAAGATAGAACTGCCATTCGTGGATGGCGTGGGCCAATAACCAAGAATAAATATTTTCAGTGTCATGTTTTTGGCGGCCTCTAAAAACAAATTTATTATTGGTTTTGCTTTCGGTTGTTAGTGCAATGCCTTTTGTGGATTGCGGAAAAGATGACGGGAACGCAAGGCCGGGCGATAAGGGCACCTTTACTTGCCAATATAACCAGGCAGGTTTTCCGCTTCTGGATCGCGAGCCAGTTCAAGTGCCAGGGGAAGGGCGTCTTTTATGGCATGTTTTTTTCCTGAAAGTTTTATTTTTTTCCTGAAATACCGGGCCCACTTGAATTCAGCAAAAGGGATTGCCGTTTTCTTGTAACCGCCATTTTTACGGACCAGCCAGGCGAGTGACCGATAGGGGTCGTCCTGGAGCATTTTTATTTTTTCGGGAAGCAACACGGGGGACAAGGGACCGCGTCCCTGCTCATCGAATAAAAAACACCAATCGGTTTTGCTTTTAAATATTTTATGAATTCTTTTTTTGACATATCCCTGAACTTATCGATTCTTTTCTGAACTTCATACATTCCGACGGCAAATTGAGTGGGACGCAGGCGTTTAATGGATATCATGCAGGTGTCTCCCGCTTTTTCCTGGCCCGTACAAGGATCGAGATCGGCTAAGGCAAGTGAAGCAGAAAACACAATGAACACGGAAAGTAGAGCTGTGAGGCTGCTTGTTCGTTTCATATAAGCGGATTATCCACATCCGGCCCCATGCGTCAACCGCTATGGCTGGTCTTTATTGGTGGTTTGCGGGTTGTTGGGCGCCTGCAGGTCCGCCCTTAAATACTCCTTGAGCAACCGTCCCCCGATCTGGTTAACTCCCCCGTATGAAGCGCATAGGGCGCCTTGACCTCCGGGCCAAGGTGATAATCATACTCATCGCCGTCATCCTGCCCACGTTTTTACTGGTTACGCTGGTGCAGAACAAGATCACGCGTCCGATACTGGCCGAGGACATGAAGCAGATCGGCATCAGCACCGGCAAGTCGCTTGCGGCCGAAATCGTCACGCAGCGCCTGTTCTGGCTTTCAAAGCCAGGGCAGGCCATCGAGAGCCGCATCCAGGAGATCGTCTATTCGCAGCCCAACATCGTGAGGATCGATGTCGCCGTGAGGGACTTCAGCGGTCCGGCCGCAAAAATCATTGCATCAAACATCGAGGAGGATCCGGCGGCCCCGCCGCAGTATGTTCCGCAGGTCGACAGCACGATGGCCGTATTGAAAACAGACGAAAGCGGCATGGGGTTCTGGGATGTGACCGTGCCGATCGACCAGCGCGGCCGGGATCCGAAGGCGCCGCGCAAGATATACGGCAATGTGCATGTGGCGGTGTCGCTCAAATTCGTGAAACATGCCGCCGCAACGGTCTGGAAGATCACTGCGAGCGCCGCCGCCCTCAGCGTCGTGCTGCTGATCGTGCTGCTCAGCTTTTTTCTTCGCAAGACGATTGCAAATGACCGCCTGCTCCGCCGTGCCGAGGACCAGAACATCCTTCTCGCGTCACAGCTCCATGAGGCCGAGCGCCAGCTCATGAACGTCGAAAAACTCGCGGTCATGGGGCAGCTTACCGCAAGCTTCGCCCATGAGATCGGCACCCCGCTCGGGGCCATTACGGGACATCTCGACCTGCTCAGGGACGAACTGCCGGAGGAGGCAAAACAGAAATGTCTTTCGCGGCTTGAGATAGTCTCCGGGCAGGTTTCAAAGATCGGGCATATCGTGAAAAATTTCCTGCAAAGCACTGTCAAACCCGTGTCCCAGCGGCAGCTGGTGGACGTCAATGTGATTGCCGACCAGACGCTCGGGATAGTGAAGCCGCGGATCGATGCCCTGGGAATCGACGTCAAACGGGAGTTTGACCGCGATCTCGGGCCGGTGCGCGCGGTGCCGGTGGATCTTGAGCAGGTGCTGCTCAATCTGATCAACAACTCCCTGGACAGCCTGAAAGCCAAGGCCCGCCAGTCCGGCAAGCGGAGTGCTGTCATCTCGGTGGCCACGCGCGTGCAGCAGAGCGACGGCAGGGAGTGGGCTGTTATGACTGTTTATGATACCGGTCAGGGCATAAAAAGGACGGACTTGCCAAAGATTTCGAAGCCGTTTTTCACCACAAAAAGACCCGGCGAGGGAACGGGGCTCGGACTTGCGATCTGCCATGAGCTGGTGCGCAAGTACGGTGGAAGGATTGACATCGACTCGCGCGAGGGCGCCTGGACCAGGGTTGACGTGAGGATTCCCTACATGGTGGTTTCATGAAGCTGCTTGTTGTTGATGATGACGAGGTGATGCGCAAGCTTCTCAAGGAGGTGCTTGAGAAGGACGGCTACCGGGTCCAGCTTGCGGCAAGCGGCGAGGACGCGGTGAGGTCTCTGCGGGCGGAGACGTTTCCGATAGTGGTTTCCGACATCCGCATGTTTGAGACCGACGGCATGGCGGTTCTCAGGGAGGCCAAAAAAGCGGGGGGTTCGACCGCCGTTATTTTGATGACCGGGTTCGGCAGCATGGAGGGAGCCATCGAGGCGATCCAGGAAGGCGCGTTTGATTATATCAGCAAGCCCTTCAGGATGGACGAGCTCCGGTCGGTCGTGTCCCGCGCGGTGAAACAGTGGGAATCCGCGCGCGCGCGGCAGGTGGAGCTGGCCGTGCCGCGGTTTGAGGCGGCAAAGCAGTCCTTGCTCGGGCGTTCTCCGAGGATCGTCGAGGTTTACAAGACGCTGGCGCGCGCCGCGCTTTCTTCGAGCGCGGTGCTCGTGTCCGGCGAAAGCGGCACCGGCAAGGAGCTTGTGGCCCGCGCAATCCATGACAACAGCGCGCGCAGGAACCATAAATTCATTTCCTTCAACTGCGGCGCGGTTTCCGAGAGCGAACTTGAGGCCGGATTGTTCGGCCAGGTTAAAAAAGGGCTGCTGGCGGAGGCCGGTGACGGCACGTTGTTTATTGAGGAGATCGGGGCCATGCCCCAGTCCACACAGATCAGACTTTTGAGGGTTATCCAGGACGGCTGGTTCAGGTCCGCGGACGCCGATGAGCCGAGGCGCGCGGATGTGCGCGTGATCGCCGCGACCAACAAGGATCTTGAACCGCTGGTGCGTGCCGGAAAATTCCGCGAGGATCTGTTTTACAAGCTTCGCGTGATAATGATCGAGATCCCGCCGCTCAGGGACCGGATCGAAGACCTTCCGGAGCTTGTTAATTATTTTCTCGGAAAATACGCCGGCAGAAGCCGCAAGGCCGTATCACATGTGTCTGACGAAGCCATGACGATTCTAAGGGGGTATTCATGGCCCGGAAATGTCATGGAGCTTGAGCATGCCATCGAGCATGCGGTCGCAATGACCGGCACGAGCGTTTTATTTCCTGAGGATTTTCCGAACGAAATCGCGAGGCGCCCGGGCGCGTCGCAGCATCCGCAGGAGCCGGCGGCGGCTTGCGTGCCGCCGGATTCGCTGGAGGACATCGAGCGGGCTCATATCATGAGGGTTCTGCAGGATTCGGGGTTCAACAAATCGCGCGCGTCCGAGATTCTGGGCATTGACCGCGCGACGCTCTATCGCAAGGCCCAGCGCTACGGCATCGATCTCAGGGGAAAATGATGAAGGCGTTTGAACAGCAGCTTCGCAAGGCTCTTTCCTTGAAGGACGCTCCGGCCATGCCGGTCATGCCCCTTGATCCCGCAGCGGCGCTCCTGCCCGCTGCGGTGCTCATTCTTGCGGCTCCGTCCGTGAACGGGCCGTCGCTTCTTTTCCTGAAACGCACCGAGACGGTCGAAAAGCACAAGGGCCAGATCGCGTTTCCGGGCGGCCGCCGCGAGAGCGCGGACGAAGCGGCCGGGGGTGTTGATCCGGACGTCGCCACCGCGCTCCGGGAGACACGGGAGGAAACCGGCGTGGCGCCGGACATGGTTGAGGTGCTCGGCAAGCTCGCCGCTTTTCCGACCATCACGCGCTACCGGGTGACCCCGGTGGCGGGGATCTCGCGTATTGCGGTGGAGAATATCGTTCTCAGGCCGGACCCGCGCGAGGTGGACGGTCTTTTCTGGGTTCCGGTGCGGGAACTCGCAAAACCCGAAACGTACCGCCGGGAGTATTACACAACAGGCGGGTCGCGCTATCCCACGGATGTATTCATGGCCGGCGGGCGCAGGATCTGGGGCATCACCGGCGCGATTTTGAAAAACCTTCTCGATCGGCTGGCGGCGGGTTCATCCGGTGAAATTTAATATCTTGCATTACTATTGCAAGATATTATATAATTATTTGCAATAGCACAGTAAGATAATTATTGAGCATGAAATATGACGACAAACATTCTGAAAGAAATACTGATAGAACATAAAAAAGCTTTTTTACACAAAAATGACATGGTTTGCCGGGAAAAGCTGTCCGAGCTTGTTCGTTACGCCGACATGAGCCATGTGACAGTGGTTACGGGGGTCCGGCGTTGCGGCAAGTCTTCCTTGCTGTCCTTGCTTGCAAAAAAGCTGATCGATGCCGGCATCGCCAGTGTTGATAATATTTTATACGTCAACTATGAGGATGAAAAATTCATCGGCTTTGAAGCAAAAAACCTGAACCTGGTCCTGGAGGCTTATTACGAACTGAATCCTGGTGTTCACGGCAGGGTTTTTTTGTTTTTTGACGAAATTCAGCAAATCGAAGGCTGGGAAAGGTTTGTAAACAGGCTTCATTCTGAAAAGAAATACAAGATTTACGTAACCGGTTCGAATGCGAAGCTGCTCTCGGAGGAGATAGCCTCTTCTCTTACCGGCAGATCCAACAGCGTTGAGCTGATGCCGTTTGATTTTGAAGAATTCCTGCGTTTCAAAAATGTCAGCACCGGACATGAAAAAATATTGGACACCAAAGACCGCGCTTTGATGAAAAATCTGTTCAATGAATATCTTAATGTCGGCGGTTTTCCTGAACAATTGCAGTCCGGCAAGGACATGGACGTTTTGCAGGAACTTTATAAAAACATCCTTCATCGCGATATCATCGCCCGCTATGGGATAAAAAACGTCACTGAATTCAGGGAATTCGCGCATTATGTGATTTCAAATATCGCCAGTTTGCACGGTTATTCGAGCCTTGCCCGTGCGATACCGTCGATAAAAAGTATAAATACCGCAAGAAGGTATTTTCAATATCTCGGGAGCAGTTTTTTATGTTTTGGCTTGCCGTTTTTTTCGGCTTCGCTGAAGTCGAGGGCGCGCAATCCCATGAAGGTATATGCCATTGACAACGGACTGTATCAGCAGGTTTCGTTCCGGTTGCGCGATCCAAAAGAAAAACTGTTCGAAAACTATGTTTATCTTGAGCTGCGCAGGCGCAAGTTCCATGCTTCCGATGCCCTGTTTTATTTCAAAAAAAACAAAGAGGTGGATTTTGTCGCAAGCAATCGCGGAAAAATTGAGTTGATACAGGTTTCCTGTGATGTTTCAAATCAACAAACACGTGAGCGGGAAGAATCGGCTTTGCTGGAGGCCATGGATGAATTTGGCATAAAACACGGGCTGATTTTGTGCCCGGACAGCGAACAGCTCGTAAAACACGGAAAAAGCAGGATTCAATATCATCCAATATGGAAATGGGCTTTGAATCGCTGATGTCGCCGCATAAAAATTTGGTAAAGAAATAAGTGTTGAGGTAGATTGCAAATATGAGAAACAAAATCTTCATAATGATGGTGTTTGCGTTGCTGTTCACGCAGTTTGCGGCGGCAGCCGAGGACTGGAAGGGCGAATCCCCGAAGCATGAGATGACCGCCGGCGGCATGGCCGGGCTTGGGATCCTGGGCGGCTCGGCGGGCGTTGCCATAATGGGCAGCGTGGCAAAAAAAATCGTGAACCGCGGTTTCGTGTCCGATATCAACGACCAGGTTTTTGTAGAGGTGGCGGCCGGGCCGCTGTTTATTTCAGGTTCAACAGTGTTTGTGTACAGCACGCATCTCAGATGGGATTTTTACAGGGACGAGGTTCTGGCCCCTTATGCCATCGGCGGTCTTGGCGGTCATGTCACGGGCGCCGCGCTGGGCAGCACTTGGGCGCTCTTTCCGCGTTTCGGCGCGGGGGTGCTCTGGAAGGTCGCGCAGATGTTTAGCGTGCGCGCCGAGGTGAGCCATGAGTTCACGGGCGCCGGGGTACAGGTGGCATTTTAAGGCCGTCGTTCCGTTTGCCGCCCCGCGTGGGGGCTGGTTTTCGCCCCTTTTTTGACGATTTCATTTTATTTACGAAAAAATTTTGACAGGTGGGCAAACTTTGCTTAGCATTTTTATAAGGGCTTCTAAGAATGGATGCCCGAGCCAGGGGTGGCGATGCGGCTTAAGTGAAGAGCCGCACAACAAACACATGGAAGTGCAAGGGGGGAGCATTGATGCTCACAAACAAGACTCCGTTGGTTGGCGACAGTCCTGCAATACGCAATATATTCAGCATGATAGAAAAGGTTTCGCAGACCGATAGCACGGTGCTTATCACTGGCGAAAGTGGCACGGGCAAGGAAATTGTCGCCCGCGCCGTTCATGACAATTCACCCAGGGCGGCGAAGCCGTGGGTTGTTGTAAACTGCGGGGCCATTCCGTCAGAGCTTTTGGAATCAGAGCTCTTTGGTCACACCAAGGGCGCGTTTACCGGTGCCGTTCAGATGCGGCAGGGGCGTTTCGAGCTGGCCCATGGCGGGACGATTTTTCTGGATGAAGTGGGCGAGCTGCCGCTCCTGCTCCAGGTCAAATTGCTGCGCGTGCTGCAAACCAAGCAGTTTGAGGCGGTCGGATCATCAAGGACCGTCGAGGTGGATGTGCGCATAATCGCGGCCACCAACCGCGATCTTGAAGCGGCCGTACAGGCAAAACAGTTCAGGGAAGATTTGTATTACCGTCTGAACGTGATCCCGATCAAGGTGCCGCCGATGCGCGAGCGCAAGACCGACATCCCGCTGCTGGCGGATTATTTCATGCAAAAATTCAACAAGGCCGCCGGCCGCTCGGTGGAGCTGCCCACGGGACAGATCATGGAAGCGCTGCTTGCCTACGACTGGCCCGGCAACGTGCGCGAGCTTGAAAACCTGATGGAACGGCTTGTGATCATGAAAGGGCAGGGCGCGGTGGATCTGAGCGACCTGCCGCACCGGATTTTCCGCAAGTTCGCGGAGAGCCGCTCACAGGGCACCGGAGCGATGTCCGAATGGGAATTTCCGCGCATGATGCTTCCGAACTCGGGTCTGGATCTCAAGTCGATCGTCGATGCGTTCGAAAACCATCTGATCGACCAGGCGCTTTCGCGCACGAACAACAACAAAAACCGCGCAAGCGATCTCCTCCGGATGAACCGCACCACGCTGGTGGAAAAGCTCCGCAAACGCGGCATGATCACGCCGGCAAGGCGACCGGGCGCCGATGAGCTGGACAACATGCTCGACGGTCCGGTGGGCGGTTCCGGCATCAGCTCGTAGCGCGCCGGTTATTTTTTCTCTTTTTCCGCGGCTTTGTCCGCACCGGCTTCGTCCGATTCCTTGATGGTCTTGCGTACGAGATTGCGCACGATGCGGTTGCGGTTGGCGCCGCCCAGCAGGGCCTTGGCGTCGTAGTACAGGCTGGGGTCGTTGACGAGGGCGCCGATGGTGCCGGTGCCGTTGTTGATTTTTTCAAAGATCGAATTCAGGTGGTTCATCGCGCTCTTGAGCTTCATGTGGTCAAGCTCCTCGCTAAGACGCTTTGACAGCACCGACAGGTGTTTGGCCGTGTTTGACATGCCGTCAAAAAAAGTCTCGCTCCGGTTCTTCGACTCAAACTGCTTGATCAAACGGTCAAGGCTGCCCGCAATGCTGTTGAGGGAAACCATGAGCAGGTCGCCCTTGTTCAGGAACATTGCAAGGTCCTTGACCGGCCGGGCGGGAATCTCCGCTTTCGGCTCAAGCATCTCGGTGTCCCGCGTGCCGGTCGACAGCGAAATGAACTTGTCTCCCAAAACCCCCTGGCTGAGTATCTCGGCCATCGTGTCCTTGCGTATCCACTCTTCGTAGCGTTTTCCCACCTTGAGCGTCAGGCGGATGTTCTTTTGCTTGAGGTCAAAATCTATATCCTCGATCGTGCCGACCTGGATGCCGCTCAGGACGACTTTGGTGCCGGTTATGAGGCCGTCAACGGACTGAAAGTGTACGTAATAGGTGTTTTGTCTCGTAAGGAAGTTGTTGGTTCCGCCGAGTATCAGGATGGCCAGCATGATAAGGCCTATCCCTATCGTGACAAACGATCCGACCTTGATTTCCATTTCAAATGACTTGCCCATTCGTTTCCTCCGGTCTAATTCGCATGTTCAAGGGCTCCCGTGATGAATGCCTGTACAAAATCGTCGCTCGAATTTTTTATGTTCTCGACCGTGTCGATCACATAAATCCTGCCTTCAAAAAGTATCGCGATCCGGTCGCAGATATCGAATGCGGACGGGATATCGTGCGTGACAAAAATGCCGGTGTTCCCCTTTTTTTTGAGCTTTTTGACATTGTCCACGAGACGCTTGGTGTTCACGGGATCAAGCCCCGCGGTCGGTTCATCGAAAAGAATCACCTGCGGCTCCAGTATTATCGCGCGTGCCAGCCCCGCCCGTTTCTGCATGCCTCCGGAAAGCTCCGCCGGCAGGAGCTTGTTGCTTCCGGGCATGTCGATGAGGTCGAGCATGTCATTGATTTTTTCCAGTATCTCGCTATCGGACAGGCTTGTGTGCTCCTCCAGCGGATAGGCGAGATTTTCTTCCACGGTAAGCGAGTCAAACAGCGCGCCGTTCTGGAACACATATGCTATCTTTGTCCTTACCGCGATCATGTCCCGTTCGCCAAGAATCGAGATATCGCGCCCCTCGAAGATGATTTCGCCGGCGTCGGGTTTTTCGAGGCCGATGATGGACCTCAGGATCACGCTCTTGCCGCTGCCGGAGCCGCCGAAGAGGCCGAGTATCTCGCCCTTGAGGAGCTTGAAGCTTACGCCCTGGTGAACAATCTTGTCGCCGAATTTTTTGTGGAGTTCCCTGATTTCAAGCGCGGTTTCCATCCGGGGCCTTTCAGTATTTTGGATAGACGGTGAGAATGAAGAATTTTGTAAGGAAAAAATCGCTCACCATGATGAAAATGCTCGATGTCACCACAACCCAGGTTGTCGTGTTCCCCACCCCGTGCGTGCCCCCTTCTGTTGTCAGCCCCTTCCAGCAGGCTGTTACTGCGATGAAAAACGCGAATACGCTGGTCTTGGCCATGCCGGTAAGAAGATCGTACATGCGCAGCGTTTCAATGGCCTTTGACATGAAATACCCGGAGCTGATGTCCAGCTCGCTTGAGGACACGAGCATTGCGCCGAAAAGCCCGATATAATCCGCAAAAAGAGTGAGTACCGGCAGGGCGATCAGGCACGCATAGAGCCTTGGGATCACTATGCGCTTGATCGGGCTGGTGCCCAGCGCGCGCATGGCGTCGATCTGCTGCGTGACCTTCATGGATGCCACTTCGGATGCGATTCCGGAGCCGATCCGGCCCGCGACCAGCAGACTGGTGAACACCGGACCCATCTCGCGGAGTATGGCCAGCGCCACTATTTTCGGGACGTAAAGCGTCCCGCCGAATTTTGCCAGCCCGTAGCCGAACTGCAGCGCCATTACCGAGCCGGTGGCAAGACCGGTCACGGCCACCAGCAGGAATGATTTGATCCCGATTTCAAATACCTGTTGCACCGTGAGCCTGAAGTAAAACGGCGGAGTGACGGCTTCCTTCGCTATCTGTCCGCAGAGCACCCCGAAACCACCGGCGAAACGGAGCGTCCCCATTGTCCGCTGGCCGAGCCGCTCGCTCAGGTTTTTCAGCACCGTCCTTGGCGTTATCTGAGCCATATCCATCAGTATAAATCAAAAACAGCAGGTGTGTAGAAAAATCATTCCAATTTGAAGGAGGAAACGAAGGCGGCGAAGGTTCCGGCCTGTGATTCGAAATGCGCGGGTCTTGCAATGAACATCAGGTCGTAGACGCATCTTCCGCTGCGCAGCACCACCGAGCGCAGGGACATGGATTCGCCGCTCATTTTTCCGTGAATCGTGGTTTCGACGGCCCGCTGGCCGGAGACTGTAATTTGACGCTCGGATTTTTTTGAGATGTTCGAAATACCGAGTGTGAGTTCGCGCGTGAAGGCCCCGAGATCCTGCGCCTTGTGCTGCATTCCGGGCCGGCAGACGGAGTTCATTGATATAATGGATGCCGTGCGCTTTGACTGGTAGGAAATATCGGATATTTCGGTTTCCTCGTCACGGGCGTCCTCGCCCCGCTCGTCGGCGCGGGAGATTTTTTCCCAGTCACTGCTGCCGTCGGTGAGATCCATGATGCTGTAGTCGTCTGATTTTTCCTCGACCGGCTTTACATTTCCGATCAGCAGGCCGCAGGAAACCGAACTTGCGGCAATTGCAAGCGCGGCAAGTGAGGACAAGATCAAGTTGCGAAATCCCATTGTAAGCATTCTTCTGCCTTTACTCTAATGTAAACCGTCAAAGTCCCGACGTAAACCGTGGTGTTTCCTGACGCTCCAGATTTTTTTACCGCCGTTCACGCATTGCAATACAAACAGCACGGACGGGCAATAAACCCATGATGATCGGAAACTTCTGCCCTGACAAGGGGGTCCGGGCCGGGTCATGTTTGCCGCCGGGAAAAAGTGGCACCGTGTTTGCTTGATAAAAGTAGGATCTTCCCGCCATGAGGGCGGGAGAATTGTGGAGAGCAGGGAAGCTCATGACACCAAAGGCCCTGGCGGGGTGTTTGACAATCGCGCTGATGACGGCAAATGCCGCATACGGATCCATCCGGGACACGGGCCGTGAAACGGGCAGCATATCCATTATAACGTTCAAAACGCACAGCCGGCTCCAGTTCCGGCTTGACGAAGGCGTCATGGCCGTCTGGAAGGAAAATCCGGCCGGGTTTGAATTATTCTTCAAGGGGGTCGGTTTTGCGGATTTCGGCGCCCCTGCGGGCGTGGAGCGCGAGTGGATGCGCCGGTACGACGACATCAAGGACTCGCGCCTCGAATCGCTGAAATTTTCCGAGGTCGCGGGTGGAATCGTGGTGTACGGCAAATGGCGTTTTCCAGGGGGCGATGACGCCCCGGCCGATCCCCGCATGGACAAATTCGATTATCATGAGAAAAACCCGCCAAGGTATGTCGTTGATTTCTGGCTCAAGCCCGGCCCCACGGTGGCCGAGATCCGGGCGGCAAAAAAGAAGGCTGAAATCCTTGCCCGGAAACGCATGGTCGAGGAAGCGGCGAAAAAAAGGAAGGGCCGCCGTATTGCCAGTGTCATGGCCAAGGCCAGGGCCGATGATATCACCAGATTTTGCCGCGAGCCGTTGTCCGAAAAGAATGACGTGATCCTGCCGTTTCTGCCGCTCCATCTGCCGGTGGAATTCAAAAAATGGTTTCCTTTTACGACCGCCGACACCGAATACATATATCTTGAACCGAAAAGTACGGCGAAGGATGCGCAGTATGCGCGGCTGGCCCTCAGCCTGTACCGGCAGGGCAAACCCGCGCTTGTCATCAGGACGCTTGATTTTTTGGATGATGAATTACCGA